>Ga0213920_1000945_pt1 | contig 17915 bp, 15 predicted proteins | sample McNCre1117MG_FD_161054 | JGI IMG/M metagenome (GOLD analysis project Ga0213920, IMG submission 161054) | Freshwater microbial communities from McNutts Creek, Athens, Georgia, United States - 11-17 MG | ecosystem: Environmental > Aquatic > Freshwater > Creek | place: USA: Georgia | collected...
TACCGCCACGGTCTTTGTAGCTGGTTTCGCACACATCGTCTTTGTCGCTCTCGAAGAACAACACTTGGGCACAGCCCTCGCCTGCGTAAATCTTGGCGGGCAGTGGCGTGGTGTTGGAGAACTCCAAGGTCACATAGCCTTCCCACTCGGGCTCGAATGGGGTGACGTTAACGATGATGCCGCAGCGGGCGTAGGTGCTCTTGCCCAAACACACGGTCAACACGTTGCGCGGAATGCGGAAGTACTCGACGGTGCGGGCCAGCGCAAAGCTATTGGGCGGGATGATGCACACATCCGACTCGATGTCCACAAAGCTTTTGGGATCAAAGTTCTTGGGGTCCACCACGGTGCTGTAGATGTTGGTGAACACCTTGAACTCGGGCGCGCAACGGATGTCATAGCCGTAGCTGCTGGTGCCGTAGCTGACGATTTTTTCGCCCGCTGCGTTTTGGCGAATTTGGCCGGGTTCGAAGGGTTCGATCATGCCGTGCTGTTCAGCCATGCGGCGGATCCATTTGTCGCTCTTGATGCTCATCGTTCAACCTTTGATTAGGGTTTGTATTTTAGACACGTGTCACCTCGCGGACTGTGAGCGGTATCTATACCCCGAACTATCGCATACGATGATTTTTGAGATAGACAGCGCGATTCACGCATCAAAAAAAATCATCTAGGAGACACGATGAAACGCCGCACCCTCTTGCAGGCATCGCCATGGCTTTTAGGCCTATCAGGCGCTGCCTTTGCGCAAGCGCCCTACCCCAATAAAGTCATCCGCTACATCGTGCCCGTAGCGGCAGGCGGTGGCTCCGACATGATTGGCCGCACCTTTTGCGAACGCCTAGGCAAAGTTCTCAACCAAACCGTGGTGGTGGACAACCAAAGCGGGGGCGGCGGTGTGATTGCAGCACAAACCACAGCGCGCGCAGCACCCGATGGTTACACCCTCATGCAAGGCTATGTGGCCACGCACGGCACATCGCCCGCCACGCGCAAGCTGTCGTACGACCCCATCAAAGATTTCACGCCCATTGGCATGATTGGCAGCACGCCCAATGTGCTGGTGGTCAACGCGGCGCTGCCTGTGACCGATGTGAAATCGTTCATCGAATACACCAAAAAGAACATGGGCAAAGTAGCCTATGGCTCTGCAGGCGCTGGCTCGCTCACGCACTTGACCGCTGAACTGTTCAAAGCGCAAACAGGCGTCTTCATGGTGCACATTCCCTACCGTGGCATTGCACCAGCGACGACCGATGTCATTGCAGGTCAAACGCAAGCCATGTTTCCAGGCTTGGCAGCGGCCTTGCCGCACATCCGCAATGGCCGTTTGCGTGCCTTGGCAGTCACAGGTAGCCAACGCCATCCCGCCCTCAAAGAAGTGCCCACCATGGAAGAAGCAGGCCTGAAGGGCTTTGATGCTCAGCAGTGGTACGGCGTGGTGGGCCCTGCAGGCATGCCTGCAGCAGTGGTGACGCAACTCAACAACGCCATGGCCCAAGTGCTGGCCATGCCCGACTTGCGTGAAAAGCTCAGTGCTGAAGCGGTCGAACTCACCCCCATGACACCGGCACAATTCGGCGAGTACATGAAAAAAGATTTGGCGCGTTGGACCAACTTAGCGCGCGAACGCAACATCAACTTAGACAACTGATTTTTAAAACTGAAACGGAACCCACATGACAGTCAACACAGCCGTCGCGGCAGACCACCACGCACCCGCCATCACTGCACAGCTTGCACACTTTGTGTCGCAACACCCCACACAAGGTTGGAATGATGCCGTGGAGCACGAAGCACACCGCACCTTTTTGAACTGGCTGGGTTGCGCCATTGGTGCAGCCAATCACGAAGCCGTGGATGCTGCTTTGGCCGCTGTGCAAATGCTCGCCCCTGCCCCTCAAGCCACACTCGCTGGCCGCAAAGAGCGCGTGGACATGGCCAACGCCGCACTGATCAACGGCATCTCGTCACACACGTTTGACTATGACGACACCCACCTCAAAACCATCATCCACCCCGCAGGCCCCGTGGCTTCGGCAGTGATGGCTTTGGCCGAGCAGCAAAACTGCTCGGGCCGCCAAGTGATTGACGCCATCGTGTTGGGCATTGACGTGGCTTGCCGCATGGGCAACTTGGTTTACCCCGAGCACTACGACCGTGGCTGGCACATCACAGGCTCGACAGGCACATTGGGTGCGGCCGCAGCCTGTGCGCGTTTGCTGGGTTTGAATGAACAACAAACCACCATGGCTTTGGGCATTGCCGCGTCGCAGCCCATTGGCTTGCGCGAACAATTTGGCACCATGACTAAGCCTTTCCATCCAGGTGGCGCTGCACGTGCTGGCCTGATGGCAGCACTCATGGCACAACACGGCTTCACCTCCAGCGCACGCTCACTCGAAGCGCCACGTGGCTGGGCGCAAGTGGTGTCGACCAAGTTCGACTGGCGCGAAGCGCAAGACGAATTGGGCCAACGCTTTGAGATCAGCTTCAACGCCTACAAGCCCTTTGCTTGCGGCATCGTGATTCACCCCAGCATTGACGCTTGCGCCCAGTTGCGCGAGCAAGGTGTGAAACCCGAAGACGTGACGCGCATTGACTTGCGTGTGCACCCACTGGTGTTGGAGTTGACCGGCAAGAAGACCCCACAAGACGGTTTGCAAGGCAAGTTCAGCGTGTACCACGGCTGTGCGGTGGGCTTGATCTTTGGCCGTGCAGGCGAAGAAGAGTTCTCCGACCACATCGTGCGCCGCGACGACGTGGTGACTTTGCGCGACAAGGTCAACGCGGTGGTCGACCCATCGGTGCGTGAAGAAAGCGTGTACGTGACGGCCCACCTGAAAGACGGCCGCACAGTGGATGTGCACGTGGAGCACGCCATTGGCTCGCTGCAACGCCCCATGACCGATGCCATGTTGGAGCGCAAGTTCCACGACTTAGCTGATCCGATCTTGGGCGAAGAGCGCAGCAACCAAATCATCAAGGCTTGCTGGAACCTGAGCAAGGCTGCCAACTTGAAAGACTTGTTGGCTTTGCTTAAGCCTTAATTCAGCTTCAAGTTCAAACTTGGCCACACATGCAAACGCCCCTCACGGGGCGTTTTGCTTTTTGTGTTTTGGCGAAATCAATCTTGTTCAGAAAACTTCTGAAAGGTTTGCTTCAACGCATGCAGCCATTGGTTCTTTTGCTGCTCGGTGGCAAAGCTGGCTTCAAAGCTGTTGCTGGCCAACACATAAGCTTGCTGCGCGCTCAAGCCAGTGGCCTCGAAGGTTTGCACAAAGTTGTCGTTCATGTAACCACCAAAGTAAGCGGGGTCATCTGAGTTGATGGTCACACACAAACCAGCGTCTAGCAGCTGGCCAATGTTGTGGTTTTTCAAATCAGGAAACACGCAAAGCTTTTGGTTAGACAGTGGGCACACGGTGAGCGGCGTGCGGTCTTTGGCCAAGCGTGCCATGAGTGCTGCATCGTGCACGGCTTGTACGCCGTGGTCAATGCGCTCGACGTGCAGCACATCCAATGCACTCCACATATAAGCAGGTGGTCCCTCCTCGCCCGCATGAGCCACGAGGTGCAGGCCATGAGCGTGCGCCAGAGCAAACACGTTTTTAAATTTCTCGGGCGGATGGCCCACTTCGCTGGAGTCCAAACCCACGCCAATGAACTTGTCTTTGAAAGGCAAAGCGTCTTTGAAGGTTTGCAGCGCGGCCTCTTCGCTGAGATGGCGCAAGAAGCACAAGATGAGCTGTGCGCTCACACCCAGCTGCGCTTGTGCATCCACGCACGCGCGATGCAAGCCGTTGATGACGATCGCCATAGGCACGCCGCGCTCGGTGTGCGTTTGGGGGTCAAAAAACATTTCGGTGTGCACCACATGGTCAGCCTTGGCGCGTTGCAAATAGGCCCAAGCCATGTCATAGAAATCTTGCTCGTGCAGCAGCACACTTGCGCCTGCGTAGTAAATATCGAGGAAGCTTTGCAGGTTGGTGAAGGCATAGGCCGCGCGCAAGGCTTCGACATTCGCGTAAGGCAGCTTCACACCATTGCGCTCGGCCAACGCAAAGATGAGCTCGGGCTCTAGCGAGCCTTCGATGTGAATGTGTAGCTCGGCCTTGGGCATTTCGCGCAAGAGCTGAGGCAAACGATGGGGGGCAACGGCGTGAACTTTGAACATGGCTTTCTCCTTGGCGAGGCTTCATGCTAACCAAGAAAACACTGAGTGAATAAAAAAAGACCACCCGAGGGTGGTCTTTTGTTGGCATCACACTTGATTAGAAGTGGTATTCAGCTTTGACGAAAGGTGTCTTGGCTGTTGCGCCTGGGCCTGCACCAGCACCAGTGGCCGTAGTGTCATTACCAAACTTGTTTTTCCAATATTCATAACCAGCACCCACTTTGAGCGTGTTTTTCGCTGCACCAACAGGTGCGCTCACGTCATACATGAAAGCTGTGTAGATGTGTGTTTCTGGTTTGGTATCGCCACCAGTTTCATCTTTGCCTTTTGAAGAAATGAAATCTGCCCATCCCTCAAAGCCCAAATTGTTCACACCCGTTGGCACGGCCCAAGCCATGCTCAAACTTGCATGATTTTTGTAGCTGTAGCGACCTGTTGAATAACCAAAGCGATTTGCATTCGGGTCATTGCTTTCATTCAACATCAACACGCTGACATCAAAGAAACCTTGCTTGACATCCATCATCATGGTTGGGCCCACAACAAGCATGCGCTTTTTAGAACCGTAAGAGTCGTTTTTGGTATTCCAGTCGAAACCAGCTGTCACACCCATGTTTTTAACAGGACCAAAAGCATAGGTATTGCCTGTGATTTTTTTCAAATCAAAGAGACGACGGTAAACCGCGTAAACCTCTTGTGCGCCACCTGTTGTACTGGCACCTGGGTCTTTGCCGTCCGATTGCAACATGTCAGCAACAAAAAAGTTTTGGCCGTTTTTGTCACCGCTCACGTGCTTGAACGTATAAATATTTTTGGTGATATCCGTCGCACCGTAGGGCTCAGCGAATTTTTTACCGTGTGTCAAAGCGATGGATGTATCGCTCCAATCAGCAGCTTGCGCACCAACTGCAACAGCAGCCAAAGCAACGAGGGCAATTTTCTTTTTCATTTTTAATTTCCTTCAAGGTTAAAAAATAGTGATGCAAAACAGATGCCAGAAACCAGCATCTGTTTTTTCAAATTACTTAGAACCCGGCACTTTGCCTTCCACGCCTTTGACGTAGAAATTGATGCCGCTCAAGAACTTGTCGTCAGCCACTTCGTCTTTCTTCAAGACTTCTTTGCCTGCGTTGTCGACCAATGGGCCTTTCCAAATGGCAAAGCTGCCATCCTTCAAACCTTTTTTGACTTCGTCGACCTTGGCTTTGGTGTCTGCTGGCACGTCTTCGGCGATGGACACGAGGTCAATCGCGCCGTCTTTCACGCCAGACCATGTGTGGCCGCCGCCTGTCCACTTGCCTTCCAAGGCTGCGCGGGTGGCGTTGATGTAGTAAGGCGTCCAGTTGATCACGGCAGAAGCCAAGTGAGCTTTGGGGCCGTAGGCGGTCATGTCAGAGTCCCAACCGAAAGCGCGCTTGCCTTTGTCTTGAGCTGTTTTCAACACAGCAGGAGAGTCAGTGTTTTGGAACAAGATGTCAGCACCACCGTTGATGAGCGATGTAGCAGCTTCTGTTTCTTTCGGTGGGTTGAACCACTCGTTGACCCACACCACTTTGGTCTTGACTTTGGGGTTGCTGGATTGAGCGCCCAAGGTGAAGCTGTTGATGTTGCGAATGACTTCAGGAATTGGTATTGAGGCTACGACGCCCAAGGTGTTGCTCTTGGTCATCTTGCCAGCAATCACGCCAGCCATGTACGCGCCTTCGTAGGTGCGGCTGTCGTAGGTGCGCATGTTGGGGGCTTGTTTGTAGCCGGTGGCGTGTTCGAACTTCACATCGGGTGTGTCAGCGGCCACTTTGAGCATAGGCTCCATGTAGCCGAAGGTGGTGCCAAACACCAGCTTGTTGCCTTGGCCAACCATGTCGCGAATCACGCGCTCAGCGTCTGCTGATTCGGGCACGTTTTCAACGAAAGAAGTTTGGATCTTGTCACCGAATTCTTTTTCGAGGGCTTTGCGTGCGTTGTCGTGCGCAAAGGTCCAGCCGCCGTCGCCCACAGGGCCCACGTAGGCAAATGCAATTTTCAATGGTTCGGCTTTGGCTGCGGCGGCAGGTGCTTCAGCAGGCTTAGCTTCTTCTTTTTTGCCACAGCCCACCAACACGGCGGCTGACACAGCGGTCAAAGCGGCTGCTTGCAGCCAACGACGTTTCAACAAGTTAGTCATGAAAAATCCTTCAAAAAGAGAACAAGAAAAAAAGCGATCAAATTATCAGCCTGGGTAAAACGGTTTGCCAATCGAGGCAGGCATGTTTACCCTGAGCCAACGCGGATTTTTTGAAATCAGAGCCAGCACCACAATCGTGGCGAGGTACGGCAACATACTCAAAAACTGGCTAGGCACATCAATGCCCGTGGCCTGAAGATGAAACTGCAGCATGGTGACCCCACCAAACAAATAAGCACCAAGCAATACACGTGCCGGACGCCAAGTTGCAAACGTGGTGAGGGCTAAAGCAATCCACCCTTTACCCGCAATCATGCCTTCGACCCAAAGCGGCGTGTATACGACTGAGATGTAAGCCCCTGCTAACCCACACAGCGCGCCACCTACCACCACCGCCAGCAACCGAATGCGACGCACGGGGTAGCCCAAGGCGTGGGCCGATTCAGGCGACTCGCCCACGGCACGCAACACCAAACCTGGACGGGTGCGGTACAGGAAATAAATCAGGCCAAGGGTCAGCGCAATTGCGCCGTAGACCAACGGGTGATGTTTGAACAAAGCGGTTCCCAGCCAAGGAATGTCCGCCAAAAATGGCACTTCGTATTGAATGCGCTCAGGCAACTTGGCCTGCACATAACTCGTGCCAACAAAAGCTGAGAAGCCGCCGCCAAACAGGCTAAGCGCCAAGCCTGTGGCGTATTGGTTGGTGTTCATCCAAATCACCAGCACGCCAAACAGAGCAGCCATCAAAGCGCCTGCGCCCATGCCTGCCAAAAAGCCCAAGGTGTCGCTGCCTGTGGTGGCCACAGTGGCAAAGCCAGCAATGGCGGCGCACAGCATCATGCCTTCTGCGCCTAAGTTGACGATGCCTGCTTTTTCGTTGATCAACAGACCAAGCGAAGCCAGCGCCAAAACAGTGCCTGCGTTCATGGTGGCGGCCCACAACAGTGCGTAAGTCTCCATCACAGTGCCTCCACTTTCGCTGCCCAACGCACGCGGTATTGCATCAAGGTGTCACACGCCAACAACGTGAACAACAACAAACCTTGAAACACGCCCGTGAGTGAACGGGGCAAACCCAAGCGCGATTGCGCCAGCTCGCCGCCGATGTAAAACATGCTCATCAAAATGGCCGACAGCACCATGCCCACAGGGTGCAAGCGCCCCACAAACGCCACGATGATGGCCGCAAAGCCATAGCCCACCGGCACAAACGGCGTGAGCTGACGCAGCGGCCCCGCCACTTCTAAAGCGCCAGCCAAACCAGCCGCGGCACCCGAGGTGAGCAGCGCCAGCCACAAGGCCTTGCGTGAGGAGAAGCCCGCATAACGCGCCGCATCAGGGGCCAAGCCGCCCACTTGCTGCGCAAAGCCTGCATGCGTGCGAAACAAAAACACCCACAGCGCGCCCACACCCGCCAGCGCCAGCAACACGCCGATGTTCACGCGTGTGCCTGTGATGAGCTTGGGAATTTGTGTGATGGCATCAAAGGTTTTGGTTTGCGGAAAGTTGTAGCCCAGTGGGTCTTTCCAAGGGCCGTAGACCAAGAAATTGAGCGCCATGATGGCCACGTACACCAGCATGAGGCTGACCAAAATTTCGCTCGCATGAAAGCGGTCGCGCAAGAACGCGGTGATGCCCGCCCACACCATGCCGCCTGCAATACCCGCCAGCAAGATGAGCACCCAAAAGCCCGCACCCGTGTTGGCATCGGCCGTCAACGCCACGCCAGAGGCAAACACAGCGCCCATGACGAACTGGCCCTCTGCGCCAATGTTCCACACGTTGGAGCGAAAACACACAGCCAACCCCAAAGCAATCAGCAACAGCGGCGTGGCCTTGACCATCAACTCGGACAAGGCATAGACGCTCTTGATGGGCTCCCAAAAGAACACCTGCAAACCGCGCACGGGGTCTTTGCCCAGCGCGACAAACAACATCACGCCCAGCAATACGGTAATCGCCAGCGCGAGCAAGGGCGAGGCATAGCGCCACAGCGTTGAAGGCTGCGCACGCGGCTCAAGACGCAGCATGGTTCACCTCCTGTGTTGCAGCGGGTGCATCCCACAAGCCACTCATCCAAGCGCCGATGCGCGACACATTGGCCTCTTCACGGGTGAGCGCAGGCGACAAGCGCCCCTCGGCCATCACATGCAAACGGTCTGACAGCTCTAACAATTCGTCCAACTCCTCACTCACCACCAACACCGCGCAGCCAGCATCGCGCAGGGCCAGCAGTGCGGCGCGAATTTGCGCAGCAGCGCCCACGTCCACACCCCATGTGGGCTGCGACACGATGAGCAACTTAGGCGCGGCTTCAATCTCGCGGCCCACCAAAAACTTTTGTAAATTGCCGCCAGACAGCGAACGTGCAGCGGCATCGGGGCCGCCTGCTTTCACTTGGTATTTGGCAATGATGTTGGCCGCTTGGCTGTGTAGCGTGTTCAGGTTGAGCCACCCCAACACACCTGCTGCACCGCTAGAAGCCACCGCGTCATGTCGCGTGAGCAGCAGGTTTTGCGCGAGGCTTAAGCTTGGCACTGCACCGCGGCCTAGGCGCTCTTCCGGCACAAAGTGCAAGCCGAGGTCACGGCGCTGGTCTGGATTGAGCTGGCCCATGGCTTGGCCGCTCAGCTGAATGCTCTCAGCCGCTGCACGCATGTCTTCGCCCGACAAAGCAAACAGCAGCTCGCGCTGGCCGTTGCCCGACACACCGGCAATGCCCACTACCTCGCCTGCGCGCACTTGCAGGCTCACACCATTCAGGTCTACGCCGAAGGGGTCATCCGCTTGCAGACGCAGGTCGTGCACACTCAACACGGCAGCGCCTGGCTTGTGCTCGCGCACATGCAGCTCAGGCGGCAAACTGCCAATCATGAGCTGGCTCAGCGACGCATTGGTTTCTTGGCGCGGGTCACACACGCCCGTCACGCGGCCCGCACGCACCACAGTGCATGCAGTGCACAGCGCACGAATTTCGTGCAGCTTGTGGCTGATGTACAAAATGCTGCGGCCCTCAGCAGCCAACTGGCGCAACACCACAAAGAGCTTCTCCACCGCTTGCGGTGTGAGCACTGAAGTGGGCTCATCCAAGATGAGAAGCTGCGGATTGGTCAGCAAAGCGCGGATGATTTCCACGCGCTGCATCTCGCCCACGCCCAGTGTGTGCACGGGGCGGGCGGGGTCAATGTCGAGACCGTATTGCGCAGCGGTATCGGTGATGCGCTGGGTCACTTCGGCAAGGGTGAGCGACTTGTCCAAGCCCAGCCATACGTTCTCAGCCACACTGAGGGTGTCAAACAAGCTGAAGTGCTGAAACACCATACTGATGCCCAACTTGCGCGCCTCTTGCGGGTTGCGGATGTTCACCACATCACCATTGAAGCGAATCTCGCCCGCATCGGGCTTGACCGCACCGTAGATGATCTTCATCAGCGTGGATTTACCAGCGCCGTTCTCGCCCAACACCGCGTGAATTTCGCCTGGCTGCACCGTCAGACTGACGGTATCGTTGGCCACCACAGCGGGGTAGCGCTTGGTGATGTGGGCAAGTTGAAGGCGAGGTTCAGTCATTGCAATAGAAAAGGTAACGCGAGCAAAGGTTCTAAAAACAAAGCTGAGGTTACCAGCTCGCGCTGCCTACATCCTTGCAAACCTCGTGCCCGTATTTACCCTGCCTCAGAGCACCAACATGGCGCGAAAATCGTTCACGTTGGTGTGCGTGGGGCCGGTCACCACCAAGTCGCCCACAGCGTCAAAGAAACCGTAGGCATCGTTGCGGTCTAGACAGTCAGCCGCTTTCACACCTGCGGCTTCGGCACGGACCAAGGTGTCGGGCGACACGCGTGCGCCTGCGTTGTCTTCGATGCCATCAATGCCGTCGGTGTCGGCGGCAATGGCCCAGACGTTTGGCTGAGCTTGCAGGGCCACAGCTAGGCCGAGGCAAAACTCACCTGCTCTGCCGCCCCTGCCCTTTGGTGTGCCCGGCGCTTGTTTGCGAATGGTCACCGTGGTTTCGCCACCACTCAGGATGACGCAGGGCTTTTGGAAAGGCCCTTTGCCATGTGCAGCAGCACGCGCCAGCGCAGCGTGCACCTTACCCACTTCGCGGGACTCGCCTTCTAGCTCGTCACTCAACACATAGGCGTTGATGCCCGCAGCACGGGCCAGCTCGGCGGCTGCGTCTAACGACTGTTGAGGTGTGGCTATCAGGTGCACAGGCTGCTTGTCCCACACAGGGCTGGGCTTGGGTGTTTCGAGTGCGCCTGCTTTGAGCGCGGCTTCAATGGCGGCGGGCACTTCGATTTTGTAGCGTTGCAGGATGGCCCATGCATCGGCGCAGGTCGTCACGTCGGGCACGGTGGGGCCGCTGGCGATGACGGATGGGTCGTCGCCCGGCACGTCGCTGATGGTGAGCGTCACCACTTGCGCGGGCGCACACGCGGCGGCCAAGCGGCCACCTTTGATGCGCGAGAGGTGTTTGCGCACGCAGTTCATTTCGCCAATGCCTGCGCCGCTGTTGAGCAAATCTTTATTGATGCGCTGCTTGTCTTCTAGCGTCAAGCCGTCAGCGGGCAACGTGAGCAAGGCTGAGCCGCCGCCTGAGATCAGGCACAGCACCAAGTCGTCAGCGGTCAGTCCTTGCGTCAACGCCAAGATGCGCTCGGCAGCAGCAAGGCCTGCTGCATCTGGCACAGGGTGCGAAGCCTCGACTACCTCAATGCGCTCGGGCACACCCGCAGGGCGCGGTGGCGTGTGGCCGTAGCGAGTGACCACCAAACCCGACAAAGGTTTGTCGGCAGGCCACAGTGCTTCAACAGCTTGGGCCATTGCGCCACCGGCTTTGCCTGCGCCTAAAACGATGGTGCGGCCTTTGGGGGGGGCTGGCAAATAAGCGGCGGTGTTGTGCAGCGGTAACGCGCGCTTGACGGCCGCTGCATAGAGCTCGGCTAAAAACTCATTCGGATGTGTGGTGTAACTGGCGTTCATAGGCAACATTGTGCCGTCTCAATGGCTCGCTCAATCAATGCTCACACCCGCGTCTTTGACCAATTTGGCAAATCGTTCGGTGTCATCTTTGATTTGTTTGGCCATTTGCTCTGGCGTGTTGCCAATGGGCTCTGCGCCAATGTCTTCCATTTTTTTCTTGAAGTCGGGGGCGTTGACGATTTTGACAATCTCTGCATTCAAACGCACCACCACATCACGTGGCGTATTCGCAGGAGCCAAAATGCCAAACCAAGTGCCGAGGTTAAAGCCCTTCAAGCCCGACTCATCCAACGTTGGCACATCAGGCAAAGCGGGTGAACGCTTGGCTGTGGTGACTGCCAAGGCGCGTAACTTACCCGCTTTGATGTGAGACAACACGGGCGTGATGGTGTCAAACGACATGGTGATTTGCCCACCCAACAAATCGGTGGTCAAAGGACCACTGCCTTTGTAGGGCACATGCAGCAGCTCCACCCCACCCATTGACTCAAACTGAGCGCCAATCAAATGCTGGCCTGTGCCATTGCCGTTCGAGCCATAAGTCAATTTACCTGGATTAGCTTTGGCCAAGGCCAACAGCTCTTTGGTGTTTTTGGCCGCAACGTTGGGGTTGATCACCAGCACGTTAGGCACCAAGGCCACCGTGGTGACAGGCGTCAAATCTTTTTGAAAATCGTAGGGCAATTTTTTATACACACTCGATGCAATGGTGTGGTGCACGGCTCCCATGAGCAAGGTGTAACCATCGGCTTTGGACTTGGCCACAAAGTCTGCGCCCAAGGTTGCGCCCGCACCAGGTTTGCTCTCCACCACCACTGGCTGACCTAGGCTCTTAGACAACTCTTGCCCCACCGCACGCGCCAACACGTCGGTGGTACCGCCCGCAGGAAAAGGCACCACGAGACTGATGGGTTTAGAAGGCCACGCCTGCGCCCAAGCTGAACCACCGGCGAGGCACAAAGCCACAGTTGCGGCATGTAAAACAAGCTTTGAAAAATGTGCACGTTTCATTGGATGTCTCCTGGTTGAATCAATCAATGCTTGGATGCGCGCACACGGTCACTCACCGCTTGCGTCACTTGCGCGGTGGTGGCTTTTCCACCCAAATCGCCGGTGTGCAGTGCCACGTTGGCGGTGACAAATTCCACCGCTTCCATCAACACTTTGGCAGCGGCATGCTCGCCCAAATGCTCTAAGAGCATGACGCAGCTCCAAAACGTCCCCACAGGGTTGGCCAAGCCTTTGCCCATGATGTCGAACGCCGAACCGTGGATAGGCTCAAACATGCTGGGGTAGCGACGCTCGGGGTCAATGTTGCCGGTAGGCGCAATGCCCAAGCTACCAGCGAGTGCAGCGGCCAAGTCACTCAAGATGTCCGCGTGCAAGTTGGTGGCAACGATGGTGTCCAAAGTGGCAGGACGGTTGACCATGCGGGCAGTGGCGGCATCGACCAATTCTTTGTCCCACTTCACATCTGGAAACTCTTTGCTGATCTCTACAGCGATCTCATCCCACATCACCATCGCATGACGTTGCGCGTTGGACTTGGTCACCACAGTCAACAACTTGCGCGGGCGAGACTGAGCCAGCTTGAAGGCGTAACGCATGATGCGCTCCACACCAGCGCGAGTCATCATCGACACATCCGTGGCCACCTCAATGGGATGACCTTGGTGTGCGCGGCCACCCACACCCGAGTATTCGCCCTCTGAGTTTTCACGCACGATGACCCAGTCGAGGTCTTTGGGAGCACAACGCTTCAGCGGCGCGTCGATGCCGGGCAAGATGCGTGTGGGTCGCACGTTGGCATATTGGTCAAAGCCTTGGCAAATCTTCAGACGCAAACCCCACAGCGTGATGTGGTCTGGAATGTGTGGATCACCAGCCGAGCCAAACAAGATGGCATCCATGTGACGCAATGCATCCAAGCCATCTTTGGGCATCATCTCGCCGTGGGCGCGGTACCAATCGCCACCCCAGCCAAAGCTGGTGAAGTTGAATTTGAAGCTCTGGCTGACAGAGGCCAAAGCCTCCAAAACTTGTTGGCCCGCAGGCACGACTTCTTTGCCAATGCCGTCACCGGGGATGCATGCGATGTTGTAGGTTTTCATGGTGCGCTCGTTCTCTAGGGGTTGAAACAAAGCGTCACTTTATGACTGAAAATAATTTATAAATGCTTAATTTTTCAATTCATTATTGAATATTATTTAACAATGACCACCCCCAGCTCTGCCCCTTCTGAAATGGCTTTTTTCAGCCTGCTGGTGCGCACCGGCAGCTTGTCAGCCACAGCGCGTGAACTGAACATGACCACGCCCGCTGCCAGCAAACGCCTGTCGCAAATGGAGTTGCGCTTAGGCGTTCAGCTCATGCACCGCACCACGCGACGCATGAGCCTCACCCCCGAGGGCGAGTTGTATTTGGCCCATGCACGTCGCATCTTGGCCGACATTGACGACATGGAGCGTCAAGTCGGTAGCGCGCTCGCTGCACCCAAAGGCCTGCTGCGCGTGAACGCCACACTCGGATTTGGTCGCAGCCACATTGCCCCCTTGATTTCGCAGTTCGCCAAGTCATACCCAGACGTGGAAGTGCAGTTGCAACTCACGGTGAATCCACCACCACTCAACGACGATGCATTTGATGTGTGCATTCGTTTTGGCGAGCCACCCGATGCACGCATCATGGCCAAGCGCTTGGCCTCTAACCGACGCTTGATTTGTGCCTCACCCGCTTATTTGGCCAAACACGGCACGCCCAAAGTACCCGCAGATTTAGCGCAACACAACTGCATTGGCATTCGCCAAGGCGATGAGGCCTATGGCATTTGGCATTTTCAAAACGGGAAAAAAATGGACACCGTGAAGGTACGCGGCACGCTCAGCACCAACGATGGCGAGATCGCCGTCAGTTGGGCTTTGGCGGGTCATGGTGTGCTCATGCGCGCCGAATGGGACATTGCCAAATACCTGCGCAGTGGTCGTTTACGCCAAGTGCTTGACCACTACCCCACGCCAGCGGCTGACATTTATGCGGTTTACCCACCCCGCCATCAAACCGCTGCGCGTGTGCAAGCCTTTGTGAACTTTGTAGCGGATGCCTTGAAGCCCTCCGCTTAAAGCTCGCACACGCGTGTTGGTCTTAGGCCAACCAAGCTTTGAGCGAGGCAGACATCTTTTCGACAGAGATGCCGTAACGGTCGTGCAGCGTGGGCAAGGCACCTGCATCTAAGAAGGCATCGGGCAAGCCCAGCATCCGGAACTTGGAGGGCATCACACCTTCACGCATCAGCAAACCGGCCACCGCTTCGCCCAAACCGCCAATGACGGAATGGTTCTCAGCGACCACCACCAAGCGACCGGGCTTGCGCACCTCAGCCAAGATGGTGGCATCGTCCAAGGGCTTGATGGTGGGGCAATGCAGCACCGCCACATTGACCTTATCAGCCTCTAACTGCTTGGCAACTTCCAATGTGCGCATGGTCATGAAACCACTGGAGATCACCAGCACATCATTGCCTTCGCGCAGCATCTTGGCTTTGCCCAACTCAAACTTGTAGTTGTATTCATCCAGCACCAGCGGCACATTGCCACGCAACAAGCGCATGTACACAGGGCCTTGGTGCGCAGCGATTTGTGGCACAGCTTGCTCAATGTCCAACGCATCGCAGGGGTCCACCACTGTGAGCCCAGGAATGGCACGCATCATGGCCAAGTCTTCAGTGGCTTGATGGCTAGGTCCGTAGCCGGTGGTCAGGCCCGGCAATGCGCAGCAAATCTTCACGTTCAAGTTTTCTTCGGCAATCACTTGGTGGATGAAGTCGTAAGCGCGGCGTGTGCCAAACACGGCGTAAGTAGTGGCAAAAGGTACCAAGCCTGTTTTGGCCATACCGCCGGCAGCACCCATAAGCAGTTGTTCGGCCATGCCCATTTGGAAGAAACGTTCAGGAAACGCTTGGGCAAACAAATGCAAGTCAGTGTACTTGGCAAGGTCGGCGGTCATGCCCACCACTTCGGGGTGATTGGCCGCATATTCGACCAAGGCTTTGCCAAATGGCGCAGCTTGCACACGTTGGCCTTCAGACGCGATGGACGCGATCATGGCTGAGGTGGTCAGCCGAGGTTTTTTGTCAGTCACAGCATTCATCTTTTTATCCTTATGGGCGATTCGCATCCAACACTTCCAACGCTTGTTGCCACTCGGGTGGGTCAACACGGATGAAGTGGTTTTTCTCGCGGGTCTCTAAGAAAGGCACGCCCTTGCCCATCAAGGTGTCGCACAAAATCACACGCGGTTTGGCATCAGGCAAAGCACGTGCCGTATCAAACGCACGCAAGACAGCGGGCAAGTGGTTGCCATCCACACGCTGTACATGCCAACCGAACGATGCCCACTTGTCAGCCAACGGCTCAAAGCCCATGACCTTGGTCGAAGGGCCATCGGCTTGTTGGTTATTGATGTCCACCATGCAAATCAAATTACCCAAACCATGGTGAGCCGCAGACATGGCAGCTTCCCATGTTGAGCCTTCGTCCAACTCACCATCTGACATGGAGTTGTAAACAAACGCAGGGTTGCCTTGATGGCGTAAACCCAGTGCCATGCCCACCGCAATTGGCAAACCTTGACCGAGTGAACCGCCCGATATTTCCATACCGGGTGTGTAGGTGGCCATGCCCGACATCGGCAAGCGACTGTCATCGCTGCCATAGGTTTCCAGCTCAGATTCAGGAATGATGCCAGCTTCGATCATGGCGGCATACGCGGCAATCGCGTAGTGACCATGCGACAAAAGAAAGCGATCACGCCCTTCCCACTCGGGCTCGTGGGGACGAAAGTTCATCGCGTGTCCGTAGGCCACAGCCAATACATCGGCATAGCCCAACGCTTGGCCCACATAGCCTTGACCTTGCACTTCACCCATGCGCAAGGCATAGCGGCGAATGCGATACGCACAGCTGGCGATTTCTTGAAGAGTACTCATAGATTTGTTTTGATGAAAGAAAGGTCAGACTCAACGCAAGGTGAGCCAAGGCAAATAAGCAAAGCCCAACAGCAGCGTGATGGCCACGGCGTAGAACGGAATCAACTCCATCACCACATCGCCAATGCGCACCTTGGCGATGGTGCTGGTGATGAACAGCGTGGTGCCAATGGGCGGGTGATACAGGCCAATGGACAAGTTCACAATCATCATGATGCCAAGCTGAATCGTGTCCATACCCACCGCAGAAGCCAATGGCACAAACATGGGCGTGAGCAACAGCACAGCCGCTGGCAAGTCAATGAACATGCCGGTGGCCAACATGATCAGGTTCATAGCCAAGATGATGAGCCAAGGCTCTTGCAGTGTTTCTTTGGCGTAGAGCGTGAAAGCGGCAGGCAACTGCTCGTAAGTCACGATCCAACCCACCACGCTTGAAGCCATGATGATGAGCAACACCACACCTGTGGAGATGCCCGCCTCCACCGCAGCGGCTTTGAGCTTGGTGAGGTTCAAGTCGCGATACACCAAGCCCGACACCACCAAGGCGTAGAGCGTAGACATCACACTCACTTCGGTGGGCGTGGCAATGCCAAAGCGCAAGAAGATGATGATCAACACAGGCATGGCCAAAGCAGGGCCTGCGTGCATGAGTTGGTGCATGAAAGCGCCCCACTCAAACGGCGTGGTGTCACGTGGGAAGTTACGGCGACGCCCTTGCACGTAGCACACGAGCATGAAGCCCCCGCACATCAACAGACCGGGCAAGATACCTGCGACAAACAAAGCACCAATCGATGCGCCAGAAACGAGCGCGTAAACGATCATCGGAATCGACGGTGGAATCAAGATGTCAATCGTGGCAGCAGCAGCCAAAGTGCCCGCAGCAAAAGGTGCTGGGTAACCGAGCTTTTTGAGCCAAGGAATCAACATCGAACCAATGGCAGACGCGTCGGCCACCGCTGAGCCCGACACACCGCCAAAAATAGTCGACGACAACACACCCACTTGCGCAGGGCCACCGTGCACACGACCAATCATCATGGTCAACAAGCTGACCAAACTTTGGCCCAACTTGCCGCTGACCATGAGCGCACCGGTCATCATGAAAAACGGAATCGCAATCAGCGGAAAGCTTTGCGTTTGCGTGATCATTTGCTCCACCGCCAAGTGCACAGGCACACGGTCAATGATGAACAAACCCGCCACGGACGCCAACACCAGCGAATGTGCAATCGGAATCGACAGCAACGCCGCAGTGATAAATAAACCAATGATTAAGAGTGTCATGCGTCTGCTCCGAATTCGTTGTGCTCTTCACCGCGCCACACTTGTGGCAAACGGCAAAGCGTCACAAGGGCCAACATCACAAAACCCGACAACAAACAGCCCACACTCACAGAGCCTGGCACTTGCATGATGGGTGAACGCTCATCGGCCGCAATTTCAAAAACGGGCAGCGCTGTGTAGGCCAGACCCAAATACAAACCCGCCACCACCAACGAAGCGCCTGTCAGCACCCAGCGGCGTGCAGCACCGAGTTTTTGCGTCAACATGACCACCGCAATGTGCGAGCCATGCTGCGCTGCAATGACCACGCC
>Ga0213920_1000948_pt1 | contig 17834 bp, 17 predicted proteins | sample McNCre1117MG_FD_161054 | JGI IMG/M metagenome (GOLD analysis project Ga0213920, IMG submission 161054) | Freshwater microbial communities from McNutts Creek, Athens, Georgia, United States - 11-17 MG | ecosystem: Environmental > Aquatic > Freshwater > Creek | place: USA: Georgia | collected...
TTGTCACAACTGCACCCGCTCCGATAACGCAGCCATTGCCAATTGTTACCCCAGGACAAATAATGGCATTACCGCCAATCCAACAATCATCTCCAATCGAGATAGGTTTTGAAATTTTATGAGTGCGACGCATTTGGGCTTCAAGCGGATGAGAGGCGGTGTACAATTGGACTCCGGGACCTAAAAGCACATTAGAACCTATAGTTACTTTATTTTCGTCGAGAACGACACAGTTCACATTGAAAAATACATTGTCTCCGCACAAGATATTGTATCCATAATCACAGAAAAATGGAGGTTCAATGTATAGGTTAGTACCTACATTGGGTAGTAATTCTTCCAAAATCAATCGCGCATTCCTTGTCATTCGGTATTCCGTAACATTCAGTCGATGTAATAAGTTTTTGGCTTTCCGGCGGTCTTTTTTAAGATCTAAATCACCTAATGGATAAGGTTCTCCGTCCATTATTTTTTCTTTTTCTGGTTTCATGAAAAGTAAATTCTAGTGCTGTAAATATAAACAATCTACAATTCATCTTCGTTTTTTGACAATTCGGTTTTTCTTATTTTTATGCTATACTTCTTTAGTGCAACTTTGCTTCATCAAAAAACAAAAGTATGATCCGAATAGTTATTTTATTAACCTTAAGTTTGGTTGTCTTATTGCAACAACTTTTATAGTAATACAAAAGAGATGATTGATAAATTAATAAAGGAATTTCCTAGAGCACTTGTGATTTCGCTAAGTATATTTTTTGCTCTGTTACTTATTAAGTATTTAGTTGGAGTAACTATTTCCTTAAATGATTCATTTTGGGTAAATTTTGGATATACCATGCTGTATGGTTTTAGTTTATATTATGCTAATGCTGCGGTATTTATTTGGTTGGACACTATTTATGCAAACAATCGCTTTACAGTCAATCGATTAATTGTAGGGTTTATAAGTACTTTTTGTATCACACTTTTTGTGGTTTTTCTGTTGCGTATTTTTGAAGAGGTTATTGTTGAAAAGCAATCATTTACAACTTATATTGAAAGTGAAAAAGCAAGTTCGTACCTTATTCCAGTGGTGATTTTTTTGATTGTTTCATTATGTATACATGCTTTCTATTTTTACAAAGCTTTACAAGAAACCAAAGTCAAAGAACAAAAAATAATAGCCACTACTGCCAATGCGCAATTTGAAAGTTTGAAAAATCAAATTGATCCACATTTTTTATTTAACAGCTTGAATGTCTTGAGTTCATTGATTGAAGAAAATCCCGAAAACGCACAAAAGTTTACTACTTCGTTATCTAAAATTTACCGCTATGTTTTGGAACAAAAGGATAAAGAATTAGTGGCTGTTGAAGAAGAATTGGCTTTCGCCAAAATTTATATGCAATTATTAGCCATGCGTTTTGAGAATAGTATTTCGTACGCATTGCCAGGAAATACTAATGCTGATGCTAGAGTAGTACCACTTTCACTTCAATTACTATTAGAAAATTGCATCAAGCACAATATTGTGAGTAGTTCAAAACCGTTGCATATTAAAATTAGTATCGAAGACAATCAATTGGTCATTGAAAATAATTGGCAAAAGAAAGAAGTGCTTTCGGACGGTAAAGGAGTTGGTTTGCAAAATATTGTCAATCGCTATGCGTTATTGACCGAGCGAAAAGTTAAAATTGTCCAAGACGAAAAATCGTTCAAAGTGTATTTACCTATCTTAACCAAACAAATTTCAAAAATGAAATCAACTAACTTTACAAAAGAAGATATGGCGTATGCTCGAGCTAAAAAAAGAGTAGAACAACTCAAAGGATTTTATGGGAATTTAACTTCCTATTGTATTATAGTTCCTTCACTGGCATTAGTAAATTATTTCACCTATTGGGGATTTCAATGGTTTTGGTTCCCTATGTTGGGTTGGGGATTGGGATTGTCTTTTCACGCATTTGGAGTGTTTGGTTACGGAAAATCGTGGGAAGAACGAAAAATACAAGAAATAATAAACAAAGAAAAGACCAATAATTGGGAATAATAATCTTAAAATTAAATACTATGGAAATTATAAATAAAGACCAAATTCAATACGAAGAAGCGGTAAAAAAAGTTAAAAAATTAAAAGGGTTTTATACACACGCAATCGTGTATGTGGTTATTAATATTATGGTAGTAATTGCTAACGTTCAGAATTATGAACCTGGAGAAAGTTATTTCCAATTCAAGACTTTTATGACTGCCTTTTTCTGGGGGATCGGTCTATTAGCTCACGGAATGGCTACTTTTGTTCCCTATTTTATTCTTGGAAAAGATTGGGAAGAACGTAAAATAAAAGAGTTGATGAAAAAAGAAAGAAATGCTAACCAATGGGAATAATTATGGAAACTACTTTTACTATTTTACTAGTCATTCACATTATATCAGGAAGTATTGGATTACTTACTGGTACTGTAAATTTGATTCGTAAAAAAGGGGATAAATCACATAAAAGGATAGGTCTTTTTTTTCTCTACGGTATGTTGATTAATGGAGTTTCAGGTATATTAATGACACTAATTCACTCTAATCCGTTTTTATTTATTGTTGGAATCTTTTCCATTTATATGGCTGCTACCGGGCAAAGATACCTTGCTTTAAAAGATTTATTGAAAGGCGATAAAGCAAAATCGATTGATTGGATTTTGAGTTCAACAATGTTGCTATTCGGAATTGGTTTCGTAGTGTATGGAATGCTTTTATTGTACTCTAGCAAAAATTTCGGAATTGTATTATTAGTTTTTGGATTTATAAGCATTTCAATGGTTTACCAAGATTTTAAAAATTATAAAGGTAAAAGTTCTATAAAAAACTTTTGGTTGTTAGCTCATATTCAAAGAATGATTGGTTCCTATATTGCTGCAACAACTGCATTTTTAGTTGTAAATAATACTATTTTACCAGGAATTGTTGCATGGTTATTACCAACCGTAATCTTAACACCATTAATTTTTAAATGGTCAAAAAAATATAAAATCATTTCAAAATAAAAAGGTATGAATACTACATCAATTCCTCCTTCGGGGGTTAGGGGGCTTAATATCATCATCATCGAAGACGAAAAACCAGCGGCACGTTTGTTACAGCGAAAAATAGAAAAACTAGGCTATTCAATTGCTACATTATTGCATTCGGTAGAGGAATCCTTGGTTTGGTTCCAAAGCAATCCGCAACCCGATTTGATTTTTTTAGATATCCAATTGTCAGACGGTTTGTCGTTTGAAATTTTTGAACAAATCAATATCAAAAGTGCCGTAATTTTCACGACGGCTTATGATGAATATGCCTTGCGCGCCTTCAAATTGAATAGTATCGATTATTTATTAAAACCCATCGATGAGGAGGAATTAGCCATTGCAATTGCAAAATTCAAAAATCAATTTCAAATAAATGGCATTTCAAGTTTAGATTTTGAAGCCATTAAGAGAATGCTTATCAATCCAGTTGAAAGAGAATATAGAAAACGGTTTTCGGTTAAAATTGGACAACAGCTCAAAGTAATTAATGTAGCCGAAATAGAATGTTTATATAGCGAAAATAAAGGCACGTACATTCATACTTTAGACAATCGAGATTATTTGATTGACAGTAGTTTAGAAATTGTCGAAGTCGAATTGAATCCGAAAGAGTTTTACCGCATTAGCCGGAAATTTATTATTCCAATGCAGTCAGTCAAAGAAATTCAAGTTTATTCTAATTCCAGATTGAAAATTAGTTTGCCTACTTATAACGCAGAGGAAGTAATTGTGGCTCGAGAACGCGTTGCGGACTTTAAAAATTGGCTGGGTTAATTATTTGAAATAGATTTTTCTAATCCCAATCAAAATAAAAATCAAAACAGAAAACGCTATAAAAAAAGGAATGACCCATTCGATTTGGCCCAATGGTAAAAGCACGGCGATAATCAGTAATTGGAAACCCAATCCATATAAAGACACTAAAGTCATAAACCAATTCGGAAAGGTTTTGACCTTGTAGGCATCATTATCCAAAGCGTGAATAATTTTATCAAATCCACCGTACACGATAGTATAAATTCGGAACAAGATATCAACTGATTTTTGTGATTCTCCAGGCAAAGCTCTCGGAGATTTATATTCAAAAACTTTACTGGTAGTATCTCCACCCACCGATTTGTTTCGAAGAATTACATAATAGTAATTGTATAAAGTACCTTGTAATTGGATACAAAAAAAAGCAATTAATGTCAGCCAAAAAGAAATTTTTGATACATAAAAAATCGTCATCAAAAACAGAAAATTCAAAATAATATCAAATACACTGTCTAAATACCTACCAGTATAAGAAGGGGTATTTTTTAAGCGCGCCAATTCGCCATCAGCCGCATCAATTCCCGATTTTAAAACGATAAAAAAACCTGCCCATAAATAACTTTCGTTAAGGATACAATAAATCGCGATTAGTCCAGCAATTCCAAACAAAAGTGTAACGTGGATAGGAGTAAAGCGGGTATTCTTTAGCGCATTAGCAAGTAATTTCCCAAAGGGTCTTCCATAATCCGATAAATCAATAAATTTATCTTGGGCAGCTAGTTTTGACATTAATTATGGTTAAGACGATATTGTGACATTATAGTCGGTGTAATTAGTTAGAATGTTTTTTGCTGTTTTCTAATATTAAATAGAGTTGTAATCCAAATAGTAGGGTAGCCATTGCGATATGAATGGTTTGAGAGCCAAATGGGAAGCTAAAATAATACATTGCAATACCTGATAGGATTTCGATGCTAAGCAATCCTATTATCCAATTCATTTTGTCAAATCCTAAAGTAAGTTTTCTATTTCGCCAAAACAAAAACGCATTGGCACAAACCACTAAAATTGAAAAACTTCGGTGAGTATAAAAACCGCCCTTGGGATTTTGTATCCAAACTTCTTTGGGTAAACCTAATTCTGTAATGGCATCGACAGATTCTCGAACTTGTGTTCCAAAAATGATTTGAACAACAGTTAATCCTAATGCTGCATATAAAACCCATTTGAATTCGTTATCAAAGGTTTTTATTTTTTTGTTTTCTTGAACGGAATAAATGACATATAATTGAACCGCTACAATTAGCAATGCAGCCAACATGTGAGTGGTGATTTTATACGGATTCAAAACAGAATCTACGACTGTTTTTCCTAACCAAGCTTGAAAGCCCATTAAAAAACAAATGAGTAAACAATAGAAAATCAATTTTTTGTTTTCTTTCCAGAAACCGAAAGAAAAAACCAAAGCAACAAGACAAGCCATACCAGCTAATGCCCCAACTAATCGGTTGAGGTATTCTACCCAAGTATGTAATGGATTGAAAATAGCGTAATCATGTTTAGTGTATTTTTCCCAATGCGTACTTTCAAAATTTTTTGGAGCTACAAAACGGTCTTTAGCCACTAAAAGACTTTCATTTTTAATAATAACTTGTCCTTTTGAATATTCTTTTCCAACAGTATAGAGTAATTCTTTTTCTTCAGTGGGAGGGATGTAATATCCAAAGCATTTTGGCCAATCCGGACATCCCATTCCTGAACCTGTCATTCGGACTAATGCACCAGCTAGTATAACTAAATACACTAAAACTAGAGCTGTCTTTGCCGATGGAAGAAAATATTTTTTCATTTTTAATTTACTTTTTTTAATCCTAATTTTTCAGCTCTTTTCAAAACAAAATTATAGGCTGCTTCGTATTCGTTTGGAATTTCACCTTCTAAAATAGCTTCCTTGACCGCTTCTTTCAATGTCCCTATTTCGCGAGAAGGTTGTAAATCAAAAATCGCCATAATTTCTTCTCCAGAAATAGGAGGTTGGAAATTACGAACGTGATCTCGAGCTTCTACTTCAATAATTTTCTTGCGGACAATATCAAAATTATTGTGGTATTTTTTGAATTTTGCAGGGTTTTTAGTGGTGATATCGGCTTCGCAAAGCGTCATCAAATTATCAACATCTTCTCCTGCATCAAATACCAATCGTCTCACAGCAGAATCGGTTACGATATCTTCAGCTAGGACAATAGGTCGGGAACTCATCATGACCATTTTTTGAACAAATTTCATTTTTTGGTTCAACGGCATGTGTAGTCTTTCAAAGATTTTTTTGACCATTTTTCCACCTAAAAATTCATGTCCGTGAAAAGTCCAACCTTGTTTTTTATTAAAACGTTTGGTAGGTGCTTTTCCAATATCGTGTAATAAAGCCGACCAACGCAACCACACATCATCCGTATTCGGGCAAATATTATCAACCACTTCAAGCGTATGATAAAAATTGTTTTTATGCGTATGACCTTCGATTTCTTCGACCTGATTCAAAGCAGTTAATTCAGGTAAAATGATATCTAAAAGTCCCGTTTTGTATAATAATAAGAATCCAATAGAAGGTTTTTCGGTTGAAAGGATTTTATTTAATTCATCCACAATGCGTTCTCCTGAAATGATTTTAATTCGTTCTGCATTTTTGGTAATAGAATCTAGTGAATTTTCTTCAATTTCAAAATTCAATTGAGTTGCAAAACGGATCGCACGCATCATTCGCAAAGGGTCATCAGAGTAGGTGATGTCTGGATCAAGTGGTGTTTTAATGATTTTATTTTCCAAATCATTTACTCCATTGAATGGATCTACTAAATCTCCAAACGTATTTGAATTTAAGGATAATGCTAAGGCATTTATTGTAAAATCACGACGGTTTTGATCGTCTTCTAAAGTGCCGTTTTCAACAACAGGATTTCTACTTTCAAAATGATAGGATTCTTTTCGGGCGCCAACAAATTCGATTTCAGTATCTTCAAAACGGAGCATTGCGGTACCATAGGTTTTGAATACTTGTACTTTCGGTTTTTTAGGAAGTAACTCGGATACTTTTAATGCTAATTCGATACCACTACCTACGGCAACAATATCAATGTCTTTTTTGAAATCTCTTCCAAGAAGAAAATCCCTCACGAACCCACCAATAACGTAGCTTTCTACTTGGAGTTCTTGTGAAGCTTTAGCAATTACTTCGAAGATTTTGTTATGTAAGGCTGATTTATGATTCATCTATTAATTTGAAAATTTGAAAATTAATCAATTTGAAAATGACATTACATTCTCAAATTCTCAAATTTTCAAATTATATTGTATTACTTTCTAATAATTTTCACCTGAGCATCGCTCGTTAATTTAATTATGGTAGAAGGTTTTCCTGCTATTTTTTCGTGCGCCAAATTTACAACATAGTCCACACCTTTTATAATTTCGGGACTAATTTCTTTAAATGATTTTGGAGTGGGTTGCCCCGATATATTCGCCGAGGTAGAAACTAAAGGTTTTTTCATTCGCTCCATTAATTTAAAACAGAAAGGTTCTTTCACTAATCGGATACCTAAGGTACGGTCAGGAGCGATTAAATTTGGCGCTACATTTCTCGGATTATCAAGGACTAAAGTGGTAGGATTCTCAGATAAATCTAAAATTTGCCATGCCACTTCTGGAATATCTTTGAAAACATTGTACATCATTTTTTCTCCATTCATTAGGCAAATCATACTCTGAGTTTCAGCTCTTTTTTTGAGTTGGTATATTTTAGCAACAGCTTCAGGATTGGTAGCATCACAACCAATTCCCCATACAGTATCAGTAGGATAGAGTATGATTCCTCCGTTTTTAATTACTTCAAACGCATTGAAAACTTCTTGATTGATGTCCATCTAAATTGGTTTATTTTATTATAAATGATATTGCAAAGCAAACTGTAACTGAAGATTAATTTTGTTATTATCCAATTGCCATTGGTAATTATTCATCCAAGAGGTGTTTAGTTTTGCCTGAATACCTATATTTCCATATTCTCTGTAAGTGTAAGTATTGATATTCAAATCAACCCATTTATTTTGAAAATCTGGATAAGCATCATAATAAAAATCTAAATTATGGGCATAGCGTTCACATTGTATTCCCCATACTGTATTTTTATTCCAGATACTAAAATCTAAAGTTTGTGAATTACCCCCAGATCCAATACCTGCTCCTATAACTTGTCCCATTTGAGTGTAACCATGAAGAACTATTCCATGTTCATACCATGCTCCTGCAGGTCTGACAATTCTATCAGCACTTTGTTGCAATTGAGTATGTTCAAAATTAAATTTTAAATAGTTATTTTTATCTGAATTTAGTTTGAATATTTTTCCTAAACCAAATAGAATAGCTCTCGAATGAGAAGGTGAATCAAATAAATCTAAATAATTAGATGAATGATCATTCCATCCATTTTCTACATAGATTTCAGATTTCGATTCCTTCATTACCCATCTAATGAAAACGGATGCAAGTTGATCTCTGTTCTTAGCATCTTCATTTTTCATTTTACTAAAAGGTGTTATTACAGGAAAATAATCGGTAAATCCTTTGCCTAAATCAGTATTGTAAATTTGGAAAACACGATTCATACCAAGAAATAATCCTGGAATCCATTTAGGATGATAGTTAATTGATAATCCAGACAGGTATCTCCATTCTGATTGTTTGGGTATTTTATAATTTACCCCATCTACAATATAATCTTCGATTGGATTGTCAAATCCTGAATTTTCGAGTCTCCCATTAATTAATTGCCCTTCAAAACTTCCTATAAAAGTTTGAATTGGTTTTCTGGTATTTATGGTAAAATGCAAAAATCCAGGAGCATTATTGCTCATAATAAGTGCATTTTTCTGTCCGGGTCCCCACCATAAATTTTCTGTAGAAACTCCAACGGCAATATTCTTAATGTTGAGTTTGATACTGCTTTGTCCCCAACCTAAATAATGATACGATTTATCTCCGAAGCGATAAGGAATGTCAGAGTGATTTAGATAATGTATATATGCTAATCTTACATTATTTGTTTCATTTATTGGGAAGGCTTCAAAATTAGGATTGTCAGCATATACATATTCAGGATTAATTCGAATATCTAACAATCCATAGCTAGTATAAATACCAGTGCTAAATTGAGTTTGGTATCCTTTAGCGGGTATCATAGCCCCATCATTTTGGACTAAAGGGGAAAAAGTATTGTATTGTTGTCTTAGATTGATTGGTAGGTAATGGAATGTTAAACCTTTTTGAGCATCAGAAGTGGCTTTTTGTAGTAAGGGTCTTAATGTAAAAGAAACTAAAGAGTCTCCTTTCCCTAACAATTGTTCGTTGCGAGCTCTTTGTTCTGCTAAATCAATTGATCCCACAGGGATACTTTGCGCAAAGCTACTTCCAATTGTGAAGAAAAGAAAGATAAAAAGGAAATTCGTATTCATGTTTTTTGTTTTTTGGTGTTTTTTAAACACCGTTGAGAATGGGATTTATAAATCGATTAATTTAATCGGTAATAAATAAAAGCGGGTATTCTTTTATTTTGATTTTATTGTGCAGGATATAAAGGTTAAACAATCGTTCTGATAAAAAACCAAAAATTCTTTTTTGATAGTTATCAGTTGGGATTTCAATTATTTTTTCTAGTTCAAAAAGAATATCAAAAAGCCATGCGTGATAATTATCCCAGTTTTGTTTTGAGGTAATCATCATATTACATTGATAAAATCGTTTATTAGTATCTAGGTATTTTTGAATATTGTCTTTATAATCGGGGTATTTTGAGATTATAATTTCTTTTACTTTTACCAAATCACTTTCTCGATGATGATGGCTATAATCGTCTGATATTGAGATTTTCATTTTTCGAGGTTTGGGCAAAATAAAATCAACCGTCTTTAAATCATCTAAAATTTTACTTTTTTGGAGTTCAATATCAATAGTGCTAATCTTATGGGTACTTAATTCTTTAGGACTAATTCGTTTTTGAGTAGCAGGTTTTAAGCTGTATTTATTAGGATAAAAATTAAAATACCTTCTATAATGGCATAAACCAATATAATCGATATCACTTGCATTTTTCCATAGCCAATAGCAGGCGGTAAGTTCGCAATAATTGTCATTTTTTGAAGCTATATTATCAAGGGTGTTGTCTTGTAAAACACCTTCAAAAATAATCGGATTTACGTTACTATTTACTTGAAAAGCAGTGTACAACTCATTGTTTAAATGAGGGATTGGTTTGTGAGTGATATTAAATATTTTCATAGTCTTTATTGTAACTCTTTTTTTGAAGCCGTAAGTGCAGAGGCAATAACTTGGTGCATGTCATAGTATTTGTATTCAGATAATCTTCCTCCAAATAGTACATTTTTTTCTTGCAAAGCCATTTTTTTATAGGCTTCGAATAAAGTTTGATTTTTATTGTCATTTATAGGATAAAAAGCCTCTTTGCTAGTATCCCATTCTTGAGGAAATTCTTTTGTAATTACAGTTTTACTTTGTTTCCCGAATTCAAAATGTTTATGTTCAACGATACGAGTATATGGATATTCGGTATCGTTAAAATTTATTCCGGCATTCCCTTGATAATTTTCTGAATCAATAACTTCTGTTTTAAATTTTAAAGAGCGATATTCTAACTCACCAAATTGATAATTATAAAATTCATCTATTTTTCCAGTAAATACAATTTTATGAGCTAATTTATCAAACGCTTCCTTATCCGAGAAGTAATCTACTCCAGTTCTAACTTCAACATCCTTCAATAATCCGTCGATTAATTTATTATAACCTCCAATGGGAATTCCTTGGTATTTGTCATTAAAATAATTATTATCAAATGTGAATCGAACCGGAAGGCGCTTAATAATAAAAGCGGGTAATTCGGTAGCTTTTCTACCCCATTGTTTTTCTGTGTATTCTTTAATGAAATTTTCATAAATGTCTTTTCCTACAAGGCTTAGGGCTTGTTCTTCAAGATTTTTAGGATTTTCTACACCATGAATAACGATTTGTTCCTCAATTTTGTCTTTAGCTTCTTTTGGCGTTTTCGTTCCCCACAGTTGGTAAAATGTATTCATGTTAAAAGGTAAATTATATAATTTACCTTTAGAGAAAGATAATGGTGAATAGACGAAATGATTGAAATCGACAAATTGATTGACATAGTCCCAAATTCCCTTATCATTTGTATGGAAAATATGTGGACCATATTTATGTACATTGATTCCCTCAACATTTTCACAATAGACATTTCCTCCTGTATGATTTCTTTTATCTAAAACGAGACATTTTTTACCCACTTTGGTTGCCTCGTGTGCAAAAACGGACCCAAATAGTCCAGCACCTACTACTAAATAGTCATATTTGATCATTAGACTCAATTTTTTAAATTTTGATAAAAGTTATAATAATTGGTTTGCATTACTTTTAGATCATGAGAATTACTAACTAAATCAAAAGCATTAGTTTTGATTTTTTCTCTTAAATCGGCATTGTTTAGTATTTCTAAAACATGGTTAGAAAGCGTTTCAGAATCTCTAAATTCGGTTACAAATCCAGTTTTTTCATTCACAATTACTTCGGCTATTCCACCCGCCTTTGTAGCTACAACCGGAATTCTACAAGCAAAGGCTTCGTATACACTTAAAGGGAGTCCTTCGGTTATTGATGTAATTAAAAAAACATCAAATTCAGGGAGTAAGTTGACCGCATCATTTCTAAAGCCAGTAAAGAAAATTACATCTTCTAAATTAGTTGATTTTGTATAAGAAATGAGTTCATTCAGTAAAGGTCCTTCGCCAATAATTACAAATTTGATAGGAGTTGGAGTTGTGTTTTTAGTAACTATTTTCTTAGCGGTATCTATAAAGGTGAACAGGTCTTTTTGAGGGGTAAGTCCTGCGATAGTTCCGACTATCTTGGTGTCAGTACTAAAATTAAATTCTTGATGAAGACTGTTTTTATTTTCATTACTACTGATTTTTTTTACATCAATAGCGTCATAGATGGTCGTTAATCGTTCTTTATCCTTGATTATAGTCTCGAAAATGCCTTCAACTGCTTTAGAGACACAAATTATTTTTTTAATATCAGGGTGCGAATATTTGTAACGATTAAGAAACTTGTCTTTTATTTTATTATTTCTTTTTCGGCTTAATATCAAAGAAGTTTTTTTTGATAAAAATCGCATAGCAATTAGTCCTGCATTTAGGGCTGATGAATCGTGAATGTGAATTACATCAATAGACTCTTTTCTACAAATTTTTATAATTGCTGCAATGAGATTTATTAATTTTAGTTTGTTCTTTTTATAAGTAAAATAGGCAGCTTCGTCTTTTTTACAAATGGAAGCAAGAACAGAATCATCAGGACATAAAATAAATTGATTTAAATCTTTTTTTTCTTTTAAAAGATTGTATACAGTGTACATTTGAGCATCTCCTCCTCTTAATTCGGTTATTGATGTGACATTAAGTATATTCATAGACAATCAAGACTATTTTATAGATGGGGTAACAGTATAAATTCGAGCAAAAGTAAGCCAATAAAATTATTTTTTAGGAAAATTAATTTTATTTATTACTCCACCTAATAAGCATTTAGTTATTTTTGTCACTATTAATTTTTTTGGATTGTTAATTTTATTGAGAAACAAAAAAATAGAAGTTGCAAAATAGAGGAGTATTTCCGATCTATTTTTTGCGTAAAATTAAAGGCAAGATCTATGAATTTTAGTTTTCTTAAAAACAGAAAAATAATTATTGGCTTGTGGTTAGTAGTTGCTTTAGTAGCAGCTATTAAGCAGTTTGTTATAGGGAAATATAATAATTATTTGATTTTTAAGCATGTTTTTTTTCATACTATTGAGAAAAAATCGTTGTATGGTCTTTATCCAGAGTTGTATTTTGACCATAACCATTACGGACCTATTTTCAGCCTTTTTATTGCTCCTTTTGCAGTTTTACCGGATAGTATTGGAATGCCGCTTTGGGCTGTTTTCAACGCTGCCGTTTTGGTGTACGCCATAACTAAAATTCCTGTAGACGCTCAAAAAGTGAATCTAATTCTTTGGATTTGCTTTCATGAATTTCTAACGGCAATTTTAGGCTTTCAGTTTAATCCTATAATGACTGCTATAATTATTCTTAGTTATGTCTATATTACTGAAGAAAAAGACATTTGGGCAGCGTTCTGTATTGCATTGGGAACATTTATAAAGTTATACGGGGTGGTTGGTTTGGCATTCTTTTTCTTTTCAAAGAACAAACCAAAATTCATACTTTCATTATTACTTTGGTCACTTGTGTTTTTTGGGTTGCCAATGCTTATTTCGTCTCCAGAGTTTGTCTTAAATAGTTACAAAGAATGGATGCTAAGACTGGTTGAAAAAAATAATGAAAACGCGGGTTTAAATTCGATGCAAGATATTTCAGTTATGGGAATGTTTAGACGAATATTTCATGCTCCGGAACTTTCTAATCTGCTATTTTTGGCACCTGGATTAGCTCTTTTTGGGTTACCTTACCTTCGTCTAAAGTTGTATTCCAATGAGAAGTTCAGATTGTTATTATTGGCTTCGGTATTAATTTTCACGGTTATTTTTAGTTCTGGTTCAGAAAGTCCAACGTATATTATTGCCTTTGTAGGAGTAGCTATTTGGTTTGTTTTGCAAGAAAAACCAATCTCTAAAACCACTTGGTTTTTATTTATCTTTGCCATGATTCTAACTAGTTTTTCTCCTTCGGATATTGTTCCAAGATTCTTAAGAGAAACCTATATTAGGCCTTATGCTTTGAAAGCGTTACCTTGTGTATTAATTTGGGGTAGAATCATTTATGAAATGCTATTTTTTAATTCGAATCAGAACAAAATAGAAATTTAATGAGGAAAAACATTACTATAGTCATTCCGTCTTATAATGAAGAATCAAACATTGAGAAATTATTGTCGTCTCTTAATGAAGTGATTGTTTCTTTGAATTATAATTTTAAGATACTATTTGTTGATGATGGAAGTAGAGATGGTACTATTGTTAAATTAAAAGATTTAGCACGTAATCAAGACAATCTATTTTATATTGAACTTTCAAGAAACTTTGGACATCAAAATGCTTTAAAAGCAGGAATTGATTATGCTAAATTAAATTCGGATGCCGTAATTTCAATGGATGGCGATTTGCAACATCCACCTGCATTAATACCAGAACTTATTGCTAGATGGGAAGAAGGATATGACGTAGTGTATACAGTAAGAGCCGAAACAGAATCACTTTCTTATTTCAAGAATAAAACATCTAAATGGTTTTATAGTTTGATGAATAAGCTATCAGAGATTAAGTTCGAACCTGGTACGGCTGACTTTAGATTGATAGATAAAAGGGTGGCTGAGGTTTTTTCGGATTTTACTGAGAATGAGTTATTCATTAGAGGGATTATTAATTGGGTAGGCTTTAGTCAGTTTGCGGTGGATTATATGCCGCAAGAAAGATACTCTGGCAAAAGTAAATACACCCTCTCAAAAATGATTCGATTTGCCATACAAGGCATCACTTCATTTAGTACACGACCGCTTTATTTTGCTGTTTTTTTAGGACTAGGGTTGTCTATTTTTTCAATTGTTTTCTTTTCTATTTATGTAGGATATAGTCTTTATTTTGGACATCCAATTTCAGGTTGGGCATCTGTAATTACAGCGATAGTGTTTTTTGGTTGTTTAAATTTGATTGTATTAGGAATAATCGGGATTTACATTGGTAAACTCTTCATGCAATCAAAAGGGAGGCCTAACTATTTAGTAAAAAATACGAACTATCAATGATTTTATTAAGTTTTGATATAGAGGAGTTTGACATGCCTTTTGAATACAATAGAGAAATTTCGTTTGAAGATCAAATTCGAGTTTCGACTATTGGTACAAGGATTATTTTGGATATTTTAAAAAAACACCAAGTTAAAGCCACTTTTTTTTCAACTGCTACTTTTGCGATTCATATTCCGGAACTATTAAAAAGAATTGTTGATGAAGGTCATGAATTAGCGTCTCATACCTACTATCATAGTTCCTTTGACGTGGTTGATTTGGTTAATTCTAAGAAGAAATTAGAAGAACTATCAAATACAGAAATTATCGGATTCAGAATGCCAAGAATGCAACCTGTTGACGAAAAAGAGATTTATAAAGCTGGATACCTATACAATTCATCGATTAATCCAACCTATTTACCCGGTCGATATAATAATTTTGATCAACCAAGGACTTTTTTCAAACAAGAAGGAGTGTGGCAAATTCCCGCATCGGTTAGTCCCATAATTAGATTCCCTTTGTTCTGGTTGTCATTTCATAATTTACCACTTTGGGTTTATAAAATTCTGGCAAAATGGACTTTGAAAAATGATGGTTATTTGAATATTTATTTCCATCCTTGGGAATTTACGGATTTAGATAATAAAGAAGCCTATAATTTTCCAAGTTATGTATCAAAAAATTCTGGGCATAAAATGGCAGAACGGTTAGATGATTTCATCATCTGGTTGAAGCAAAATAAAAACCAGTTCGCTACATTTAGGACATTTCTCGAGCAAAATCAACTCAATTAGCATATTAAATTAAATCCTGTTTATGAACGAAGAACTGTTTCATATTATCAATAATTTTGAATCTCTTGGCGAAGATTGTTTTGTAGGCAAAAGAAATAAAATAAAAATTTTTGACTATAAAGGAGGAATTATTAACATTAAATCGTTTAAGATTCCTTCGTTTATTAAGGGTTTTATCTATAAATATATCAGAAAATCAAAGGCAAGACGTTCTTTTGAAAATGCTTCAATATTATTAGAAAAGGGGATTGGAACACCAAGGCCTATTGCGTATCATGAAAATTCAAATTGGTTAGGCTTAAAGGATAGTTATTATATATGTGAACATTTAAATCCCGATTTTCTTTACACTAGTCTTTTCCGTGATTCGCCAGGATTAGATCGTGACAAACTAATTAGGGGAATTGCTAAATTTAGTTTTCAGTTGCACGAAAAAGGAATAGAATTTTTAGACCATTCCCAAGGAAATTCATTAGTCAAAGTAGATGAAGAGGGTAATTATCACTTTTTTTTAGTAGACTTGAATCGAATGAAGTTTCAACAGGATATGACATTCCAGACTAGAATGTATAATATGAGAAAATTAGGTCCTCAAAAAGAAATTGCAGCTATAATTGCCAATGAATATTCTAAATATTATAAGCTGAAATCTGAAACCGAAATAGCAAATGGGTTATGGGAAGAAACGACTAAGTTTTATGATTTCTTCAGAAGAAAACAAGCATTGAAGAAAAAATTAAAGTTGAAATAAATCTTACTTTGACAATTCTTTGTAGCAACTTATAATTTGTTGCGCAATGAGCTCATCATTGAATTTTTGTGCAAATTCAAATCCTTTTTCTCTCATATTTTTAGATAAAGTTGCATCGGTAAGCACTTGATTAATTTTTTGTTCTAAATCATCCACATCAAACGGTTCAATATACAATGATGAAGGGCCTCCTGCTTCTGGGAAAACACCATTTTTATTGGTTATCACTGGTGTTTTTGAAAATAGCGCTTCGATAATAGGAATTCCAAATCCTTCGAATATAGAAGGATAGACAAAGACGCTTGCCAATTGATAAATAATAGCTAATTCTTCTGCTGATACATTTTTTAGGAAATGTACCCTGCCTTCTAAATTGTGGATTTTTATATAGTTATGGATTTGAGCTGTATATTTGGTTTCTTTTCCAATTAAAACCAAACTTACGTCTAAGTTTTTGATTGCTTTTACGATAGTTAAAGCGTTTTTTCGCTCTTCAATAGTTCCCACATTTAGTACGAATTTTTCAGGGAGTTGGTATTTTTCTGCTACTTCTTTTTTAGAGTCGTCTGAAAAATAAGTTTTAAAAACAGCGTTACATCCTTGATAAATCACTTTGATTTTTGAGGGATCAACACCGAGAAATTGAATAGTATCCAATTTGGTTTGCTCACTTATTGCTAGAATTAAATCGGCATTTCGGGTTGCTTTTTTAAATTTTAGATAATGGATTTTTCTGTCAAAAAAAGAATATAGGTGAGGGTATCGTATGAAAATTAAATCGTGAATGGTTACAATTGATTTAATTCCTTTTGACTGTAGTCCAGATGGTAATTCTCCTGAAAGACCATGAAATAGTCGTATTTGATCTTTTTCTAAATCAGCTACAACACCTCTTTGTCTCCAGAGATTATAGCATTTTTTATAAAAAGCAGTTCGCGGATTTTTTTCAAAAACGTTATTTTCGTTTGGAATAAAAAGAGTTTCTTTTGATTTCTTTGGATTGTAAAGAAAATAATTATTTTCAGGAAAATAGTCTGATACAATCCGAATTAAATCCCGACTGTAATTACCTAATCCTGTTTTATTATGAAAAACGCGTTTTGCTTCAAATCCTATTTGCATCCTTTTATATTATTTATGGTAATAAAATGAATTAATTGGTCTTCAAATAATGCAGGTGTAAAAACGGATTGTAGTTTTTTATACTCTTTGGTTTTAATTAAATCGTCAATAGCAGTAGATGGTAATTTTGATTCAAAATCTTTTACGTGTACAGAAATGTTTTGCTTTCCATCTTCAAACATATTCCAGTCATTTTTTATTACTAATGGAGAGAAAATTGTAAAAGTAGGGATGTTTAATGCTTTTGCCATATTCGTAGCGCCACCTTCATTCCCAATGAGTGCTTTGCAAAGTGAAGTGATAGCAAGAAAGTCCCTCAGATTATCTTCATAAAAAGCGAAATTGATTTTAGCCTGAGTTTCGGGTGTACAAAATAAGTACAACTGACGGGCTTCTTCTTTTTGAAATGGAAAATAATTAAACAGAATCTGAATATCATTTTCATCAGCAATTGTATCAATTACTTTTGCCATGTAGGCTATTGGATACGTTTTACTA
>Ga0213920_1000949_pt1 | contig 17833 bp, 18 predicted proteins | sample McNCre1117MG_FD_161054 | JGI IMG/M metagenome (GOLD analysis project Ga0213920, IMG submission 161054) | Freshwater microbial communities from McNutts Creek, Athens, Georgia, United States - 11-17 MG | ecosystem: Environmental > Aquatic > Freshwater > Creek | place: USA: Georgia | collected...
TGGCAGGTGCGAAACCTTCTCGGCAACAACACCTGGCTCAAGGCCTGCGTTGATGGCGATCTGCTTGAGAGGCGCCTCGATGGCAACCTTGACGATGTTGGCACCGGTTGCCTCGTCACCCTTTAGCTCGAGCTTGGCAAAAGCAGCCTTACCGGCCTGAAGCAGCGCAACGCCACCACCGGCAACGATTCCCTCCTCGACGGCAGCCTTCGCGTTGCGAACGGCGTCCTCGATGCGGTGCTTACGCTCCTTGAGCTCAACCTCAGTTGCGGCACCAGCCTTGATGACTGCAACACCGCCGGCGAGCTTGGCCAGGCGCTCCTGCAGCTTCTCGCGGTCGTAGTCGCTGTCGGTTGCGGCAATCTCGCGACGGATCTGCTCAACGCGACCAGCAATCTGAGCCTGGTCTCCGGCGCCTTCAACGATGGTGGTCTCGTCCTTGGTGATTACCACCTTGCGGGCGTGGCCCAGCAGGTCGAGGGTGGTGCTCTCCAGCTTGAGGCCAACTTCTTCGCTGATGACCTGACCACCGGTGAGGATGGCGATGTCCTGGAGCATAGCCTTGCGGCGGTCGCCAAAACCAGGAGCCTTGACGGCAACCGACTTGAAGATGCCGCGGATCTTGTTGACGATCAGGGTTGCAAGTGCATCACCCTCGATGTCCTCGGCGATGATAAGCAGTGGCTTGTTAGCCTGGATGACCTTGTCAACCACTGGCAGCAGGTCCTTGATGTTGCTGATCTTGCTGTTAGCGATGAGCACGTAGGCGTCCTCGAGGACTGCCTCCTGGCGCTCTGGGTCGGTGACCATGTAGGCGCTGAGGTAGCCCTTGTCGAAGCGCATACCTTCGGTCAGCTGCAGGTCAATGCCAAAGGTGTTGCTCTCCTCAACGGTAACAACGCCCTCGCGGCCAACCTTGTCGATTGCCTCTGCGATGATCTCACCAATGACGCTGTCTCCGGCCGAGATGCTCGCGGTTGCCGCAATCTGGTCCTTGGTCTCAACAGGCTTTGCGTCTGCAAGGAGCTGCTCGATGACGGCGGTGGTGGCCTTGTCAATTCCGCGCTTCAGGCTGATTGGGTCGGCACCTGCTGCAACGTTGCGAAGGCCCTCGCGAACCAGCGCCTGAGCCAGAACGGTTGCGGTGGTGGTTCCGTCACCTGCGACGTCGTCGGTCTTCTTGGCGACTTCCTTGACCAGCTCGGCGCCAATGCGCTCGAATGGGTCCTCAAGCTCGATCTCCTTGGCAATCGATACGCCATCGTTGGTGATAGTAGGGGCGCCCCACTTCTTTTCCAGAACAACGTTGCGACCACGTGGGCCAAGGGTCACCTTTACGGTGTCGGCCAGTATGTTCAGGCCGCGCTCGAGACCGCGACGGGCCTCCTCATCGAAGGTAATGATTTTTGCCATTTAGGGTTTCTCCCGTTTGGAAATAAGTTTTGTGATTTGGCACTCAGGGTTACAGAGTGCTAATCCATTTTGGCACTCTAAAGGCCGGAGTGCAAACACCGGAACGAACAAAACCCCCTCCGCTAGAGAGGGGGTGAGTCCTTTGGTTTTTACGCCGTTGTGAAACCCAAACTCAGTTGGATCCCAATGTTGTTACTAGAGAGGGCGTACGTTCTCTGCCTGTGGGCCCTTGTCGCCGGTCTTCACATCGAACTCCACGCGCTGGTTTTCCTTCAGCTCGCGGTATCCATCGTTCTGGATAGCCGAGTAGTGAACGAACACGTCCGCTCCGCCGTCCTGAGTAATGAAGCCGAAGCCCTTCTCAGAGTTGAACCACTTTACGGTTCCTTGTGCCATTTGCTGCTCCTGTTGCTGCGTTTAAAACCGGTTTTATCCCCGGCTCGGTCGAACAATAGCTTGATCTACTGACGAGCGCAGCCCATAGGGCAGACGCAATCCGACTACGTGAAGTTTAGCCACAGTGGTGGGGTCTATATCAACCGTTTACAGTGCTAAAACCCTTTTGGTTATTGGATTGTTACGAATCTAACGAAAATAATTTGCCGATTATTTGTAATCGTTTCCAATTACGACCGTGATTGGATCCGAATAGGTGGCTGACTGCATGATTTTGTATGCCCCAAGTGTTCGCAATACCGAAGATGCCGCGGATTTGGCCGCCGCGTCGGTGTAGTACACGGTTGTGTAAGCGCTTAGAGAATCTGGTGCAGGGGCCGGTGTAGTCACCGCTGCGCTCCACTTGGGCATCATTGAGTAGTTGGATGCTGAGAGCACGTTCCAGCCCGCATCGTAGAGTTTCTGGGCAACCTTACCGGCAGCTCCGGCGGCGACGGTCGCGTCAATCACGTTGACGCCAACACCGTTGGAGTTGAACTGAGGGCCAGCGTTATTGCTTGCGTTTGCGTTAGCGCCACCCAGAGAGTCAGTGAAAGACGCTTGGCCGGAGCTGATTACCAGCACACCAATACCGATACCGGATACCACAGCCACTGCAGCTGTGTATCGCAGGAATGCTAGGCCGCGATTGGCAAGGGTTAACTTGGCACGGTGGCGACCACCAACCGCTGACACCAAGTCAAACTCGTCCCTCGGGAACTCTTTGGCCATAACTCCTGCTTTGATAAGAAGTGCAGAAACTGCACCAGACAATTCTAGGCTGTGGAGACGATCATGGACTTTCCAGTAAATAAGTCGGATGCCGAATGGCGCTCTGAGCTGAGCGACTTCGAATATCACGTGCTTCGCCAAGCGGGCACTGAGCGCGCCTACACGGGCGAACTGCTTGAGGAGCACCGGATCGGCTCATTCAACTGCCGCGGCTGTGGCGCATTCCTATTTAGGAGTGAAGCCAAGTTCGACTCCCACTGCGGTTGGCCTTCCTTCTATGAACCACAGGAGGGCGACGCAGTTGTGCTCCGCGAGGACCGCTCGCACGGAATGGTGCGCGTAGAGGTTCTATGCGCCAACTGTGGCAGCCACCTTGGTCACGTATTCGAGGACGCCCCGCAGACACCAACCGGCGACAGGTACTGCATCAACTCGGTTTCGATCACGTTTGATTCAGAGGACTAGCGGAGCCGACTAGGGCTGGAGATAAGCGGAGCCGCCTAGGGGACTTGAACCCCTAACCTTCCGATTACAAGTCGGGTGCGCTACCAGTTGCGCCAAGGCGGCCTGAACCAAATGGTTCTTGCCAATTTTAGCCTGAACCGCTGGAGCTGCGTTACCCACCATCAGTTGGCCAATGCTTGTAAATCCTCAATGTTGTGGTGCCAACCCTGCTTTTTGGAAACTTCCCAAAACAACTTTGTCAATGATGTGGGGATAATACGACAAACTCGTTGCTGCACTCTGAAAGCGCCTTTACTATTTGATTGTCCATAGGGGACATTTGAAAAAAGGACTAATTCTTATGAACGCAATGCTCAAGAAGCTGCGCAAGGGCGCAGACAAGGGCTTTACCCTGATCGAGCTCCTCATCGTTGTCTCCATCATGGGTGTACTGGCCGCAATCGTAGTGTTCTCTGTGAACAACGCTCGCCAGACCGCAGTAATCAAGAGCTGCGTCAGCTCGGCAACCACCCTGGCTCAGGCTCTGGACCAGTACAAGGCAAACGTCCAGTCGGTAACTTACCCAACCCCAACCAGCACTGCTGTTCAGTCGAGCACCCTTGGCGTGCTAGCCCCTAGTTACCTTCACTCTCTGCCAAACATTTGGGTAGGAACTGGTTCGACCGCAATGGGAGCTGACTACTACCTAAAGGTGGACACCACCAACGCCAACCAGGTAACAGTAAACGGTTACGCAGACAGCTCTACAACGAGCAGCCCAATCTCTGGCTGCACCGCTTAGTTTCAAATTCACAAACACCTGAGGGAAGCTCAATCGAGCATCCCTCAGGTGTTTTGATTAACTTCGGAACAAATGACGAACTCATACGACACAGCACTGATGCTGATACAGGCACTCTTTGCCGCCATTTTTGGCCTGGCGTTTGGTTCGTTTGGCACGGTTCTTGCAACTCGACTCATTTCGGATGAATCCATCTCCAAGGAGCCGTCCCACTGCAGGGGCTGCGGCACTCCCCTCACCTGGCGCCAAAACATTCCGCTTTTTAGCTGGCTAGTTCAGCGCGGTAGGTGCGCCCAGTGCGGCGAAAAAATATCGATTGCCTACCCAGTGTGCGAGGCAACTACAGCACTACTATTTGTGGGAACCGTGGGCCAATCACTTTCCATCGAAGCCATTGCCATGGCCGGACTGGCCGTCGTCACGGCGCCGATGATCTGGACCGACCTCAAAACTCACCGCCTGCCTAATGCGATGACCTACGGACTGGCTCTTTTTGGTGCGCTTACCGCACTTGCCACATTCATCTTGGATGGCAACCCATCCCGACTTGTCACGGCTTTCACCTGGGGCCTGGTGCCAGCTGCGGCCATGTTCCTGCTAAACCTCCTCTCGCGCGGCGGCATGGGCATGGGTGACGTAAAACTTTCTCTGGGCCTCGGTCTCATCCTCAGCATCCAGTCCACCGCCGCAATGTCAACTGCGTTCATCCTGGCTTTTGCGGTGGCCGCGATTGTTGCGGCTCTAACGCTCGCCCTGCGCAAAACCTCACTCAAGGCAGCCATTCCGTTTGGCCCTTATCTTTTGCTCGGAAGCTGGGTTTCCTATCTGGTGGGAACCACACTTCAGGCGTTCATTACAGCCCCTTGGGCAGTAACCTTTTAACAGTGAGGTTTTAGGAATGGCTTTTCTTTCCCGGCGTTCAGAAATAAACGCAGAAATCCCCACAGGGGCAGTCGACGTAGTGGTCGAGGAGTCGGTCGTTTCCGCTCCAGAGGTACTTCAAATTCCAACTCAAGAACCCGAACGCGCACTTGTTCAGCCACCAGTTCAATCGCCTGTGACCGGATCAATAGTCCTAGACACCGAAGGCCCAATCGCCGAGCTGGTGACCGAGGTTCTCGAGCGCTCGGTGCAGCTGCGTGCGTCCGACATTCACGTTGAGCCTGGCGAGACTCGCCTAATAATCCGTATCCGCGTTGACGGCGTTCTCGAAGAGCTGATGAACCTGCCAGCAACCCAGGCAGCACCATTCGTTTCGCGCCTCAAGGTTTTGGCTCGAATCAACATCGTTGAGCGCCGCCGCCCACAGGACGGCCAGTTCACGGTCCAGGTTCAGGACCGCCCCATCGATGTGCGTCTTGCAACCGTTGCAACCCTCTGGGGCGAGAAGGCGGTAATGCGTCTGCTCGACACCAACCGCACGCTCACCAACCTGCTCGGTCTGGGAATGAGTCAAAAGCACTACGACCTGTTCCAGAAGATGGTTACCTCGCAGCACGGCCTAGTGATTGCCACCGGTCCTACCGGTTCGGGTAAGACAACTACTCTGCACTCTGCGCTTCAGGAAATCGACTTCTCCAACCTCAACGTTTCCACCATCGAAGACCCGGTTGAGTACATCGTTCCAGGCATTAACCACATCCCGGTTGTTGACGATATTGGAATTGGCTTTGCCACCCAGCTGCGCGCTCTGCTTCGCCAGGACCCGGACGTAATCCTCGTAGGTGAGACCCGAGACAGCGAGACCGCCCGTATCTCGGTGCAGGCAGCACTTTCAGGCCGTCTGGTTCTCACGTCGCTTCACGCCACCGATGCACTCAGCACCATCTACCGACTCTTCCAGATGGAGATTGAGCCTTACCTGGTTGCTGCCTCGCTCCGCGGCGTGGTCTCTCAGCGACTGATCCGCAAGAACTGCGATAACTGCTCCGAGGAGTACTACGCCAACGAGTTCGAGAAGATGCAGCTTTTCGGCCAGATGAACTTCAACCTCGTCACTCTGCGTCGTGGTGTCGGCTGCTCCGAGTGCCGCAACACCGGTTACAAGGACCGTCTCGGCGTTTACCAAATCCTGGACATCACCGAGGAGATGCGAGAGGTTATCTCTACGCGCCCAGACCCAACCGTACTTGCCGCTGCAGCGCGCGCCCAGGGCCTTAAGACCCTCGAGGAAGAGGCATACGCCCAGGTGATCGCAGGCAACACCACCATTGAAGAGGTTCGTCGATTGGTAGTCTCCGATGGCAAGTAAGCCACTGTTTTCCCGCCCTCAGATTGGCATCGTCAACTCTGAGGACTCAGTTGTTGACATCGATTGGGTATTCACCTACCGCGACCTCGCCGGCAAGAAGAAGACCACCCATGTCACAGCTCCCAGCCGTGCCCGCGCCCGCGGTGCCGTGCAGGTTCAATACAGCGAGATCATCTCCATCAAGGAGACCAAACCCTGGTGGGATATCGAGTTTGGCACCGTCAAGCCAAAGCCTGGTGTTCTGCTTCAGGTGACGCGTCAGATGTCCTCGTTCACCCAGGCTGGTATTCCAGTTCTTGACGCCCTAAAGCTGCTCTCCGAGAGCAGCAAGAGCAAGCCAATGGCCGCCGCTCTCGGTGCAATGGTTAACGACATCCGCGATGGTGACACCCTCGCCCAGGCGGCTACCTATCACCCGTCGATTTTCCCCGAATACTACTGCGCGGTTCTCGAGGCAGCGCAACGCTCGGGTGACATCGCCGGCACCTTCGATACCCTCGCCAAGTACCTTGAGCGCGACCTCGCGGCATCCCGTGCGGTGAAGTCGGCAATGTACTACCCGATGGTTCTTATCGGACTCGGCCTCGTGGCCATCGTTGTCCTCTCGATCTTCGTACTTCCTAAGTTCCAATCTTTCTTCTCGGCTCTGGGAAGCGATCTTCCGCTACCGACTGTGATTCTGATCTCGATCACGGACTTCATGGGAGCCTTCTGGGTGTTCTTAGTGGCCGGAATCATCGGTCTTCTCATAGCATTCCGCGCATTCAGACAGACTAAGCAGGGTCGCTACCTTACCGACTACGCTCTGCTCAAAATGCCCCTGCTTGGCAACGTGGTAACCCTCGTGGCCCTAGAGCGCTTCTGCCGTATTCTTGCCAGCCTCACCTCCACCGGAGTGCCACTCACCGAGGCGCTCACAATCACCTCGGGTGTTCTCGGTAACCAGGCGTTCGCGCGCGCTGTAATCGCAACCCGCGATGGCGTAATCTCCGGCCGTGGACTCACCGAGCCGATGGAGCAGTCCAAAATGTTCCCTGCGGAGACAATCCAGATCTTCCGCGTGGGTGAGCAGTCTGGTCTTCTTGGTCGCCAGCTCGGTAACGCCGCAGACTACTACTCCGGCGAGGTTGACTACCGCCTCAAGAACATCACCTCGCTCATCGAGCCAGTGGTGCTCATCCTTGTTGGTGGCGGTACCGGCTTCGTGGCGGTTGCACTGGTTTCGGCCATGTACGGCATCTTCTCGAGCACCAACACTAAGTAGGCGCCAGTGATTAGGGTTTTGCGCGGGCGCAAGCGCCGAGATGAGGGCTTTTCCCTCATCGAGGTAATCATCGCTGCCGTGATTTTGGGATTTGTGAGCGTTGCGCTGCTCAATGGCCTGAATACCGTAAACCTCACCAGCAGACTCCAGCACACTCCCACTCAGGAATACGCCAACCTGGCTACCGCTCAGGTTCTGATTCAGCGAACCACGTTCACTGCGTGTTCCACCAACGCCAACCCCTACGCCGCTCTGAACACGCAGCTCACCGCCCTCAAAGTGAGCATCGTCTCGGTTAAAGGCATCCCGGCGAATGACACCACCAAGTGGGATACCTGCGGTAACTCCTGGCCGGTAGACGGATCTGGAAACCAGACCGATGCCCCAACCGTACTGCAGCAGATCACTCTCCAGGCAACGATCGGTCGCCTCTCGACCAGAACCGTTTTCAAGGCCTCCAACGGTGCCTATCCCGTGGGCTCCGATGGCACCTCGGTGTTCTCGGTTACCGCATCCATTGGTGGTACGGCTACCAACGTGATTAACATTCCCTCGGGTTGTAGCCCGTCACTCTGCGCCACATCGGCATCGCTGGCAGCTCTAGCACTCCCGTCCACAGTTACGTCGTCCAATCTCATCTACTTTGTTATGGGCTCAAACCCAACTGGAGTGGTTGCATCTGTCTCCAATTCAGCGTCACCGCCCACGGCAAGCATCACCGAATATCGCAACACCGACGGCACCGCGTACCTTGGATCACCATGGGTCTTGCTTGGCGCATTCGACAAGACCACCAACACCCTCGCACGCCCTGTGCGAGTCTATGAGAACATGGTTGGCCTGCCAACGCTGTCGATGACATACCCGACCGCAACGCCTACCTACTTCACGGCTATCGCTGGCTATGGCTTCTACCCAACAACGCAGACGCCTACTGCGACAGCCACACTGCCCGCCGGCTACACCACGCCTGCCGCCAGTTACTCGACGACGTCGTCAATATTTTCAGTGAACTCGTCCACGGGCGTTGTGACAATTCCAGCTGCCAACGTGGCCAACCTCACGGCCACAACCCCAACCACAATAAGCGTGCCTATTAAAGCAACATGCTGCAGTTTCACCGACCCCAATGCTCAGGGTGTTTTCAACATGCAGGTGCGCGTGACGCCCGCCCTCGGATACTCTAGCTCAACGGTAGCCTCGGCGTGCACTACGTCGCCCTTCAGTTTCAAGGCGAGCTCGGCTGCCAACCCATGTGTGATCACTACGGTACTGACTGGTGGATCCGGAAGTGCGGTTGCCGCAGCCGCCACGAATACGGCCAACTTCAACGTGGCTTCATCTACGTATACGGCCGCCACAAATACAGTCACAACGAGCATCTATTACAAAAACAACGGTTATTGCAAGACGGGAACCACGGCTTCGCTGGCCATTGGTGACCTCACCTTCACAGATTCGGGCACCACTCAAACGGTCACCAACTCGGCCGCCATTCCAACCGCTACACCGTTAATCCGATGCTAAAGCGCGACGAAGGCATCACTCTCATGGAGGTTCTGCTCGCCGTGGTCATTACGGCGTTACTCACCACGGCGATTTTCCGTGTGACTACCGCCGCTTTTGGAACGCTGTCCAGGGCAGCCGACCTAGCGGTTGCGCAAAGCCAGACCGTCACCCTTTACCAGAGCCTTCAACAGGACTTCAGCGCCGCATCTGACATTTACCTTTTTAACGCAACCTACCCAGCCGACCCAACCCAGCTGTGCACCACGGGCACCAGCGCCCAGTGGACTGCAACCGACACCACGTTTGTGCGCGAGCTGTTGGCCATGCCTATTTCGTTGGTGAGCTTCGATCCATCTCAGCAGGTGGCCAACGCCTGGATTCCTCCGGTGAAGGCCTTCCGTGGCTACGAGGTGAGGAACGTGAATGGTGCCATGCAGCTGTGGCAGGAAACTTGTCTCCTCGATGCGAACGGCGCGCCGTTGGCTCCAAACCGCAGCATCAAACTCGTAGACCTGGGCAATTCATACGACTACACCAAGGGCGGAGTGGCCTATTTCACCTGCAAGGACGACACGGCCACTGTGCTCTCCTGCCCCGCGGAAGCCAGCACGACAACTGTGGCAACCTACACTTTAGCCTTGCCTATATCAATGCTTTTAGGTAAATTTAGCAAAACGGCAATACCTGTAAGCACACTCACAGATATTCAGACGTTGATGAATATTCCTCTCACAAGGATGGTGTCGAACTAGTGTTCACCTGGATTCAGAAGGTGTTGCGGGGCTCTAAGTCTGAACAGGGCTCGGCTCTCGCAATTGTCATTATCATGGTGGTCTTTGTAGGCCTCTGGTTCGGTTCGGTGGCAGTGCTCACCAACTCAGGTCAGGCCATTCTCAAGAACGCCGTAACCAACTCAAACGTCAACTCGAGCATGATTACCTCGATGCTGGACCGGACGGTTCAGTCGCTTACCCCAAACCAGACCGTTCGCTACGGCTCACTTGCCTACCCGTGCGACTCCCTGACTCTTCCTAGCTACACCGACCCAACCACAGGCGACCTCATCACGGTGCAGTGTTCCTCCGCACCTTTCTCTGGCAACACCTACGGCCAGAGCCTCAGCCTCGTGGGCACCGGTGACCCAGCCGCCGCTTCCTCAGTGATCGGCGTGGATGGCGGTCTCGCGTTCGTGAGCAATAACGGAAACACTGGTGGAACAACCTGTACGGCAACCGCCAGCGACACTGGTCGCTACGTCATCTTTGGCGGCCTCTTCAACGCCTCGGGCATGTGGCAGAACACCAACTGTATGACTCTGGAGATGAACCTTTCTACCAGCACTCTCACTTCGGACTCGAGCAACCAGCTGCCTTCGGCCAACCAGGTCGCCAGCGCTCAGTTGACCGTTCCAACTACCCAGACCCAGCCATCGGCAACCAACTGGTCTACGGCAACCGCCGGAACCATTGCCGCCGGTTGCCCAAACACAACCGCTTACACCAGCCCAACCGGTGCTACCTCGACCGTTCCGGCAGCCTGCACCTACGACTCCACCGCCGCCACCACCACTTCGTCGAGCAGCTACACCACCACCGACGTTGGCGCCTACCAGACTGCGGTTGAAAACCTGCTGCCTAGCGCGGGAACCGGACTCGCTACCTACTCGGGTGAGGCCGCAACCCCTGGCTCCCTTCAGGCTTGTAACATCACCACCACCTATGCGGGTATCCCTGCGGTTGTCTGGACTCCGGGCATCCTCAACGATGCCCTGATCGCCGACCTCAATGCGATGACAAGTGTTCAGGGTTGCGCCAAGAACAAGGCTCCGGCCGCAGTAATCTTCTCACCGGGCACCTATCTGTTCCAACCAACCAACCCGGTTGAATGGCGCATTGATGGTGGTTCCACCGTGATTCTGGGTTCGCCTCTCTACAACCCAAGCACGCCGGCATTCAGCAACATCGTTGGCTGCGACACCACCAAATCTGGCGGACAGTTCCAGTTTGCTGGCCCAATCTTCATGCAGATGGCTCTTGGTGAGCTTTACCTATGCCCAGACAAGATCACCTCCGGTCAGCCAACCGTCGTTATCGCCGACCACAACATCCCAAACAGCACAAATACCGGCACCAAGGTTCCAGCCTGGAACCCAAACAAGGTGAATAACCCAACTACGGGTCTTCCATCGAGCAGGACAAAGAACTTCCTCTTTGTGTCTCAGGGAAACAACAACTCGAACAACTGCGCCATTTGCATCACAAGCGAGGGCTTGGTTTACTCCCCGGGAGCATCGTTCTACATCAACCTCACCGGTACCAGCCGCGGAACCTTCGGTCAGGGTGCAGTGCTGAAGGCCGCTACCCTAAACACCAACGGTTCGACCAAGCGCACCATGACATCGAAGCCGCCAGTCACCAGCACCAAGGGTGACCGCCACGTGCAGTTGAAGTTCACCAACGTGACCAAGAAGAAGACCATCGGCGTGGTCCAGTTGACCATCAAGGACAACTTTGGTCAGAGCTACGGTAACGGCTTCAAGATCGACACCTGGGCTGTGAAATAGTGGGGCTTTTTGCCTCAGTCCGTAACGCGCGCAAGGATTCTGGCTTCACCCTCGTTGAGTTGCTTGTAACTATTTCCATCCTCGGTGTACTCGCTGGTATTGCAGTATTCGCGGTAAACGGGGCAATGCGCACCGCCCAGGTGAACACCTGCAAGAGCGACTGGGCAGCGGCCAATAACGCCGTAAACAGCTACCTCACCTACAACAACACGTTGCCGGCCTACACCTACACCACCAGCTCCACGGCAACCGCGGCACAGATCGCGGCAGCCGCTAACACCGCACAGACTGGGGCCTACACAGCCGATCTCGACCTTCTAACCAAGTCGGGTCTCCTCGGCAACCTGGGATACATCTCTCCACTCACCGCCAGCGGAAAATACTCAATCCGCCTGACCTGGTCCAACACGGGAACGGCCGTTACCTCCGGAACCTTGGGAACAGCAACCGCGGCAACCAGCTCAACCACCGGCACCACAACAACCTACACATCTGCCACCACCACAGTCACTGATGGCATCCTGGGTGTTTACGACCCAACTGGAACAACTGCTTATGGCGCAACCAACGCCGCGGTTGACTGCAACGCCATTCCTTAACCCGGTACCTCAAACCTCGGTATTTATTAGGCTGTAACCGTGAACCAGCTAAAACGGGGATTCAGTTATTGGACGCTTGCGTTCCTCATCACAACACTGCTGCAGGTTTTCCGTGGCTCTCCACTAGACGCCCTGGTATTTTCTAGCGGCACCATCATCCTTCTGATCAGCTCGTTCTACCCAAAGGTTCACTTGCCCGGCAAGTGGTTCGACCTCGTAGGTCGCTGGGTCGGCGTCCTGGCATTCGTCCTGCTCGTTGTCTTCTACCTCATCCCCCGCCACGACATCTGGATGGCCTACATCCTCTGGGCAATGCTGCCGCTGGTACTTGCGTTGGCATGGGTTGGCCCTCACCACGCACCGCGAATGAGTGATCCTCGTCTTCACCGAGCCCAGCACATCTGGATCGAGTGGGCTCTCATCGTGTGTTTCTGGGAGTACGCGGCCAACATCATTGGGCAGTTTGCCGCATCGAACGAGTCGTTCCCAACCATTTCGCTAGTCATGGATCCAATCATGGACACCCACATTGGCAAGTTTGCGTTCATCGCGGCCTGGCTCTGGATGGGTTACAACCTGATCTTCCGCCTAAACCAGCCAAGTGATGAGGTGGGTCTTGAACATTAACACCCACCTGATCACGGCCAACATCTACCTGGTGATGTTGTTCATAAGCCTTGCAATCATCTTTGCCACCATGGACAACAAGAACAAGCGTGTGGCATCGCTCAAGGCCATGATGACCAAGGTTTTTGTAACTCGCACCACTAGAATCGCCTTCATAATGTTTTGGTGGTGGGTAGGAATCCACTTCCTGTTTGCAACGATCCACCATAGGTAGCCATGAAATTTAGACAAATCGCTCTAGGTGTAAACGACCTAGCCACCGCAGTCGAGTCCTACAAGCTGATTCTCGAGACCGAGCCAACTGCGGTGTTTGATCCCCCCGGTTTCGCATTCTTCAATCTCGATGGTATTCGCCTGCTGCTCGAAGTTGATGCCCCACGAGCCCTGATTTACCTTGCGGTTGCCGACATCGATGCCGCAATCGCACGACTACGTGGACACGGCTTTGAGGTGGCCACCGAACCGCACGTTGTATTCCCCGACGATGGCGGCATCTTTGACGCCCCGGGTGATGAGATGCTTGCTTTCATTGCAGACGGCCAGGGCAACAACATCGGGCTTATGTCGCGCCGCAAAAGCGCCTAACCGCACTTAAAGCAAAACGCGGGCCGGAAAACCGACCCGCGTTTTGAGTTTGAAACTAGTTGGCAGCGAACTGCATGAACCAGGCTGCGAAGGTTGCTGGATCGCCCAGCAGTTCCATTGCGGTCTGGGTTCCGTTGCTAGCCGGCAGGTACTGGTGGCCGTTAACCAGGATGGTCGGAGTGGAGTTCACAACGATCTTGGTGCCCGGAACCGTGTACGAAGGGTTGAGAACGGTGGCGGTGGTGTTGGACAACCACTTGCCGTAGGTCTTGTTGTTGATGCAGTCAGCGATCTTGGATTCGTTCTGCACGCCCACGCTCTTGGTGTCTGCAACCAGAGCAGGGTTCTCTGGTCCGGCGGTTCCCTCTGCAGGCTGGTTGTCAAACAACAGTCGGTTGAAGTCGAAGTACTGGTCAGGGCTGTAGGTGGCCACACAGAGTGCGGCGTTGGCTGCACGACTCGAGTATGTGTTCGGGGTGGCACGACCGTCCAGGAACGAGATTGGGTGAATCTCGAGGGTGGCCTTGCCATCCTTAACCCACTGACCAATCTGGTCCATGTTGCCAGGGAACTTGTCCTTCTCGCCAGCAACACCGGAGTCAAATGCGCCACAGAATGGGCACTGGTAGTCGAGGTACACCTGAATGTTTGGGATCTTGCCGCTGGTTACAGCAGGGTTTGGGGTTGGAGTCTGGGTGTCGGTGAAGGCGGCAATCTTGCCGTTGATTGCACCGATCTTGATTCCGTTGTCAAAGAGTAGGTTGGATGGCGTCGGTGCCGGTGCCATGGAGCTAACCACTGCAACAACGATGAGTGCCACAACGGCGGTTAGGCCCACGCCGAGCGATAGCTTGAGGAGAACGCTCTTCTGCTTTTCCTTACGTGCGCTTGCCTCGCGGAGGGCTCGTGCCTTAGCGCGGGCTGCGTCGCGCTGCTCAGAGCGAGACTGACGCTGTTCGTTTGGAGTCATTGGATTCCTATTCGTGATTCCCGTTGTAACCGAATGGTTATCGTTCGGGCGATTTTTCAATGATATAACACCTACCTGAACTGCGATAATTGAGGAACCGTCCTCTAGCTAGGGGTCGGCTCATTCACTAAGGATCGTTCGGTACGTACCTACCGATGAAAGAGAGTCAAATCATGGCGTCTGTAACATTCGACAAAGCCACCCGCCTGTACCCAGGCGGAACCCGTCCAGCCGTTGACCAGATGAACCTAGACATCGCCGATGGCGAATTCCTGGTTCTCGTTGGTCCTTCCGGTTGCGGTAAGTCCACCACCCTCCGCATGCTCGCAGGCCTCGAGGACGTCAATGAGGGTCGTATCCTCATCGGTGACCGCGACGTAACCGACGTAGCACCTAAGGACCGCGACATTGCGATGGTTTTCCAGAACTACGCACTGTACCCACACATGACCGTTGCCGAGAACATGGGCTTCGCCCTGAAGATCGCCGGCGTTAACAAGGACGAGCGCGCACAGCGTGTTCTCGAGGCCGCAAAGATTCTCGACCTCGAGCCATACTTGAGCCGCAAGCCAAAGGCTCTTTCTGGTGGTCAGCGTCAGCGTGTAGCAATGGGTCGCGCCATCGTGCGTAACCCACAGGTGTTCCTCATGGACGAGCCGCTGTCTAACCTGGACGCCAAGCTGCGTGTTCAGACCCGTACCCAGATTGCATCGCTTCAGCGTCGTCTTGGCGTAACCACCGTTTACGTTACTCACGACCAGGTTGAGGCAATGACCATGGGTGACCGCGTGGCAGTTCTCAAGGACGGCCTCCTGCAGCAGGTTGACACCCCTCGTAACCTCTACGAGCGCCCATCGAACGTTTTCGTTGCCGGCTTCATTGGCTCGCCAGCCATGAACCTGCTCCAGCTGCCAATCGTTGACGGCGGCGTTGCCTTCGGTGACACCGTGATCAAGGTTGAGCGCACCGTTCTGGCCAAGACCAACTCAACCAAGGTCACCGTGGGTATCCGCCCAGAGTCGCTGGACGTAACCACCGGCAAGGGCCTCGATGTTTCGCTCGACGTAGTCGAGGAGCTGGGTGCTGACGGCTTCGCTTACGGAACCGCAACCATCGATGGCGTTGCCACCGAGATCGTTTCGCGCGTTCACGGCACCGAGCACCCACACGCTGGCGACAAGGTCAAGCTGGCCGTTGGCGAGGGCATCATCCACCTGTTCGACGTAGAGTCGGGCGCTCGCCTCAACTAGTTAGCAAAACTATTGTGAGTTCCGCATTGGAAATCACGGCTGCCACGGTAGAACCGGCTCTGCTGGATCTACCGTGGCATTTGCCGTTAGAGGACTGGCCCTCTGAAAACATCGCAGCTCTACCCAAGGGTTTGAGCCGGCACACCGTGCGCTTCGCGCACCTTAGCGATTACGTGATTGCGATCAAAGAGACTCTGCCCGAGTTGGCTTTGCGCGAATACGAAATGCTCAAGAACCTCGGCAAGATCGACGTTCCTTGCGTTGAGCCATTCGCCATCATCAATGGGCGCACCGATGCCTCGGGCGAGCCACTGCTCTCCGTGCTCATCACCCGTCACCTGAAGTTTTCGCTCCCCTATCGTGCGATGTGGAGCCAGGGTCTGCGCCAGGAAACCGCCACGAGGCTAGTTGATGCCCTGGCGCTCTTGCTGGTGCGTCTGCACATCGCGGGCTTCTTCTGGGGCGATGTGAGCCTCTCCAACACCCTTTTCCGCCGCGATGCAGGGCGCTTTGCCGCGTATCTGGTTGACGCCGAGACCGGTCACCTTTATGACAAGGGCCTTTCAAACGGTCAGCGTGAAAACGACCTCGAAATCGCTCGCGTCAACATCGCGGGTGAACTCATGGACCTGGTTGCATCCGGAAACGCCGCGCCTGGCGTTGATCCGGTGGCGGTTTCCGAACGCATTGTCACCGCCTACCGCGAGCTCTGGACTGAACTCACCGGTGTGCAGATCATCGGTCCAGACGAGCGGTGGAAGATTAGCCAAAGGGTCAAGCGACTGAACGACCTCGGCTTCGATATCGAAGAACTGGCAATCACCTCCGGCGGCGCTGGTCGAGAGGTGAAGATTCAACCCAAGGTTGTTGACGCGGGTCACCACAGTCGCCGTCTGCTACTGCTTACTGGCCTCGACGTGGAAGAAAACCAGGCCCGCCGACTCCTAAACGATTTAGACCAGTACCGCGTCGAGCATGAGCGTCCGGGAGCCGACGAAGAGGTGCTGGCGCACGAGTGGCTGAGCCACAGCTTTGAGCCCGTGATCTTGGCGATCCCGCGCGACATGATGGGCAAGCTGGAACAGGCCGAGGTTTACCACCAGGTTTTGGAGCACCGCTGGTACATGAGCGAGGAAGCCGGCCAGGACGTGCCGGTTGCCAAGGCCGTTCAGGACTACATTGTGAACGTGCTTGCCAAGCGCCGCGACGAAGAGGCGTTAATCATGCCAAATCAAACCGATGAATTTACGCTTCCAACGCCGATTCCTACAGGCACCATCACCGTCATTGACGACGATGAGGTTGACTGGCGCGACCTAGTTTAGGTTTACCCTTTAAGCCTTGGCGCGGCGGCTTGCGATCTCGTAAAGTGCCACCGATGCGGCGATACCCGCGTTGAGGCTCTCGGTTGCCGCACCGATTGGAATGCTCACCACGGCGTCGCAGTTCTCCTGAACCAGTCGCGATAGGCCCTTGCCCTCGGAACCAACAACAACCACCAGCGGTTCTGTTGCGAGGTTCAGGTTTGGCAGGCTTACGCTGCCGTCACCATCGAGGCCGATTACAAACAGTCCGCGGCGCTTGAACTCCTTGAGAGTGCTGGTGAGGTTACCGGCAAGCGCAACAGGAACTCGGGCCGCGGCACCAGCGGAGGTCTTCCAGGCCGATGCGGTTACGCCCGTGGAGCGACGCTGTGGCAGAACCACGCCCTGGCCACCAAAGGCTGCCACGGAGCGAATGATTGCGCCGAGGTTGCGTGGGTCAGTGATGCCGTCGAGGGCGACTATGAGTGGCACCTGGTCGCGGTCGAGGATCTTGTCTAGCAACTCCATTGGGTGCTCGTAGTTGTACGGCGGCACCTGCAGCGCAATGCCCTGGTGCACGGCGTCCATGCCCGTCATGCGGTCGATCTCGGGGCGCGTTACCTCGTTGATGGGAATTCGACGGTTGTTGGCCAGAGCGATGGCCTCCTTTACGCGGTCGTCCATCTCGATGCGAGCAGCGAGGTACATGGCGGTGGCAGGAACCTTGGTTCGGAGTGCCTCGAGCACAGAATTGCGGCCAGAGAGCACCTCACTGGCATCGGCTGCCTTTGCCACGCTGGCGCTATTGCGAGCACCTGCGCCGCGGGTACCCGCGGTTTTGGCTGCAGGTGCGAGGAACTCGCCCTTGCGACCGGTGGTCTTGGCTACAGCCTCGTACTTTTCCTTGCGCTCACGAGCCTTCTGAGCTGGGTGGCCCTTGCGGTCCTCAGCCTTAGGGGTTGGACCGCGACCCTCGAGCGCCTGGCGGCCATTGCCACCGGTTCCTGCGCGTCCGCTGCTCTTAGTCTTCTTAGCGGCACCTGGTCGTCCTGGCTTAGACATTTACACTCCAATGGGTTCCATCG
>Ga0213920_1000950_pt1 | contig 17823 bp, 19 predicted proteins | sample McNCre1117MG_FD_161054 | JGI IMG/M metagenome (GOLD analysis project Ga0213920, IMG submission 161054) | Freshwater microbial communities from McNutts Creek, Athens, Georgia, United States - 11-17 MG | ecosystem: Environmental > Aquatic > Freshwater > Creek | place: USA: Georgia | collected...
GGTTCAAGTCCCGCCCTAGCTACAAAAAACCCTCAGTATGCACTGAGGGAATTTTTGTTTAAGCGGAAAACCTAGAATGCCGCGGTTCCGAAGGGGCTGCCCCAACCGGTGGGTCCATCAAAACCCACGGCGCTGTTGCAGTAAACCTTGGTGATGCACCGCCCGTTGGAACCCAACGAGATGTCGTGCAGATTGTCACGATTTGCCCACAGGTAAGCGCCGGCCGAGTTGCCAAAGTTGTTCTTGAGCGCGAACAGCGACGCGATGATTGGTGCGGCCGCACTGGTGCCACCGAAGGTGTACCACTGGCCGTCGATGGTGACTGCAACACCGGTGGCCGGGTCAGCAACGGCAGCCACGTCCACAACGCTCTTGCCGCTGCAGTTTGTCTGCGCCGTGTCCTGCCAGGCGGCTGGGGGATTGATCACGCTGCAGCCAGAGCCTCCCGAAGCCCATGCAGTTTCACTCACCCACTTGAATCCGGAGTCGGTATTCAGCGTGGTTCCACCCACTCCGATCACACTCGAAAAACTGGCCGGTGCGCTGACCCCATATCCGCTGTCGCCCGAAGATGCCACAACGGCGATGCCCCGAGACTCGGCGTCGGCGTAGGCGGTCAGCGTGGCCTCGGAGGTGTCTGGGCCTCCGTAGGAGTTGCTGATAGCGACCACGCCCTTGAAGTTGGCCGCGGTGGCCACTGCGGCGTTCAGATCCTTGAAGCTAGCCGAGTTGGCTTCCACCAAAAGAATGCTGCAGTGTGGGCAGATGGCACTTGCCATTTCAACATCAAGTGCGGTCTCCTGTGCCCAACCTTGATCGGTAGTCTTGCTCGACTGGTCAATCGCGCCGCTCTGGTTCACCTGCACAAAGCAGGAATCCTTGCCCGCGGGCAGGGAGGTGGGTGTGTCACCCGTGGCGCCGCAGCGCCCAATGCTCGGCAGCGAGTACATCTTGCGGTACGCGGTTACGTCATCGAACACCGTTCCCGAGTGCATGGCGTCAACGATGGCGACGACCTTATAGCGCGCACCTAGAGCCACAATCTTGTAGGCGCGACGCAACGCGATTGCACCTAGGGTTGTGTCGGTAGTGGGTGTTAGAGCATGCTGCTGAACCCCGTTCTTAAATTTCGTTCGGCGAATCGCTAGGCACGTAGCCTTGCCCGCTGAGGCTTTGCCGCAGGCCGCGTAGTCACGAAAACTGATCTTGGACACCAGAGGAGTGGCTGAGGCCACAGACGAGCTAAGGGAGGCCAGGGCAATGGCCATAATGGTCATAAGCAGGGTTATCTTTTTGGGTTTGTTCATGTGCCAAGTGAGCCATGAAAGAGAAAGGCGCAAGCCCCACAAAGCGCAAAGAGTTAGTAAATGCGCCAAACTATACCTGTGGTAAATCCAAACGTTCAGGGCAAGCAATACCCGGCAACTCACTCATATCTAGTGGGTCGAGAGAAGATTCGCGAGTTCGCCCACGCGGTCAAGTCGGTGTCCCCAACCAATCTCGATCTTTTTGCGGCTCAGGCAGCGGGCTACCCCGACCTGGTTGCTCCGCCAACCTTCGCGGTGGTCATCCAGGAGCGCAGCCTAGCCGCGGTGCTTGCCGATCCAGAAGCCGCCATTGATTTCTCTCGTGTGGTTCACGGCGATCAGCGATTCAGCTACGTCCGCCCCATCGTGGCAGGTGACGAGCTGACCAGCGTGCTCGCAGTTGCCTCGGTGAAGACCCTCGGCGCCCACAGCATGGTCACGTTCGAGACCAAGATTTTCGATATCGATCAGCAGTTGGTTTGCACGGCGACCAGCACGCTTGTGGTGCGAGGTGACGAGTAATGTCCATTAAGTTTGAAGACCTAGAAGTTGGCCAGAGCGTTGGCGCACTCGAGTTCCTCCTCACCCGCGATAGCCTCGTGCGTTACGCGGGTGCCAGCGGCGACTTCAACCAGATTCACTACCGTGACGACGTGGCTGCCGCAGTCGGGCTCCCCGGCGTGCTGGCTCACGGCATGCTAACAATGGGCGCTGCAGTCCAGGTTGCCGTCAACTGGGTTGGAGATTCGGGACGCATCGCCGACTACCAGGTTCGCTTTACCAAGCCAGTGGTTGTGCACCCAGTCGATGGCGCAGTTCTCGTCGTCACCGGCAAGATCGGTGCCCTAGACGCTGAGGCACGCACCGCTCGCGTTGACCTCACCGCCACGTTCCAGGACGCAACCGTACTGGGCAAAGCGCAGGCAGTGGTGCGCTTCTAGCCAATGTCGACACCGCTTTCGCAGTTGACCACGATGGGCGTCGGGGGATTACCCGAGCGCCTTCGCGTGGCTGACACTCTGGAGAATCTGGTCAGTGAGGCCCTCGAGATGTGGCGCGAGACCGACGAGTGGCTCGTGCTCGGCGGCGGCAGTAACCTCGTCATCGCAGACGAAGTGGATTCGCTGCAGGTGCTCAAGGTGGCGAACAAGGGCGTTCGATCAGATGAGCTCGGAAACGGCAAATTCAGGCTCTGGGTGCAGGCCGGCGAAAACTGGGATGACCTGGTTGCAGGCACGGTAGCAGCCGGACTGGCCGGTTTAGAGGCGCTCAGCGGAATCCCCGGATGCGTTGGTGCCGCACCTATTCAAAACATAGGCGCCTATGGTGCCGAGGTTTCCTCGGTGATTACCCGCGTGGAATTCCTCGATTACTTCACGGGCGAACTGGAGGTCATCGAAGCCGGTGACCTTGCGTTTGGTTATCGCGACAGCATCTTCAAGAACAGCAAGACCGGTGTAGTAACCATGGTCGAGTTTGTGTTGGAGAACCTCGGCGGCAAGAGCAAGCCCATCGCGTTTCCTCAGTTGGCAACCGCGCTTGGAGTGAACCTGGGAGACCAGGTGCCACTTGCCGAGGTTCGTGATTCGGTGCTTAAACTCCGAGCCGCAAAGGGCATGGTGTTTGCTGCGGACGACGCGGACACCCATGGCTGTGGCAGCTTCTTCACCAATCCAGTCGTCACTGAACGTCACGCGCGAACCCTGCCATCCGATGCGCCAAGATTTGAAGTGGACGGCACGGACGGACACATGGTGAAACTGAGCGCCGCTTGGCTAATCGAGCACGCGGGCATACCCAAGGGCTTCAGGCTTGGCTCATCCCACGCCAGCACTAGCACAAAACACTCGTTGGCGATCACAAATCGCGGTGGAGCCTCCGCGCAGGAGGTCTTGCAGTTGGCAGAGTTCATCCAGATTCGCGTGGCAAACCAGTTTGGCGTGAATCTTCAGCCGGAACCGAGCCTCATCGGCTTTTAGTAGGCTTCGACGCTTCTAACCGAAAAGCTTCTGCAGACGCTGGATTCCCTCGAGCAACTGAGCATCGCCAAGCGCGTAGCTGAGACGCACGTACCCGGAAGGGCCAAAGGCCTCACCAGGGACAAGGGCAACCTCGGCTGAGTCCAACATGTAGTCGCATAGCTCCAACGATGTGTTTATCTGCTTGCCACCCCACTCGCGGCCCAGCAGGCCGGAGACATCGGAGTAAACATAGAAAGCGCCCTGCGGGGTTGGGGCAACCCAGCCCGGAATCTTGTTTAGTTCGGCAACCGCCAACTTGCGGCGGCGGTCGAATGCCTCGCGCATCGCCAGCACCTCATCCTGCGGACCGGTCAGGGCAGCAAGCGCAGCGCGCTGTGAAATGTTGGAGACGTTGGAACTCAGGTGGCTCTGCAGGTTACCGGCAGCCTTCATGGCGTCCGCCGGGCCGGCCATCCAGCCAAGGCGCCAGCCGGTCATGGCGTAGCTCTTGGCAACACCGTTCACCAGGATGGTTCGGTCGATCAGCTCTGGTACCACCTCGGTGATCGAGTATGCCTTTAGGCCGTCGTATGTGAGATTTTGGTAGATCTCATCGGTGATGACCCAAAGGCCGTTCTCGTATGCCCACTTACCAATTGCCTCTACCTGCTCGCGGCTGTAAACCGAACCCGTCGGGTTAGACGGCGAGACAAACAGCAAGACCTTCGAGCGCGGAGTGCGTGCGGCCTCCAACTGCTCCACGGTAACCAGATAGTTTTGGTCGCTACCGGCAAAAACCTCCACGGGAACACCGCCGGCCAGGCGAATGGCCTCCGGGTAGGTGGTCCAAAACGGGGTGGGCATTAGAACCTCATCGCCCGGGTCAACAATTGTGGCGAAAGCCTGGTAGACGGCCTGCTTGCCACCGTTAGTAACAACAATCTGGCTGGCAGGGATGGCTGTGCCAGAGTCAATAAGAGTCTTGTGTGCGATTGCCTCGCGCAGATCCGGCAGACCAATGGCCTGGGTATAGCGGTGGTTCTTTGGGTCCTTGACGGCGGCAACGGCGGCCTCAACGATGTGTGCAGGGGTTGCGAAGTCTGGCTCGCCGGCGGCGTAGGAAATCACGGGACGACCTGCGGCCTGAAGGCTCTTGGCCTTTGCGTCAACCTTGAGAGTGGCGGATTCTGCAATGGCAGCGATTCGCTTGGAGATACGTGGGAACTCTGGCATGTGTTTAAGATTACCGCCGCTGCCTGAGCGGTTTCGTAGCAGCCGAAATTGGCTTTGCGTTCTGTTGGGGCGTGCCGTACTATTAGGAGAAGGTAATTGACAACCTGCCTAGCCTAATCTGGCAAATTCACACTAAAAAGTTTCATTCTAGAAGTGTGTCTTCGCTAGGGGCGCAGCAAGCAACAAGTTGTCAACCTCCCGTAAAGGGCGGTGGCTCAATTGGTAGAGCAACGGTCTCCAAAACCGTCGGTTGCAGGTTCGAGTCCTGTCCGCCCTGCAAAAGGTAAAACCAAAGGAATGACAATGTCAGACGTTTACGAGACCGCATCCGAGGATGTAGTCGAGAAGGCAAAGGCCGACAAGGCTGCCAAGCGCAACGTTTTCGCGCGCGTCGCATTGTTCTTTACCCAGGTTTACGGCGAGCTAAAGAAGGTCACCCGCCCAACTGGACGTGAGCTTCTCAACTACACCGGAGTTGTTCTGGCCTTCGTGACCATCATCATGATCGTCATCTCCGTTCTCGACCTTGGCTTTGCCTACCTGGTCAACTTCGCCTTCAAGGCCAACTAGTAAATACAAGGTTTCGCCTCTCCGAGGCACCGCAGAATCGTTAGGAAATAAGAGTGACTGACCTAGAGCGCACCGAGATCGAGGCCCTGGCCCAGATTGATGACGCCGAAGCGGACGCTGTTATCGCAGACGCTGACGCCGACATGGCAGACCTCGCACTCGACGCCGCAGCCGAGTTCGAGCAGGACATCGAGCTGGCACACGTCATCGATGAGGCAGAAGAAGTTGCCGCAGTTGAGGCCGCCGAGGACATGGTCGAAGAGGGTGCTCCGGCAGACCCTTATGCGGCATTCAAGGCCCAGCTCAAGGCCCAGGCCGGCAAGTGGTACATCATTCACTCCTACGCGGGCTACGAGAAGCGCGTGAAGCAGAACATCGAGATCCGCAGCCAGTCGCTTCCAGGTGGTGACCAGATCTTCCAGATCGAGGTTCCAATGGAGGAGACCTACGAGATCAAGAACGGTCAGCGCAAGCTGGTAAGCCGCGTCCGTATCCCGGGCTATGTGCTTATCCGCATGGACATGACCGATGAGTCGTGGGACCTAGTTCGCCACACCCCTGCCGTTACCGGTTTCGTTGGCAACTCTCAGGACCCAGCCCCGCTGCGTCCAAACGAGGCCTTCGAAATGCTCAAGGTCACCTACGAGTTGCCAGAAGAGGCAGAGGCCAAGGCTGCTGCCAAGGGCGGCGCAAGCGCCAAGGGCAAGGGCAAGAGTATCCCTGTCGTCACCAACTTCAAGGTTGGCGAGAGCATCATGATCAAGGACGGTTCGTTCGCTGGTCTGCCAGGAACCATCTCCGAGATCAAGCCAGAGCAGGGCAAGCTCACCGTTCTGGTTTCGCTGTTCGAGCGTGAGACCCCGGTTGAACTCGCGTTCAACCAGGTTGGTCAACTGGACTAACGTCCACCAAAGATTTCCACCCAACTAAAGGAAAACAAAGAAATGGCACCTAAGAAGAAGATCACCGGCATGATCAAGCTGCAGATCAACGCAGGCGCTGCTAACCCAGCTCCTCCGATTGGTCCAGCCCTCGGTCAGCACGGTGTCAACATCATGGAATTCTGCAAGCAGTACAACGAAGCTACTGCCGACCAGAAGGGCAATGTTGTACCAGTTGAGATCACCGTTTACGAAGACCGTTCGTTCACCTTCGTTCTCAAGACCCCACCAGCCGCCGAGCTCATCAAGAAGGCAGCTGGCGTTCAGAAGGGTTCGTCGACTCCTCACACCGTCAAGGTAGCAAAGCTTACCCGCGACCAGGTTCGTAAGATCGCCGAGACCAAGATGTCTGACCTCAACGCAAACGACATTGAGGCAGCAGCAAACATCATCGCCGGAACCGCCCGCTCCATGGGCATCACCGTCGAGTAGTTCTGCACCACCCGGGCGCCGCGAGGCACCCAAACCAAAACCAAATAGTCGTGGGAGAACCCCGCAGGTTCGATGACCACAACTGTGACCCAAGACGGCCACAAGGCCGACAAGAAAAGGAATAGCAGCATGGCAAAGCGCAGCAAGGCTTACAACGAAGCCGCAGCAAAAATCCAGGAGGGTAAGTTCTACACTCCTGCCGAGGCAGTTACTCTCGTTCGCGAGACTGGCTCGAAGAAGTTTGACTCGACCATTGAGGTTGCGTTGAAGTTGGGTGTTGACCCTCGCAAGGCCGACCAGATGATCCGTGGCACCGTTTCGCTGCCAAACGGAACTGGTAAGACCGCCCGCGTAATCGTTTTCGCAACCGGTGCCGCAGCTGACGCTGCAAAGGCTGCCGGTGCAGACGAGGTTGGTGGCGACGAGCTGATCGAGAAGGTTGCAGCCGGTTGGGTTGACTTCGACTCCGCAGTATCCACCCCTGAGCTCATGGGTAAGGTTGGTCGTCTAGGTAAGGTACTGGGTCCACGTAACCTCATGCCAAACCCTAAGACCGGTACCGTTACTCCGGATGTAGCTAAGGCCGTTACCGACATCAAGGGCGGAAAGATTGACTTCCGCGTTGACAAGCAGGCAAACCTGCACTTCATCATCGGTAAGGCATCGTTCACCAAGGAGCAGCTGGGCGAGAACCTGGCAGCAGCACTGGACGAGGTCATGCGTCTGAAGCCTTCGTCGAGCAAGGGCAAGTACCTGCAGAAGGCTGCGATCAGCACCACCTTTGGCCCTGGTATCCAGCTGGACACCAGCATCACCAAGGTAGAGTTCTAAATCTCTTCATCTAAAGGGGCTGGGCTAGATGGCTCAGCCCCTTTAGTATTTTTTAGTCCACCTTTTTGGTGGCGCTCAACCCAAGTTGCACTCGAAAGGTCGGGATATTGTCACAGCACGCTTTTGGCGCAGCAACTCTGCTTGATCCGAAAGACCCAATGGGTCTGCGAACCAGCGCACCGCTCTTGGATGGCTGGCTCCGAGATATGGAAACCGACCGCAGTCCGTTCCAGATTCCGGGTCATAAAGGTCGCACCGATCTAACCGGTGCAGTTGTTGATGGTGACATCCCAGTTCTTCCGGGCAATCACCCGCGACGCATCTCCCCAAGCCTCATCCTCGAGGCCGAGAAGCTGGCGGCCGACCTTTGGGGGGCAGACCTGTGCCGCTTTGGCGTCAACGGTTCCAGCGGCTCCAACCACGCCGCAGTTATGGCTGTGGCGGGTCCTGGCGACAAGGTGATTGTCAGCCGCACACTCCACAAATCGGTGTTGGTTGGCTTGGTCTATGCTGGCGTAACGCCAATCTGGGTTCGTCCCGAAATCAATCCCGCCACCGGACTTCCGGAGTATCTGCCGCGTAAGAAGCTTGAGGCCGCCCTGGCGGAACACCCGGATGCCAAGGCGGTGCTGATTGGCGAGCCATCATACGTAGGCACCATGAGCAATATCCCCCGACTTGCCGAGGTCTGCCACCGCTACGGCATCCCGCTGGTTGTTGACGCGGCTTGGGCCGCCCACTACGGATTCCACCCTGAGTTGCCCAACCACCCGTTGGCGGAGGGTGCCGACATCGTGGTTACCAGTGCTCACAAAACTCTGCCCTCGTACTCGCAGGCATCCTTCGTGCTGGTGAGCGGCAAGTACGTTGACCTGCCACGCTTCAACAAGATGTTCGACTCCACCCAGACCACCTCGATGTCCGGTCGTATCCTCGCTTCCATCGACGCCGCCCGGGCCTTGCTGCAGCGCCACGGCGCCGAACTGATTGGTCCAGTGATTGAGGCCACCGAGCGTGGCCGAAATGCCCTGCGCACCGCGGGAATCGGAGTGATCGATGGCGAGTACATCGACCCGCTCAAGCTTGTGATTTTGCTGGCGGAAACCGGCGCGGACGGAAACGCGGTGGAGGCAGAACTGCTTGCCGCCAACATCGATGTCGAGATGGCCAACCGCGACATGATCATTCCGATGATCACCTTTGCCGATACGCCCGAGCGCATCGAGGACCTCATCTCTCGCATCATAGAAATTGTTAATGCCAAGCGCGGCGAGCCACGGGGCATCGCAATGTCGGCGTCGTTCAGTATCGAGCCAGACGTTGTAGTGACGCCGCGTGAGGCGTTCTTCAGCGCCTACGAGGTGGTGGATTCAGCCAATGCGGTTGGCCGCGTCAGTGCGGAGATGATATGCCCTTACCCTCCAGGAGTTCCGGTTCTCTCGCCGGGTGAGCGTATCACTCGAGCCGCACTGGACGCGCTATTCCAGGCACGCGACAGCGGCGTTAGAATCGCGTTTGTTGCCGACCCAACGTTGGCCACCCTGAAGGTGCTTCCCGAACACGTCGGCTAGGCGAAATGAGTTGAAAACCCCACGTTTTACGAATTGTTCGGCAGAGACGGCAAAATTTCGTGTGGGTAACCCTAGTTCCTGCCTAAACGCCAACCCGTTAGGGAGCAATATTGAGTGTCGCGAGTTTGGCGGCATGAATCCAAGGGGACCCAATGTATCGTCGTCAAGTAGTCGTAGTTGAAAACGAATCGCTGCTTCGCGACCTAGTTGCCCAGACCCTCGAGGCGCACAATTTTCTGGTGACCACAGCCGCCAACGTTGCCGATGCTCGTCGTGCGTTCGCCGCCACCGACCCCGATGCGGTCATCGTGGATATCGAGCTCGGCCCCGGTCCAAATGGTTTTGATTTTGCAGACTTCGTGTATCGCACAGCTCCAGACGTTGGAATCGTATTCCTCACCAACATCCCGGATCCACGCTTCGTTGGGCGCGACCGCAAGTCGGTCCCAGAGAATGCCGCTTACCTGCGTAAGTCGCAGCTGGTTAACAGCACAGACCTGGTGCAGGCGCTCGATGCGGTTCTGCTCGACCGGGCATCAGTGAAGTATCGTCACGACCTAGACAGCACTCGCCCTCTGGCCGCCCTGTCAAACAAGCAGTTGGGCGTTCTCTCGCTCGTTTCTCAGGGACTCAGCAATTCTCAGATTGCGGAGTTGCGTGGTACCACGGTTCGAGCCGTTGAGGGTATGGTGAGTCGTGTGTTCGAAGCGCTGGAAATCAGCACTGGAACCGAAGGCAACGCCCGCGTTGAGGCCGCTCGCGCATTCCTCAAGGCGACAGGCAACATCTCAGGAGAGTAAATGGTTAGCTCGGAATCCCCGATGACCGAGCCGAGGCCGCCGCTCACGACTTCTTTTCGCATAAAGGCGCAGTACACCTTCTCTTGGTGGGTTCTGGCGCTGTTTTTGGTTCCCTCGCTTGGCTCCAATATGATCCTCGACGCCGTGCGTCTCGGTGGGACATGGCTTGACTGGCTGCCCATCGCCATTGCCACCTATGCGGTCACAGGCCTAAGTTTCGGATTTGCAAAGTACGCAAAGAAGCGCTGGACTCCAAACTCGGGCCTGGTTTATGCCCTTGGCACTTACCTGCTCATTGGATGGCTTCGAGGGATCACTGCCTATTTTCTAGCTCTTGAACTTCACCTTGGCACAGTGCAGGATCTACTTTTCCGATTGATCTCGCCTCCGATTTTCGCGTTTGTGGGACTGGCCATCTTTGCTGCACTGATCACTACAATCATGGAGCAGCGAGATGCCCTCAGGGAAGCTCGTGCCGAGCGGGCACACCTGGAAAATGCCGTACGCAATTATCAGTCTCAGCACGACCGCATGCGAGACGAACTTCTCGAAAGGGTCTCCGCCACAATCGGCCCAGCCATCGCAGACCTGAGACAGAAACTGGGTGCACCTCAGACCGAGCAGAGCACGAGGCAGTTGCTGGCCGAGATGCAGGTGACCGCCGAGACCATCGTGCGGCCGCTGAGCCACGAGCTGGCGACCACCGAGGTTCTAAACCTGCAACTCGACACCAGTGGCAGTTTTTCCACCATCGGGTCGGTGGCAAGAATGAAGTTCTATGAACCAGAGCTAATGCCCGGCTGGGGCGCCATGCTATCGATTGCGATGCAGCTACCGGCGCTGGCAGTGAACTACAACATCGTGGACGCGGCAATGACAGTTTTCCTCCTCGGGTTCTCGCTGTTCATCAACCTGAAGGTGTTGGAGGGCTACACGGCGCACTTCAGGCTCACGCCGATTCGCGGCGCTTTTATCGTCATCGGTGGCTACATAGTCGCGGGTTTAACCGCGCCGATGTTCTGGGACAAGACCCACTGGGCCCTGAGTGGACCGGAGCGCATCAGCTTCACATTAATCGTGATGGGTATCGCAGTGGCAATCTACGTGATTGGCTTGGCCAATGCATCGCGTACGCGCTACATCGCCGAGAGTTTTGCAGTTGTAGAAAAGATGGCGGAACTGCTCAGCCAATTGCGCCAGCAGGTTTGGCTTGATCGTCGCCGAGTGGCTACAGTGCTGCACGGTCCGCTACAGGGCGCTTTGCAGTCGGGCGCAATCAGGCTCGGCCGTTCTGGTGCCACGGAGGGATTGGGCACTCGCATCAGAGCCGACGTGCAGGAGGCTTTAGACCAGCTACAGGTGCAGTTCCACGACAACCATGACTTCGAGGATGTACTCGACCAGATTGTGGCGCTCTGGGAAGATGTGGTTGATTTCCGCATCAGGCTAGACGAGGCCGTCAGAGAAAAGCTTTCGCGCAAACCTGGCGCTTCGGAGACGGCCATCGAACTGATTCGAGAGTCCGTGAACAACGCGATGAAGCACAGCAGACCAACCGAGATCGATATTTCGCTAACCGAAGTGAGACCGGGAGTGATTCAGATTAGAGTTTGCAACAATGGCGCGCAACTGGATGGCGAAGTGACCAAGGGGTACGGCTCGCAGCTTTTCGACGAGCTTTGCCTCGACTGGAGCTTGGAAAACGTTGATGGCGGCGTGTGCTTCGAGGCAAAGCTGGTTGCCTAGGTCCAGATCCCGCTAGAACCAATTCCTAGAGGGTGGCTAGAACTGCGTGCAGATCATCGATGGTCGGTGGTTCGGCACCGGCTCGTTCACAGGTGATGCTGGCTGCAACTCCAGCAACGCGCACGAACTCCCTAAGGGTTTCGTCACTGAGGTTTACCAGGCGGTCGAATGCATCCGTACCCAGTGCGCCCACATCGCCCAGCTGCCCGAGGAGATTGGCGCAGAACGTGTCACCGGCACCCACCGTGTCAACCACGTTAATCTTTCGCGATGGCACATCGAAGCGATTGCCACCCGGGCGGTAAACCGAAACTCCGTCGCCGCCTCGGGTCACGAACACGTGGCGACCGCTATCCCCAATCCATGCCGCGACGATCTCGTCGATTCGCGCCTGGAAACCAGGGTCCGATTCGTCAAGCTGGTAGAGCCAGGCGATATCTTCGTCCGAGGCCTTGATGAGGTGACTGAAGCTATTGACGCGCTCGACTCGAGCGCGCTCCTTGCCAGCCTCAAAGCCGAGCGCCGGGCGCATGTTGATGTCGTGGCTGATGGTCACTGAGTTCTGGTCGAAGTGCTCTTTGGCCCAGCCTTCGATGACGAGGTTGCCCGGCTCCATGGCCATGGTGAGGCAGCCGAACTGAATCGCGGTGGCGTGCATGTTTTCGAGGTCGACGTCGGTCGGTAGTTCCTCGCGGGTCCAGCCCCAGTCGGCGGTGCCATTCACGTAAAACGCGTAGGAGGGCACGCCATGCGAATCGATTGCTACCACGACCAGCGTGCTGAGTTCGTCTGCGCTTACAGCGTGATCCAATCCAACGTGATTTGCGGCCAGCTTCTCGCGGATTACCCGCCCAAATCGGTCGTTGCTGAGGCGCGCCAGGAACTGCTGTTTGGTACCGCGGCGAGCCAGAGCAATCGATACGTTTGCGTTTGCCCCGCCCACGATCGCGTTGTAGGAGCCCGGCTGATAGCGGTTTTCGATTAGGTCGATAAGGGCTTCACCAATGACGAGAATCATGCGTTCATAGTAGCCTGAAGCCATGACTAATGCAGTGGAAACCGCAGGGGGAGGGCAGCGCAAGCTGCTTTTGATTGCCTTGGCGGGAATCTTTATTTTTTGGGTCTGCGCTTTGGCGGGGACCTACATCGGTGTGGTTCAGGATGTCAATGGGTCCGCGCACAACCAGGTTTCCGGCTCCACATACATTTGGCTTCTGGGTATCATCGCCCTGGGTGCCGGCGCTGTCTATGCAAAGCGCGCGGGCCATTCGTTGGCCGCGGGTCGCCTCACCCACTCGGTAGCGGTCTTTGCCCAGGTGCTGGTCATCGTGACTTTGGTGACCGGAACCATTTACGGTTTTGTAGTCTTCGTGGGTAACGCATTCAATCGCGCAATGTCTGGTAGCGGAGTTGACCAAAACGAACTCATGCGCGTGGTCAATGTTTACCTGCCCATCATCCTTGCGGCAGGGCTTCTAGTGGCCGTGATCATCCTGGCATTTGTTCACAGTTCGGGAACCGATGAGGAGGAGGCACACAATGCCTAACAATTCCGCCGCAGCATCTCGTTCGCTAGCTCTTGGCTACTCCGCTCCTATCGTGGGTGGTGTTGTCTCACTTATCCTCGGGCTGATCGTTACTGACGTAACAAACAGCACCCCTGACATCTGGATCTGGGTTTTGATCCAGACCCTGCTCGGTGCGGGGGTGGTCCTCGGGACAAGGTTCAGCACCGCAGCCTTTAACTTCGCGCACGCGTCGGGCAAGTCTGTTGGAGCGGTTGCTGGCGCGCGAGCGCTAAACATGGTACTGGGCGCGATATGGTCCGCCATCGTCACCATCTGGGCATTCGCAAAGGGTGTGGACTCGGTAGCCAAGCTCCAGGACTACTCATTTGCGCAGCCAACCATCAGGGCCATCAGTGCGGATAACTTGCTGAACGACTTCCTGCCCGCCTTCGTGCTCATCGTCGTTGCGCTGGCCGGCATGTTCCTTTTGGTCACCGAGCGCGCCCGCGACGCTCGCGTCTAGGCGGTTGGTTTGAAGTTCAGCGCCAAGGGACTCCTCTTCGACAACGATGGGGTGCTGGTGGATTCGCTTCCCGCCGCAATCGAGGCCTGGGACACCTGGGCGGCCAAGTATGCGCCGGGCTGGAACTGGGGAGAGGCCGAGAACTCAGGGGTTCGGGCCCAGGACATGGTGCTTCGAATGGTTGGCGCGGAGAAATTTGAAGAGGCTAACAACTTCATAAACGAGTTGGAACTGGAGACCGCGCACCGAACGGTTGCCCTGCCTGGTTCGCGCGAGTTGGCGATCAGTCTCAAGCCAGGAACCTGGACGGTGTGCACCAGCGCCATCGCCGCCCTCGGGCGTGCTCGCCTGACTGCGGCCGGAATCCCGGTGCCAGCAGAGTTAGTGACCGGCGATGACGTTGTGAACGGAAAACCGGACCCAGAGCCGTACCTGCTTGGTGCAGAGCGACTGGGCTTTGCCCCTGAGGACTGTGTGGTTTTCGAGGATGCTTTGGCCGGTTGCCAGGCTGCTTTCGATGCAGGCGTTGGGCTCATCGTAGGCGTCTCGGAGAGCGCGCTGGATACGCCAGCCGACATCGTGATTAGAGACCTTTCGGGAATCACTTTCGATGGCGAAGAGTTATATATCCCAGACAAGAACCGCCTGCGCTAGTGGTGCGGGCCGCAAGATTTGAAACCTCAAGGAGAAGAAATGTCTGAAGTTACCTATTACGGCGCCGACTGGTGCAGTGACTGCCGCCGCAGCAAGGGCCTCATGGACTCGTTGAATGTTGGTTACGACGAGAAGAATGTTGAGCAGGTTGCCGAGTACGCAACCGAGGCCGAGTCGATTTCTGGCCGTAAGAACATTCCCGTGATCGTCTTTGCCAATGGAGAGTTCCTCGTGGAGCCATCTAACGTGGCTTTGGAAGAGGCTCTAGCCAAACGCGGACTAATCGGTTAGTCTTTAAAGGTTACGTTTCGGTAACGCTAAGTCGTTTGCAGCACTTCCGCTAATAATCACTTGCCCTTTTCATCTGGGTAACTTATGAAGTGCCAGTCTTATCCTCCAGGCAGCCAGTTCTATGGCTTCCATTTTTGTGGGTCTAGCGCAGTTCGACTTTTTTAGAACAGTGCGCCGGGTGCTACTCCCATGCGGCCCACAAAATTGAAGAGGAAATAAACATGCCTAAATTTGGCAATGGTTCAGCGCGTCCAAGCGGACGCAAACCCCGTCACGGCAAGACCGGTGCACCTGCGGGTCACGGTCACGCTTCCGAGCCCAAGTTCAAGGAGCGCGAGGACGGCCGCGGCGGTCGTTCCCCAAAGCGCCAGGCCTTCTTTGAGGCCAAGTCTGAGGCGCCTCGCGAGGATCGCCCACGCTTTGATCGCGATGACCGCCCTGGATTCAACCGCGATGACCGCGCCGGAAAAGGCGCTGGCCGCGGCCGCTTTGAGCGCGACGACCGCCCACGCGACGACCGCCCACGTTTTGACCGCGATGACCGCCGAGGCCCACGCACCGACCGCGACTTCCGCGATGACCGCGTAGCTGGCGAGCGTCCTCGCTTCGACCGCGACTCCCGTCCTTCCCGTGACGACCGCGGTGGCGACGACCGTCGCCGCGACTGGTCGCCACGCGATGGCCAGGGCAACAAGCCTCGTGGCCGCTTTGGCGATGACCGCCCACGTTTTGACCGCGACTCGCGTCCGGCCCGCGATGACCGCGGTGGCCGTTTCGAGCGTGACGACCGTCCTCGCGACGATCGCCCACGTTTTGACCGCGACTCCCGTCCGGCCCGCGATGACCGCGGTGGCCGTTTCGAGCGTGACGACCGTCCACGTGACGACCGTCCACGTTTTGACCGAGACTCGCGTCCGGCCCGCCGCTTTGAGGACTCGGGAGATCGTCGTCCGCACCGCGCCGACCGTGTCGAGCGTGACGCCTCCCGCCAGCGCAGCTTCGACGACCGCCGTGCGGCCAACCCAAACAAGAAGGCTTTCGCCGAGGACGTAGTCCTTGAGCGCCTGGAGTCTGCAGATGCCACCGATGTGGTCCTTGCCGAGTCCTTCGAATCGATGGGTCTGCACCCACGCCTGATCGAGGCCCTGGCAAAGATGGGCGCAGAGAGCCCATTCCCAATCCAGGCCGCAACCATCCCGCCAGCAATCGAAGGCCGCGATATCCTGGGCCGCGGTAAGACCGGTTCGGGTAAGACCGTCTCGTTCACCGTGCCAGTTGTCTCGAAGCTCCAGAACGCCGGCTCGCAGCCGCGCAAGCCGAACAAGCCCCGCGCTCTGATCCTCGCCCCAACCCGCGAGTTGGCAGACCAGATTGACCGCACCGCAAGCCAGCTGGCTCGCTCGGTTGGTTTCTACACCACTGTCGTTTACGGTGGCGTGCCTCAGCGTCGTCAGGAAATCGCGCTCAGCCGTGGCGTTGACATCCTGGTTGCAACTCCAGGCCGCCTCGAAGACCTGATGGCGCAGCGCATCGTTGACCTCTCCGAGGTTGAGACCATGGTTGTTGACGAGGCCGACCACATGTGCGACCTCGGCTTCATCGAGGGAGTTCGCCGCATCATGACAGCAACCGGTGACAGCCAGAAGCTGCTTTTCAGCGCAACGCTCGACCGTGAGGTTGACGCGCTGGTGAAGCAGTTCATGCCTAACCCGTTCACCTACGAGGTTCCTAACGAGGACAACGACACCTCTAACATCACCCACCGCGTTATGGTTCTGCGCGACGAAGACCGTTCGCCGGTTCTGCTTCGCCTGGTTCAGGGCGAGGGTAAGTCGCTCATCTTCTGCCGCACCAAGGCAACCGCCGAGAGCCTGAGCGAGAGTCTCACCGAGGCTGGAGTACCTGCGGCCCGTCTGCACGGTGACCTAAACCAGAGCCAGCGTAACCGCAACCTAGAGCGCTTCACCCGTGGAGCCGCCCGCGTTCTGGTAGCAACCGATGTTGCCGCTCGAGGCATCCACGTTGATGACGTGCAGCTTGTTATACAGATCGACCCACCTCTGGAATACAAGACCTACCTGCACCGCGCGGGTCGTACTGGTCGTGCCGGCAAGGAGGGTACCGTGATCACCATGATTCCTCGCCAGCGTCGTCGTCGCATCGAAGACCTGCTGAACCGTGCCGAGCGCGATGCGATATTCACCGATGTCTGGGCAGGTCACGAAATGCTTGAGCAGCTTGCCGGCCCAATTGCGCCACCTCCGGCTGCCGAGTTCCTCGATTTCGGCGGTGGCCGTGGCGAGCGTTCCGGTGGCCGTGGCGAACGCGGAGATCGTCCAAAGCGTGACTTTGGCGACCGCCCAAAGCGTGACTTCGGAAACCGCAAGCCATACGGCGACCGCCCAAAGCGCGACTTCGCTCCGCGACGCAACCGCGACGAGTAGCAAACGCCAGTGAAACGGGTGCAACCTCCAGGGGTTGCGCCCGTTTCTAGTTCTCGGGTAAACTGATAGCAGCCAAAGACCGCCGGTTTCGGGCGCGGGCAAAATCCAGGACTAAACCTTTTGGAGATTGACCACGACCGACGAAGGATCGCAGTAAATGCGGCAACCCGCGCAGGTGTGTGTAGTTCTAGCGTTTTATACGCCATTGCTCCGTGCGCTTGCGCCGGAGCTTTTTTATTGCGCGGGGCATTGCGAATGCAGTGCTTCGGCCAGTTTTCTGGGTCCCGAGGGCTACCGGCAAGTAAATCATCCAAGGAGTGCCATGGCGAACAAGGAAGCAACCGTAGCCGAGCTCACCGAGAAATTCTCGAGCTCGTCCGCGATTCTGCTCACCGAGTACCGCGGTCTCACTGTGGCTCAGCTCAAAGAGCTGCGCCGTAACCTCAGTGCAGACGCAACTTACGCCGTAGCTAAGAACACTCTGCTTACTATCGCTGCTAAGAACGCTGGCGTGACCGCATTTGACGGTCAGCTCGCAGGTCCTAGCGCAATGGCTTTCGTACACGGCGACGCCGTGAACGTTGCTAAGCAGCTGCGTGACTTTGCTAAGGCAAACCCTCTGCTGATCGTAAAGAGCGGATACCTTGACGGTGTCGCACTTTCGGCAGAAGAGGTAAAGAAGCTCGCCGACCTCGAGACCAAGGAAGTTCTGCTGGCCAAGGCCGCAGGCGTCCTCAAGGCCTCGCTGTTCAAGGCGGCTTACGTATTCCAGGCTCCGCTATCGCAGGCCGTTCGCACCGTCGACGCCCTTCGCGAGAAGCAGTCCAACTAACCACCCCTTTTTTAGCTACACAAATCATTAGGAGAAACAAATGGCAAAGCTGACCACCGACCAGCTCATTGAGGCCTTCAAGGAGCTTTCGCTCATCGAGCTCAGCGAGTTCGTAAAGAAGTTCGAAGAGGTCTTCGAGGTTACCGCTGCTGCACCAGTTGCCGCTGCTGCCGCTGCAC
>Ga0213920_1000952_pt1 | contig 17796 bp, 15 predicted proteins | sample McNCre1117MG_FD_161054 | JGI IMG/M metagenome (GOLD analysis project Ga0213920, IMG submission 161054) | Freshwater microbial communities from McNutts Creek, Athens, Georgia, United States - 11-17 MG | ecosystem: Environmental > Aquatic > Freshwater > Creek | place: USA: Georgia | collected...
TGGGCACCTATGCGCCAGGCTCTTACCCGCACATGGTGGCCGACCAGACCAACCGCCACCATGGCACCCAGATCCAGTCGGTGCACTACAAGGGTGAGGCAGCCATGTGGCTGGACGTGGCTTCAGGCCAATCGCAAATTGCCGTGGGCAGCTTCCAGGCCTTCAACGCCATGGCCGCACGTGGCGTGCGCGCCATTGGCGTGACGGGCAGCTACCGTTCGCCGAGACTGCCCGATGTGCCCACACTGACCGAGCAAGGCAACACCGAAAAGCTGGTCACGCTCGAAGGTGGCCTGCCGCTGGTGGCGCCTGCAGGCACGCCCGAGCCCATCCTCAAGCGCCTGGCCGACGAAGCCGTGGCCTGGTCCAACACCGACAAAGCCGCCAAACTGCGCGAGACCTTTGCCATCCCCAACAAGCCCAAGAACCTGGCCGACACCCGCAAGGACTGGGAAAACGAGGTGCCTGTGTGGATCAAGCTGGCGGTGGATTTGGGGATCAAGCTCGACTGATGGGCTGGTGATGCCGTTTTGTAGGAGCGCACCCCGTGCGCGATAACGGCTGACCACAATCCAAAGCAAAGCACCAAGCCCCGGCATTTTCTGAAGTGCCGGGGCTTTTTGTCTTTGCCGCCCCCTAGAATGGGCGACATAGTTCTAAAAACAATTGCCTTCAACGCAATGACCCCCGAAGCCCGCGCCCGCATCCAGATCGACCAACTTTTGCAAGCCGCAGGCTGGCACGTTTGCAACATCGACCAAGTCAATTTGCATGCAGCGCAGGGCGTGGCCATTCGTGAGTTCCCGCTCAACCCTGGCCATGGCTTTGCCGACTATTTGCTCTATGTGAACGGCAAAGCCTGCGGCGTGATCGAGGCCAAAAAAGAAGGTGTCACCCTCAAAGGGGTAGAGGCGCAGTCCGAGCGCTACGCCCAGGGCCTGCCTGCAGCATTGCCCGCTTGGCGCAGGCCCTTGCCGTTTTTGTTCGAGTCCACTGGGGTCGAGACGCAGTTCACCAACGGGCTGGACCCGCAGCCTCGCTCACGTCGGGTGTTTGCGTTCTTTCGGCCCGAAATGCTGGAGAAGTGGCTGCAAACCGCCGCGCCGCAATCGCCTAACCTGGTGGCTGTGGGCACTTTGCCTGTTGACGAGGCCACGCCCGGTTACCTGCCCACGGGCACCTTCTTGGCCCGCATGCAGCACATGCCCGAACTCGTCACCCAATGGGGGCAGGGCGGAGCCAACTACCAGCTGTGGCCTGCGCAAATCAAGGCGGTGCAAAACCTTGAAAAGAGTTTGGCCGCCAACAAACCCAAAGCCCTCATCCAAATGGCCACGGGCAGCGGTAAAACCTTTACCGCCATCAGCTTCATCTACCGCCTCATCAAGTTTGGTGGTGCGCGGCGCGTGCTGTTTTTGGTGGACCGGGGCAACCTGGGCCGTCAGACCAAAAAAGAATTTGACCAATACGCTTCGCCCTACAACAGCTACAAGTTTGGCGAAGAGTTCATCGTCCAGCACCTGCAAGGCAACCAGGTGGACACCAGCGCACGCGTGGTCATCTGCACCATCCAGCGCATGTTCAGCCTGCTCAAAGGCAAAGAGCTGCCGCCCGAGGCCGACGAAGAAAGCACCGAGGGCGCCGAGAGCCTGTTCAAAGACCCCGAGCCCATTGGCTACAACCCGGCCTTTCCCATCGAGCTGTTTGACATCGTGGTCACCGACGAAGCGCACCGCAGTATCTACAACTTGTGGCGGCAAGTGCTGGAGTATTACGACGCCTACCTGGTGGGCCTGACCGCCACGCCCAACAAACAAACCTTTGGCTTCTTCAACCAAAACCTGGTCATGGAATACGGCCACACCCAGGCCGTGGCCGATGGGGTGAACGTCAACTACGACGTGTACCGCATCCAAACCGAAGTGAGCGAAAAAGGCGCGAAGGTGGAGAAGGGCTTTTGGCTGGAGACGGTGGACAAAGCCACCCGCCGCAAAAGCGCCTGGCAGCTCGACGAAGACTTTGAATACGACCCCACCGAGCTGGACCGCAGCGTGCAAACGCCAGACCAAATTCGCAAAGTCATCACCACCTTCCGCGACCGGCTGCACACTGAGATATTCCCTGGCCGCACCGAGGTGCCCAAGACCCTGTTCTTTGCCAAAGACGACAACCACGCCGAAAAGATCGTGGAAATCCTGCGCGAAGAATTTGGCAAGGGCAACGAGTTTGCGCAAAAGATCACCTACCGAACCACAGGCACCAAGCCTGAGGACTTGATCAGCGCCTTCAGAAACAGCTACTGGCCCCGTGTGGCCGTGACGGTGGACATGATCGCCACCGGCACCGACATCAAGCCGGTCGAAATTGTGGTGTTCATGCGCTCGGTCAAAAGCCGCAGCTTTTTTGAGCAAATGAAAGGCCGTGGCGTGCGCGTGTGCAACCCAGCCGACCTGCAAGCCGTGACGCCCGACGCCAAGGTGAAAGATCACTTTGTGATCGTGGACGCCGTGGGCGTGTGCGAGCGCGACAAAACCGACAGCCGCCCCATGGACACGAAAAAAACCGTGCCCTTGGACAAACTGCTGCAAGCCGTGAGCCTGGGCAATGTGGAAGACGATGTGCTGAGCAGCGTGGCCGCCCGCCTGGCCCGGCTGGACAAAGACCTGAGCCCCGCCGACCACGCCAAAGTGCTGGAGATCAGCGGCAAAAGCCTGCGCGACTTGGCCAGCGGCATTGTGCAGGCGCTGAACGTGGATGACGACACATCGCCCTTTGAGGCTGAAGCCAAAAAGGTGGAAGCCGCCAAACCCTTTGCCAACCCCGAGCTGCGCAACCTGATCTTGCAACTGCGCCAAAAAGCCGACCTGGTGGTGGACACTGTCACACAAGACACGCTACTCAAAGCAGAATTCAGCCAAGCCGCCAGCGAACGCGCCAAAGGCCTGGTGCACAGCTTTGAACAATTCATTGCCGAGCACAAAGACGAAATCACCGCGCTGCAAATTTTGTACAACCGCCCCAGCCGCGCCCCTTTGAGGTACAGCGACATCAAAGCCCTGGCCGACGCGCTGCACGCGCCGCCGCACCTGATAGACGAAAGCCAACTGTGGCAAGCCTACGCCGCCCTCGACGAGGCGAAGGTCAAAGGCACCAGCCAACGCCGCCTGCTGACCGACCTGGTCAGCCTGGTGCGCTTTGCCATGCAGCAAGACAACGAACTGGTGCCTTACCCCGAGCGCGTGCAAAGCAACTACAAGGCCTGGCTGGCTCAACAACAAGCGGCCAAAGGCCACACCTTTAACGCCGAACAACTGCACTGGCTGGAAATGATCCGAGACCACATCGCCGCCAACCTGGGCATTGAGCCCGATGACTTTGAATACGCCCCCTTTAACAGCGAAGGCGGCCTGGGCAAAGTGCACCAGCTGTTTGGCGCGGAGCTGACGCAGGTGATTGAAGCGATGAATCGGGAGTTGGTGGCGTGAGCGAGCAAAAAATGGTTCGACTCCGTGATCTTGGTGTTTGGTCTGGTGGAAATACACCATCCAAAGCACGAGCCGAATTCTGGAACGATGGGGTCATCCCGTGGGTCTCTCCGAAGGACATGAAGGTTCACGAGTTATCGGGTTCAGAAGACTTGATTTCAGAAACCGCGTTGCAAGAAGGCCGTGTATCGCTCCTCCCCGCAGAGGCGGTACTTGTCGTTACCCGAAGCGGGATTCTTTCTCACTCATTGCCAGTGGCTGTCACCAAGGTGCCGGTGACGATCAATCAGGATATCAAGGCACTTGTTCCGCACAAGGATGTATGTCCGCGATATGTGGCGCATGCATTGCGGGGGGCAAGTCAACGCATCCTGAAGACGTGTTCAAAACATGGCACGACTGTGGCATCAGTGGAAACAGCGGCGCTCTTGGATTTTGAAATTCCATTGCTGCCATTGGATGAGCAGAGAAAAGTTGTCGCTGAAATCGAAAAACAGTTCTCCCGCCTCGACGAAGCCGTCGCCAACCTCCAGCGCATCAAAGCCAACCTCAAACGCTACAAAGCCTCCGTCCTCAAAGCCGCCGTCGAAGGCCGCCTCGTCGAAACCGAAGCCAGCATCGCCCAACGCGAAGGCCGCAGCTACGAAACAGGCGAACAGCTTTTGCAGCGGATTCTTGAGGAGCGGCGAGCAAAGTGGGTGAGCAAGAGCAAGTACAAGGAGCCAGTGGAGCAGACCACCGCGTTCACCGGTGTAGTTCCCGCTGGTTGGACGAGTGCAACCGTAGATCAACTGGGTAGCGTCCAGCTTGGGAAGATGTTGGATAAGCAGAAGCACACGGCAGGTGCCCCGTATCAGTACTTGCGCAACATCAATGTTCGCTGGGGTGCGTTCGATGTGTCGGATGTGTTCGAAATGAACTTCGAAAACGACGAACTCGAGCGCTTTTCGATTCGATCTGGTGATGTTCTTGTTTGCGAAGGCGGTGAGCCCGCCCGCGCTGCTGTTTGGCGCTCCAATCAAACGGATATGAAGTATCAAAAGGCACTCCATCGCGTTCGCTTTGATGGAGCCTACCTGCCAGATCTCCTCGTGATCGCACTGGAACATCTGGCCAAGTCGGGAGTGTTGGATGAACTTTATGGTGGAAGCACCATCAAGCATTTCACTCGTGAAACCTTTGTAAAGCTGGTGCTGCCCGTACCGCCAATAGCCGAGCAATCCCGAATCGTTGCCGAAGTTGATCGCCATCTTTCGATCATCCGAGAGGTAGATGCTGATGTCGACACTAACCTTCAGAAGGCGCAAGCGCTCCGGCATTCAGTATTAAAAAGACTATTCTCAAAATAATGAGGGAGGTAATATGAAATACACATTCCGACGTAATAGTCATATCGGAGCAATGGATGCCGAGCTTGATGGAAAGTATTTAAAGGAATGTTTTTTTGAAACTGGTGACTTGCAAGTTTTACAAGATTGTGATGAGCCGAAACGAATAGTCGTAGGAAGGGTTGGTGCCGGTAAAAGCGCCTTACTTGGCCGACTGCTTGAGAGTAGTCCAAATGCTATCGAGGTGAAGGCAGAGGATCTCTCGCTTAACTGGATTTCTAATTCAGACATCATTCAATTTTTTGAAAGTGCAGGGGTTAAGCTGGATTTGTTCTATCAGCTACTCTGGAAGCATGTATTTGTTGTTGAGCTGCTTAAGAAGCGATATCGAATTACTGAGGCTGATCCTAAGGGGTTTTTGGTAAATTTTCGGGAAATATTTAGACGCGATCAAGCTAAACAGCGTGCAATTGAGTACTTGGAGCAGTGGGGGGATCGATTTTGGCTGGATACGGAGTTGCGCGTTAAGGAGTTTGCTTCAAAACTTGAGAAAAAGTTATCCGCATCGATTGAGGCCAAATATGGCCCATTAAATCTAAATGCGTCAGGGGCTAAGAATTTAACCGAGGAGGTGCGCGCTGAAATAGTCCACAAAGCTCAAAGCATCGTAAATGCGAACCAAGTACGCGAGTTGGGTGAGATTATCAGTTTTCTTGCTGATGATGTTTTTTTAGATCCATTGAATCGGTATTACATTGTTATCGATCGCTTGGATGATGCTTGGGTAGACGATCGAATCAGATTTAAGCTTATCCGGGCGCTGATTGAAACGGTGCGCGCATTCGTGCGTGTTAGGCCTGTGAAGATTGTTGTGGCGCTGAGAGAGGATTTGCTAAGGTTGGTTTTTGATAAAACTCGTGATGCCGGTTTTCAAGAGGAGAAGTATGAGTCACTTTTTTTGCGATTGAGATGGAAATCGTCACAACTTCGAGAGCTATTGGATCTACGTATCGGGATGCTTGTGCGAGAGCAATACACCAGTAAAAAAGTTGCATTTAACGATGTTTTTAGAGGGGAGGTTAGAGGGGAAAGCGCATTTGATTATGTTGTCAGTCGGACGCTGTCTAGGCCTCGCGATGTAATTGCCTTCGTGAATTGCTGTATTGAACTGTGTGAAAACAAAGAGCATGTTTCTCCATCTGCAGTTCAAGATGCCGAAAAAAAATATTCAGAAGGGCGCTTGCGTTCACTTGCTGATGAATGGCGTAATCACTTCCCTGACTTGGAAACCTACGTTGAGCTGATTCGTGGTAAGGCTGCTTCTTTTAAATTTACCGATATAACTGAAAACCAATTTCAGCAATTTATGTCGGATGCGTTTGAAGCACTCCCTGATGAAGATCCCTTTAAGACATTGGTGGCTGAGTACTTGGATAGCAAACGTTCTATGAATTACTGTTTGCAGCAAATATTGAAAGTCTTGTACACAACATCAGTCATAGGGATTAAGCCTCAGGCGACAGATAAGACTAGTTGGTCGTATCTTCAGGATAGAGGTGTTCCTGATGGACAATATAAATCAAGCACGTCTATTCACGTCCATAAAATGTTGTGGCGTGCCCTTGATACTTTCGCGCCGCCTAGATTAGCTCCTCAGCGTAAAAGCTAAAGGTCTTCTGATTTTGACCGTATCTGTGAATCCCCCTTTCTCCCTCCGCATCTTCGTCGCCGACGGCGACCCCGATGGCCTGCGCATCGTCGAGCGGTCCAACTGGGTGGGCCGTGCGCTGGTGTTTCCGCGTGCGGCCTGGGCGCAGCCCAGCGTGGCTACCCGGCCCGAGCTGCAGCAAACGGGCGTGTACCTGTTGCTGGGCCCGTGTGAAGACGGCGAGGGTGACCGGCTCTACATTGGCGAGGGCGACCCGATCAAGCCGCGCCTGGCCACGCATCACAGCGGCAATGCCCAAAAAGACTTTTGGACACGGGCAATCTGTTTTGTCTCTATGGGGCAGGCGCTCAACAAAGCGCATGTGCAGTTCTTAGAGGCCAACCTGATCCGCCTGGCCAAGCAGGCCAAGCGCGTGCCACTGGATGTGGAGAACAAAAAGAACGAGACCGAGCCCACGCTCAGCGAGGCCGACCGCGCCGACATGCAGGTGTTTTTGCAGCACATGCTGGGCATGCTGCCGGTGCTGGGTGTGCACGCCTTCGAGCAGCCACCCCAGGCCCCCGCCGCCAGCGCGCCCGAGCTGACGTGCAAGAGCAAAGGCTTGGTGGCGCGTGGCTACGAGTCCACGCAGGGCTTTGTGGTCAAGGCCGAGTCGCAGGCGATGGGTGAGTTGGCACCGTCGCTGCTCAACCATTTCGCCAGCACCGTGGCCAAGCGGCAAGAACTCATCGACCTCGGTGTGCTGGCGCAGCAGGGCAGTGCCTATGTGTTCACCCAGGATTACGCCTTCACCTCTCCCAGCTTGGCTTCCAGCATGGTGCTGGGCCGCAGCTCTAATGGACGCACGGATTGGAAGGATGCGCAGGGGCGGGCGCTCAAGGTGTTGCAGGAGGATGAAACGTCATGACGGAGTTCAACATTTACGGTGACGAAAGCCGCCACACTTCTGACCCTACGCAGCCTTTTATGGTGATTGGGGCAGTTAAGTGCCCAAGAGAACTCAAGCGAGAGTTGGTTGGGCAGATTCATCGCATGCAAGCCCGCCATAACGCCCATGGTGAGCTGGGCTGGAAACGTGTATCACCCAATAGAGCAGACTTTTACAAAGAGCTGTTGGACTTTTTTTCCAACCAGCAGGAGTTGAGTTTTCGTTGCTTGGTGGTGGACCGTAATCAGCTGGACCATGAGCGGTTTAACGGTGGGGACGCTGAGCTGGGCTTCTACAAGCTCTACTACCAGATGCTTCTTCCGTGGCTGACCGAGGGGAACCGATACCACATCTATCTGGATTGGCAGCACAACCGTGCGCAGAGCCGTTTTCATGACCTTTCTGCGGTATTGGCGGCCAAACTCGGCAGCAAGGCTGAGGTGGCATGCCTGGAGCCTGTGACTTCGTCGAATTTGCCGCTGCTTGGTTTGGCCGATGTGTTGATCGGTGCCGTAGGCTATGCATGGAATGGCTTGCACGGCAGTGCTTTCAAGCAGGAGCTGTGTCAGCGTTTGGCTGAGGTGGGGGGCTTTCAGAGCTTGAAGGTCAGCACTACCAAAAGTGCCTACAAAGTGAACATCTTTCACTTTGACGGGAGTGCGCGTGGCTGATCCCGAATGGCCCTTGTGCGAGCCTGTTGCAGAGTGTGCCGCTGATCGATGGGCCTTGTACCGGCAGATTTACCTTGCGGAGTACGTCAAGGCTGACGTGCGTGATTGGGCCGGGCGGCGCGTGGTGTTTCATGCACCGTCGTTTGAGCATGCTTTTTCCGAGGCCAGCAACTATCGGTTATCAGCAGGTGTTCATGACGTTCCCTATTCAGAGGAGCGGCTCAAACGCATTTATTGGATCAAGCTTGCTCTGGCGGGGGCTGGCATCAACCTGGAGGTGATTGCACAGACTCGCAAGGACAGCCGGGGCCGCGACAAAAAGCGCAGGACGCTGATCGTGCTGGACAACCGCTATGTGGTGGTGCTGGAGCCAGCGCCTGTGCCAGATGACAAAAGCCGTATGGAATTCGTCACGGCTTTTCCTGCTCAGCAGGCTTATTTGGATCGCTTGCGCCGTGGTGCGCAGGTGGTCGAAAGGCGACAGCACAAATAAAAATGCCCCAGTCTTATGGCGACTGAGGCGCTGCCACAACCCAAGGCCTTAGGCGAAGGATAGGTGTCTATTGTAACCAATTCAGCGCCCAATGCACTTTCCTGCACTTCTTTGCGTCATGTCTGAGAATGCAGTAAAGTAATGATTCCTTACTTTCGGATAAGTGCCATGCTTGCCAAAATCACTGCCAAAAACCAGCTCACTCTGCCCAAGAGCCTGACACAGGCTGTGGGGGCGACCGAATACTTTGATGTGGAGGCTCGTGACGGCCAGCTCATCCTCACCCCCGTGCGCATCCAGCGTGGCGATGCGGTGCGTGCCAAATTGGCCGAGCTGAACCTGACTGGCGATGACATCGCCGATGCGGTGGCATGGGCCAGAGCCCCTGCACTGGCCTCTGGCATGGTCAACGAGCCTGCTGCGGCTTATGACGTAAAGCCCGCTAAGGCCAAGAAGGCGGCTACCAAGAAGACCAAAGCCAAAGCATGAGCACCGCTGTTCGCGTGGTGCTGGACACTAATGTCGTTTTGTCCGCGCTGGTGTTTCGCAGCGGTGCAGCCGGGCTGGTTCGGCAAGCTTGGCAGCGTGGGCTGGTGTTGCCCCTGGCCAGCACAGCCACCGTGCAAGAGCTGGTGCGTGTGTTGGCGTATCCCAAGTTCCGTTTGTCCAAAGCGGAACAAGACGAGTTACTGGCCGACTACCTGCCGTATGCCGAAAGCGTGCGCATACCGCAGCCGCCACCGGCTGTGCCCGATTGCCGCGATGCGCTGGATTTGCCTTTCATGCACCTGGCGGTAGCTGGCAAAGCGCAGGTGCTGGTGTCTGGCGACCGCGATCTGCTGGCCATTGCCGCCGAGTTTAAACGGGTCAGTTCTTGTCCGATCATCGCCTTGGATGTTTTTTGCCGAATCTACTGTGCACAAGGGGGATTTCAGCCATGAATGACGAAATGCTTTGCCCCATTTGCGGGGAAGGTCATGTGACCGACCATATCGACCAGGTGGAGACCGAATACAAGGGGCACAAGGGCTTGGTCCCATTGAACTACCAGTTGTGCGATGTCTGCGGTTCTGACTTTGCTGGAGCTGCTGAGATGCGAGCTAACAAGGATGCGCTCCTTGCCTTTCGACAATCGGTAGATGGCCTGTCGGTCGCATCGTCATGAGGCATTCGCTATTCGCGAATAGCGAACCCATCATTTGAATTAGTTAGATTACCTATGAACACGACCACCCACACCCTCGTCCAGAAGCTCTGGAACTATTGCAGCGTGCTGCGCGACGATGGCATGAGCTACGGCGACTATGTGGAGCAGCTGACGTATTTGCTGTTCCTCAAAATGGCCGACGAGCGCAGCCAGCCGCCTTACAACCAGGCCAGTATCGTGCCCGCCGCCTACGCCTGGCCCACGCTGCTGGGGCGCGATGGCGACGACCTGTTTGACCACTACCGCCACGCGCTCGAAAAACTGGGGCAAGAGAAGGGCACGTTGGGCCTGATCTTTGCCAAAGCGCAAAACAAGTTTCAAGACCCGGCCAAGCTGCGCCGCGTGATTGTGGACCTGATCGACGCCGAGACCTGGACGGTGCTGGGTGCCGACGTGAAGGGCGACGCCTACGAAGGCCTGCTGGAGAAGAACGCGCAAGACACCAAGAGCGGGGCGGGCCAATACTTCACGCCGCGTGCCTTGATTGCGGCCATGGTGGAGTGCATCGACCCCAAGCCCGCTGAGTGCGTGTGCGACCCGGCTTGCGGCACGGGCGGTTTTTTGTTCAGCGCGCACCAGCATGTGGTGGATCACCACCCCAACCTGACCAAGGACGAGAAAAAGCACCTGAAAGAAAGCGCCTTTGTGGGCTTTGAGCTGGTGCAGGCCACCGCACGCGTGTGCGCCATGAACCTGCTGCTGCACGGCATTGGCTCCGAAAAGTCGGTGCCCGTGCGTGTGGGCGATGCGCTGGGCTCAGACCCTGGCGACCGCTTTGAGGTGGTGCTGGCCAACCCGCCGTTTGGCAAGAAGAGCAGCACCGTGATCGTGGGCGAGGATGGCCGCGTGTCGAGCGAGAAAGACACCATTGAGCGCGACGATTTTTGGGCCACCACCAGCAACAAGCAGCTGAACTTTGTGCAGCACATCAAAACGCTGTTGGCCATCCATGGCCGGGCAGCGGTGGTGTTGCCCGACAACGTGCTGTTTGAAGGCGGCGCGGGCGAGACCATTCGCAAAAAGCTGCTGCACGAGTGCGACTTGCACACGCTGCTGCGCCTGCCCACGGGTTTGTTTTATGCGCAAGGCGTCAAGGCGAACGTGCTGTTTTTCGACAAAAAGCCCGCCGCTGAAAAGCCCTGGACGCAAAAGCTCTGGATTTACGATCTGCGCACCAACAAACACTTCACGCTCAAGACCAACCCGCTGCGCCGCGAAGACCTGGAAGAGTTTGTGCAGCTCTACAAGGTGGGCAAGCGCCACGAGCGCGCCGAGACCTGGAGCGCCGACACACCCGATGGCCGTTGGCGTGCCTACAGCTACGACGAGCTGATTGCCCGAGACAAGACCAGCCTGGACATCTTCTGGCTCAAAGACGAGAGTCTGGCCGACAGCGATAACCTGCCTGCGCCCGCCGTGATTGCGCAAGAGATCGTGGAAGACCTGCAGGCGGCGCTGGAGCAGTTCAAATTGATTGCGGGCGACTTGGGGGCCGAAGTGGCCGAAGAAGCGGTTTAATCATGGCCATGAACAAAACCGACCAGATGAGTTTTTTCGGCTTTGAGGCCGAAGCAGCTGAAAAACCGGCTAAGCCCGCCAAGGCCACGAAGCCTGTCAGTCCCCAAGCTGCTGTGGTGACACCTGCTGAGGTTGCTACGGCTCCTGTGGTTGCACCTGTGGTGGTCGCTGCACCGTTAGACGTGACTGCCGCCCCGCTGAGCGCGCGGCCCAACGACCCTGAAGCCATGGCCCAGGCGCTGGCGCAGCACCCCGACTTTCGTGTCTTGCGCCGTCTGGCACCTGTGGTCGACTACGGCGGCCTGCAGGGCCAGCCCACGCAGCGCGTGATCGTGCTGGACACCGAAACCACCGGGCTGGACAGCCGCAATGAATCCATCATCGAGCTGGCCATGCTGTCGGTGCAGGTGGACACGGCCACCGGCCTGCCCGTGGGGCCGGTCACGATTTACGAGTCGTTTGAAGACCCGTGCAAGCCTATTCCTCCTCAGATCACCGAGATCACGGGCATCGACGACACCATGGTCCAGGGCCAGCGCATCGACGATGCGGCTGTGAGTGCGTTGGTGCAAGCGGCCGATTTGATCGTGGCGCACAACGCCGGGTTTGACCGCCCGTTTGTCGAGGCCCGCCTGCCCGTGTTTGCCAGCAAGCCCTGGAATTGCTCCTTCATGGGCATCGACTGGAAGAAAGAGGGCAGCGGCTCGGCCAAGCTGGAGTTTCTGGCCGCAGAGCGGGGCTGGTTTTACGACGCGCACCGGGCGCAGGTGGACTGCCATGCGCTCTTGCAGGTGCTGTCTACGCCGCTCAGCGACCGTCAGACGGGCCTGGCCCGCCTGCTGGCCGGGGCAGGGCAGACCCGCTACAAATTGCGGGCCACGGGTGCGCCGTTCGAGTCCAAAGACAAACTCAAGGCACGCGGCTACCGCTGGGACGGCGAAGGCCGTGTCTGGTGGTGCAGTCTGGCATCAGACGATCTGCTGGACGCCGAATGTGCCTGGCTACGGGCCGAGGTCTATGGCCGCCGTAGCGCCCGCGTCCAGCTTGAAGCCATGAACAGCCTGGTGCAGTTTTCGGCCAGGCCGGGTCAGCAAACAGAGCGCGATTTGTAGGAGCCCCGCCCCCGGGGCGATGGGTTGTGGTCTGCAGCCGCTCTATCACGGCGAGGGCGCCGCTCCTACAGGTGAGGGTGATTTGCGGGAATGTCACGCCAAGCTGGGATAATGCACGGTTGCTTGCATTTTTTCAGGGTGATACATGGCTCAATACGTATTTTCGATGAACCGGGTCGGCAAGATCGTGCCGCCCAAGCGTCAGATTCTCAAAGACATTTCGCTGTCCTTCTTCCCCGGCGCCAAGATCGGCGTGCTGGGGACCAACGGTTCGGGCAAGTCCACTTTGCTCAAGATCATGGCCGGTATCGACAAAGAGATCGAAGGCGAGGCCATCCCGATGTCGGGCCTGAAGATCGGGTACCTGCCGCAAGAGCCTCAGCTCGATCCCGCTGAAACCGTGCGCCAGTCGGTGGAAAACGGCATGGGCGAGATCAAGGCCGCGCAGGCCCGCCTCGAAGAAGTGTATGCCGCTTATGCCGAGGAAGACGCCGACTTTGACGCCTTGGCTGCCGAGCAGGCCAAGCTCGAAGCGATCATCTCCACTGCCGGTGACGCATCTGACCACCAACTCGAAATCGCGGCCGACGCGCTGCGCCTGCCTCCATGGGATGCCGTGATCGGCAACCTGTCGGGCGGTGAAAAGCGCCGTGTGGCGCTGTGCCGTTTGCTGCTGTCGCGCCCCGACATGCTGCTGCTGGACGAACCCACCAACCACTTGGACGCCGAATCGGTGGACTGGCTGGAGCAGTTCCTGCAGCGTTTTTCGGGCACCGTGGTGGCCATCACCCACGACCGTTACTTCCTGGACAACGCCGCCGAGTGGATTTTGGAACTCGACCGGGGTCACGGCATCCCTTACAAGGGCAACTACTCCACCTGGCTGGAGCAAAAAGAAGCCCGTCTGGAGCAGGAGCAGCGCACCGAAGACGCCCGCACCAAGGCCATGAAGAAGGAACTGGAGTGGGCCCGCGCCAACCCCAAGGGCCGTCAGGCCAAGAGCAAGGCCCGTCTGGCACGCTTTGAAGAACTGAGCGACTACGAATACCAGCAGCGCAACGAAACCCAGGAAATCTTCATTCCTGTGGCCGAGCGTCTGGGCAATGAAGTGTTCGAGTTCAAGAACGTCAGCAAGTCCTTTGGCGACCGCATGCTGATCGACAACCTGAGCTTCAAGGTGCCAGCGGGTGCCATCGTCGGCATCATCGGCCCCAACGGTGCCGGTAAATCGACCTTGTTCAAACTGATCTCGGGCCGCGAGCAGCCTGACAGCGGCGAAGTCAAGATCGGCCAGACCGTGAAGATGGCCTTTGTGGACCAGAACCGCGACGACCTGGACAACAACAAGACCGTGTGGGAAGACGTCTCGGGCGGCCTGGACATCATCAACGTGGGCAAGTTCCAGATGGCCAGCCGTGCGTATTGCGGCCGTTTCAACTTCAACGGCGGCGACCAGCAAAAGAAGGTCGGCATGCTGTCGGGTGGCGAGCGTGGCCGTCTGCACCTGGCCAAGACCCTGATCGAAGGCGGCAACGTGTTGCTGCTGGACGAACCCTCGAACGACCTGGACGTGGAAACCTTGCGCGCCCTGGAAGACGCGCTGCTCGAATTCGCCGGTTCGGTCATGGTCATCAGCCACGACCGCTGGTTCCTGGACCGCATCGCCACCCACATCTTGGCCGCCGAAGGCGACAGCCAGTGGGTGTTCTTTGACGGCAACTACCAGGAATACGAAGCCGACAAGAAAAAGCGTCTGGGCGAAGAAGGTGCCAAGCCCAAGCGCGTGCGCTTCAAGGCTTTGAAGTAATCAACTGCTTTGCATAACGACAACGGGCCCTTCGGGGCCCGTTGTCGTTTTATTTTGATGATTTGCAGGTCGGCGGCTTAAGCCCCGACATGAGGTTATTGGCGTGGCACAGCGTCGGGGCTTAAGCCGCCGACCTACAGATGCGACGGGTCTGTCAGGTTGAAGCCGCCGACCTTGGTCCCTCTTGTAGGTCGGAGCTTCAGCTCCGACATCTGCGGCTCGGCGTGGGCGTTCATGTCGGGGCTAAAGCCGCCGACCTACTGGGCCGAGAGCTTGTTCTGCGCCTTGTCCACCCACATTTGCAGGCTGGCCAGCAAGTCTTTTTGGCTGAACGAGCAGCTTTCTTCGCTGAAGAGGGCGCTGGCTTCCAATCGGTCCAATAAGTCGCCCAGCACGTGGCCAAATTTTTCTGGCAAAGGCAGCTTGGACGCACCCGCGCGCCACAGCGCGATCATGTCGCTTTGGGGCATGCGGCCTTGCAGGCAGGCGGTCAAGGCATCGTTCATGTGGGTCAAAGTTTCACGGGCGGCAGGCATAGGCTGAGTTCTCCAGCAGGTTTCGTGGCGATGGGCGGCGCATGAGGCGCGGATTCGAGGCGACAATCATGCCCCATGAAAGCCAAATCCCTCAAACCCATGCGCCTGGAAGACATCTTGTTCAGTCAGGGCTTTGGCACGCGGCGCGTGTGTGCCGGATTGGTCCAACAGGGCCATGTGACGGTCGCAGGTGAAACCGTCACCGACGCCGGAGAATTTTTTGCGCCCGAAGGGCTGGTGTTCAATGTGCAAGGCACCGCTTGGCCGTTCAAGGAGCACGCTTATGTGTTGCTGAACAAGCCCGCAGGCACCGAATGCTCGCAGAAACCTTCGACTTGGCCGAGCATTTACACCTTATTGCCCGGTCCCTTGCGCCAACGGCCGCAAAAGGCCGCAGTGCAGGGCGTGCAGGCGGTGGGTCGGTTGGACCAGGACACGACCGGTTTGCTGTTGTTGACCGATGACGGCAAATTCATCCACAAGATGAGCTCGCCCAAGCACCATGTGCCCAAGGTGTACGAAGTCACCACCAAACACCCGATCACGCCGGAGATGGTGCAAAAGCTCTTGTCGGGGGTGGTGCTGGACGATGACCCCAAGCCCGTCAAGGCCGCCGCTTGTGAGGCAGTCGGCGAGTTGCACCTGAAGCTGACCCTGACCGAAGGCAAATACCACCAGGTCAAACGCATGCTGGCGGCGGTGGGCAATCGGGTGGAAGGCTTGCACCGCTCGCAAATCGGCGGCTTGGTTTTGAACGATCTGGCGCCGGGTCAATGGCGCTGGCTGACCGAGGAAGACCTCGCTTTGCTCAAGCCTTGAGTGCTTTGTGAGTGTTGCACCAACTGGGTGCGGCAAATCATCCTGATCATTTTTATTTAAATATAAATTGTTACTTCATTTGTATTTAATAGTCCAAATGGCGTATTTACTTCCTTTGAATTCGCAAGAAAATTGAACAATCACGCTGGTAATCGGCATGGAGATACGGATTCTTCATGCGTCAGTTTGTGTGATTTAACAAATTCAATTCTTTTGGGTTTTTAAAAATACTTGGAGTAATTCATGAAATTTGCGAAATTTCGCTCTGCGCGCGCAACCGTGCTGAGTATGACTTGTGTGTGGACGCTGTGTCTTTCTGGTGCAGCTTTGGCTGTAAATAATACAGAAAGTGATCATAAGGCGTTGGCTTCAATGGCGTTGGGCGATAAGTTCAGCATGTTTGATCGCGTTGCAGTGCTGCAAACTCGTGTCATTTTTTACCGTCCAGCAACCCAAACGCAGCCTGGGGCAGCCACCGTCTATGTCAATGGCAGGCACCATGCATCGCTGGTTCCGGGGGCTTATGCCGAGCTGTGCATGCCTCCCAACAAAGCTGAAATTGGTGTGCGCATGGTCAAAGTTGGTGATCGCCCAAAAGACAGTTTGGACACCATTACCGTTGTGACGTTGAATCCCGGACAAACCACCTTCATGCGCTTGCGTGAGCAAGGCGCATCCCGTGCTGTGTTGCAGCCTGTTGCCGCAAGCGAAGCGCTCGCTGAACTTCAACTCACGCGCGAGCAGATCCATACAATCAGTCGTGTGCCTGATGCAGCACAATGTATCGATAGCGGGCCTTCTCCTGCACCGATTATTGCCAAGCCTCAGCAAATCAACCTTGCTGCCGATGCCCTTTTTGCTTTCAGTAAATCAGACCCAAACAGCATGACATTGACGGGTCGTCAATCACTGGACACTCTGGTGAGCAAGATTAAAGCCGAATACATCAATATTGATCGCATCAATGTCATTGGCCATGCTGATCCTTTAGGAAACGAAGCCATCAATGAACGTCTCGCCAATGACCGAGCTATGACCGTGCGTGAGTATTTGTTGGGTCATGGTTTGCAAAACACACGCATCTCAAGCGAAGGAAAAGGTTCGCGCGAGCCTGTTTTGAGAACCTGTAGTCCTGTGCTCAGTCCTGCATCGGTGTCGTGCAACAAACCAAATCGTCGCGTAGTGGTTGAAATTTTAGGTGTTCATCGCGGCAATTGAGCTACGCATAAAGGCGATTGCTTGCAAGGCCCTGGGTTCTTAAGAATCCAGGGCCTTTTTATTCGCAGTGTGGATTCCAAAGTTTCAAGCAAGTTCGAGCATATTGATGTATCAGCGTGCTAAAAATTCGAGTTGAATAAATTTAATAATAATTAGTAAATTAAATTAATAAATTAATTACAAATTAAAACAAAAGTAATCCAATTGGCGTACTGGATGGGTTCTTTTTTGCGGCAAACTGGGTGGCTTAAATCGGGGTAACCCTCATTCTCATCAACTCAATAGGACAGAACATGGCCGCCAGCAAAATCAGTAGCAAGCAGTACAAAGTGCTCGTGAATTCCAGCAAAGCAGAAAACAAGCAAATACTCGAGATTGCGCAAGGCGCAGGCGACCGTGGGCAACCTGCACGTATCAAAGCGCAAGTCGGTGTTAAATATCAATTGGAGGAAGTTGCGCAAGACAAGAATGTTGCGCCGCAATATGTTAAAGCCAAGCGTGTAGGTAAAGATTTGCACATCACTTTTGAAGGCGACAGCGCAGCAGATCTGATCATTGAAGACTATTACAGTGTCATGCCTGAAGGCTACAACGCCGTCGTCGGTCAGGCGGAAAATGGTGCTTTTTATGAATACTTGCCCGAAGACCCCTCTGTCAAAGGGCTTATTTCTGAATTGACCGATGGTGCTCAAGGCGTCAACGTCGCTTTGGGTGGTCAAGAAGTACAGGGCGCAGGTGCCGCTGTGGGTATTTTGGCTGCAGCGGCGTTCAATCCACTGGCGGCCGTACTGGGTGTGGCTGGTGCGGCAGCTGCTGCTGCAGGTGGTGCAGGTGGTACAAGTGGTACAAGCACCAACGCAGCCGCAGCCGCACTGAGCACCATCTCCGCAGCAGCCCAAGCGGACAACGCCAGCAACAGCAACGTGCCCGTCAGCGTGTTTGCCACAGCCGGAGTGAGCGGGGTGGACGTGAACAACGTGGCCGCGATCCAAAGCGCCCTGAACA
>Ga0213920_1000954_pt1 | contig 17775 bp, 20 predicted proteins | sample McNCre1117MG_FD_161054 | JGI IMG/M metagenome (GOLD analysis project Ga0213920, IMG submission 161054) | Freshwater microbial communities from McNutts Creek, Athens, Georgia, United States - 11-17 MG | ecosystem: Environmental > Aquatic > Freshwater > Creek | place: USA: Georgia | collected...
ACTTGCGCGGGTGCAGTCGGTGGCGTAGCAGTAGCTGTGCCTTTCGTCAGCACGTTCCAGCCCTCTGAGAAGGCAAAAGCTGCCGGCGCTGCTGTCGAAGTCGACATCTCTGCCCTCAAAGCTGGTGAAAAAATGACGGTTGAATGGCGCGGAAAGCCCGTTTGGATCGTCAAGCGCACCCCTGAGCAGCTCGAGTCTTTGAACAAGACAGAAGCTCAGTTGGCGGACCCCAAGTCAGAGCGCAAACCTGGTGAGCTCACGCCCGCCTATGCGCGTAACCAAGCCCGTTCCATCAAGCCTGACGTGTTTGTGGCTGTGGGTATTTGCACGCATTTGGGTTGCTCGCCTTCAGATAAGTTCCAAACCGGCGCACAGCCTTCATTGCCTGATGATTGGAATGGTGGCTTCTTGTGCCCTTGCCACGGTTCGACGTTCGATATTGCTGGCCGCGTGTTTAAAAACAAGCCCGCGCCAGATAACCTCGAAATCCCGCCACATATGTACCTGTCCGACACCAAGCTGTTAATTGGTGAAGACAAGAAAGCCTGATAGGACGCACCATGGCTGAATTTAAAGAAATCTCCCCTGACGCCAGCGCTGGCGAAAAATTGCTCAACTGGGTGGACAACCGTTTCCCCGCATCAAAGCTCTACAAAGAGCATTTGTCTGAGTACTACGCACCCAAGAACTTCAACTTCTTTTACTTCTTTGGCTCACTGGCACTGTTGGTGTTGGTGATCCAAATCGTGACGGGTATTTTCTTGGTCATGCACTACAAGCCTGATGCCAACTTGGCGTTCGGTTCGGTCGAATACATCATGCGCGATGTGCCATGGGGCTGGCTGATCCGCTACATGCACTCCACAGGCGCTTCAGCGTTCTTCATCGTGGTTTACATGCACATGTACCGTGGTTTGATTTACGGCTCATACCGCAAGCCACGTGAATTGGTGTGGGTGTTTGGCTGTGCCATCTTCTTGTGCTTGATGGCCGAAGCTTTCATGGGTTACTTGTTGCCATGGGGTCAAATGTCCTATTGGGGCGCGCAAGTGATCGTGAACTTGTTTGCTGCTGTGCCTTTCGTGGGCCCCGACTTGGCTTTGCTGATTCGTGGTGACTACGTGGTGGGTGATGCCACCTTGAACCGTTTCTTCAGCTTCCACGTGATCGCTGTGCCACTCGTCCTGTTGGGCTTGGTGGTCGCACACATCATCGCGTTGCACGAAGTGGGCTCTAACAACCCAGACGGCGTGGAAATCAAAGGCCCGAACGCACCGAAAGATGCCAACGGTCACCCGCTCGACGGCATTCCCTTCCATCCTTACTACACCGTGCACGACATCTTGGGCGTGAGTGGTTTCTTGTTGGTGTTCAGTGCTGTGATTTTCTTCGCGCCTGAGTTCGGTGGTTACTTCCTCGAATACAACAACTTCATCCCTGCTGATCCTTTGAAGACGCCGTTGCACATTGCACCTGTCTGGTACTTCACGCCCTTCTACTCGATGTTGCGTGCGATCACCAGCGAAATGATGTATGTCTTGATCGCTTGCGTCTTGGCCGGTGCCTTCTTTGGCGCGACCCGTGCCAGTCTGCACAAGTTGGTCAAAGGCGGCATTGTTGGCGCGGCGGTTGTCGTGTCCTTGTTGATGCTTTCCATCGACGCTAAGTTCTGGGGCGTGGTGGTGATGGGTGGTGCTGTGGTCATCTTGTTCTTCCTGCCTTGGTTGGACAACTGCGCAGTCAAATCGATACGCTACCGTCCTGATTGGCACAAGTACATGTACGGTGTGTTCGTTGTGAACTTCATCGTCTTGGCTTACTTGGGTGTTCAGCCTCCTTCAGCAATTGGCGAGCGCGTGTCGCAAGTCGGTACGCTGTTCTATTTCGGCTTCTTCTTATTGATGCCGATTTGGAGCCGCGTGGGTGCTACCAAGCCAGTGCCTGACCGCGTGACTTTCACGCCTCACTGAGATTCACGGAGTACATGACCATGAAAAAAATCATTCTCAGCTTGGCATTGGCCCTTGGTGTGGTGGCTGGCGCGCAAGCGTCTGGCGGCGACACCATTGCATGGGACAAAGCGCCTAATAAAACCAACGATCTGGGGGCCTTGCAAAACGGCGCTAAGATTTTTGTGAACCATTGCTTGAACTGTCATTCAGCCGCATTTATGCGTTACAACCGATTGAAAGACATCGGTTTGACAGAGCAACAGATCAAAGACAACTTGTTGTTCACGACTGAAAAAGTCGGCGACACCATGAAGGCCAACATTGATCCTAAGCAGGCCAAAGAGTGGTTTGGTGCCACACCGCCTGATTTGACCGTGATCGCACGTTCACGCGCAGGCCATGGCGGTACGGGTGCAGATTACCTCTACACCTACATGCGTACGTTCTACCGCGACGAAACCAAAGCGACAGGTTGGAACAACTTGGTGTTCCCTAACGTGGGCATGCCTCATGTGTTGTGGGAATTGCAAGGCGTGCGTCGTCCAATTTACGACACGCATGAAGAGCATGGCCACCAAGTCCAAACCTTCAAGGGCTGGGAACAAGTGACCCCAGGCAAGATGACAGCTTTGGAATATGACCAAGCTATGGGTGACCTCGTGGGTTACTTGCAATGGATGGCCGAACCCGCTCAAAATACACGCGTGCGCATTGGCGTTTGGGTGTTGTTGTTCTTGGTCTGTTTTATGTTCATCGCATGGCGCTTGAATGCTTCCTTCTGGAAAGATATCAAGTAATTTGCGCAAATTCGGCAGCAGGCCTTGTGCCTGTTGTCACTTCACGGAGTGACAGGTTAGCCTGCCACTCTTTTTGATTTTTAGGAGCTGCCCATCATGATGGTGCTTTATTCGGGAACTACGTGTCCCTACTCACATCGCTGCCGTTTTGTCTTGTTTGAAAAAGGCATGGACTTTGAAATTCGCGATGTTGATCTTTACAACAAGCCCGAAGACATCAATGTGATGAACCCCTACGGCCAAGTGCCAATCTTGGTTGAGCGTGATTTGATCTTGTATGAATCCAACATCATCAACGAATACATCGACGAGCGTTTCCCACATCCACAGTTGATGCCTGGTGACCCTGTCGAGCGCGCTCGCGTGCGTTTGTTCTTGTTGAACTTCGAAAAAGAATTGTTTACACATGTGTCGACTTTGGAGTCCCGCGCTGCTAAAGCCAACGACAAAGCTTTGGAAAAAGCACGCGCACACATCCGTGACCGTTTGACACAGTTGGCTCCCGTGTTCTTGAAGAACAAGTACATGCTGGGCGAAAACTTCTCTATGCTCGACGTGGCGATTGCGCCCCTGTTGTGGCGCTTGGATCACTACGGCATCGACTTGTCGAAGAACGCTGCACCTTTGCTCAAGTACGCCGAGCGCATCTTCTCGCGCCCAGCGTATATTGAGGCATTGACGCCTTCTGAAAAGGTCATGCGGAAATAATTCGTATGTTGAACGCTCCAGACGCATCTTCGACCCGTCCCTATCTGCTGCGTGCTTTGCACGAGTGGTGCACGGACAGTGGGTTCACGCCCTATGTGGTGGTCTTGGTTGACGAGACTGTGCAAGTGCCCATGGAGTATGTCAAGAAGGGCGAGATTGTGTTGAACGTGGGTTACGACGCCACGGCAGGGATGACACTGGGCAATGAGTTCATTGAATTCAAAGCTCGCTTCGGTGGTGTGCCGCGTGAAATTATCATCCCCATCAATCGCGTGATGGCGATTTATGCGCGTGAAAATGGGCAAGGCATGTCGTTTCCAATGGGTGTTGCATCGGCGGCGTCTGTACCTAAAAAGACAACGCCTGTTCGTCCTGTGTTGAGTGCTGTGGAAACGCCGCACGCTGATGGCACTTCAGATAATGAACCGCCGACACCCACCACCCCTTCTGGTCGCCCAACACTCACGCGTGTGAAATAACGCGAAAAATCAGGTTAGAATATTGCCTGCGCCGCTTTAGCTCAGTTGGTAGAGCACCCGCCTTGTAAGCGGTAGGTCGTCAGTTCGATTCCGACAAGCGGCACCAAAATAAAACCCGTTACGCCTTTGGCGTAGCGGGTTTTTCTTTTAGCTGTGCGATTTCACTTTGACACGAATGGTGTTGACGTTCCAGCCTTTGCTGCGCAAATGGGCGCACAGAGCAGGCAGGGTTTGACGTAGCTTGGCTGCGACAGCACTGTTAGGCACCAGCAAACACCAAGCATCATCTTCTACCCCGCCAGATTGAACCAGTGGGCGCAGCGAAGCGGGAAGCAGCGGGGCGATCGCTTTGAGTCTGTTTTGGGTGTCCTGAGCAATCGCGGAGAGGTGGGCCAAAGAAGGTGCGGACCCGACCACTTGTGCCAATGTCTGCGATTTACCACGCACACTGACCTTTGATTTGGGCGGTGTGTTGTATCCCAGAGCACGGTAAGCGGCAAGTGTGTCGGGATGAGGCGTTGAACGGGTGGCCATCGTGCAATTATGGTCTCGCTGACGGTTAAAATCTCGAGCTTCTATTAAGCCTTTTACAAAGGATTTTGCGACCCTTGTTTTTATAGAAGATAAGGGATTCGCAGTGCTCGCATGGCTCTCAATTTTTTGACTCACATTTTTGGTAGCCGCAATGAGCGACTACTTAAACAATATCGCAAAACTGTCGCGCAAATCAATGAACTGGAATCTTCGCTGGAGAAGCTTAGCGATGATGCATTGCGCGCCAAAACCGACGAGTTCAAGTCACGCGTTGCCAACGGGGAGGCTTTAGACAACTTGTTGCCTGAAGCTTATGCGGTGGTGCGTGAGGCTTCCAAGCGCGTCATGAAAATGCGCCACTTCGACGTTCAGATGTTAGGTGGCATCGCGTTGCACCAAGGCAAGATTTCTGAAATGCGTACCGGTGAAGGTAAAACCCTCACGGCCACTTTGCCCGTGTACCTGAATGCGCTCACCGGAAACGGCGTGCATGTGGTGACGGTGAACGATTACTTGGCCAGCCGCGATGCGCAGTGGATGTCTCGCTTGTACAACTGGTTGGGCTTGTCTGTGGGCATCAACTTGCCACAGATGCCGCGCGAAGAAAAGCAAGCGGCCTACCGCGCCGACATCACCTACGGCACGAACAACGAATACGGCTTTGACTACCTGCGCGATAACATGGTCTACGAAGCCGCAGACCGTGTGCAACGCAAACTCAACTACGCCATCGTGGACGAGGTCGATTCCATCTTGATCGACGAGGCTCGCACGCCACTCATCATCAGTGGTCAAGCCGAAGATCAAACCGCCCAGTATGTGGCGATCAACCGCATCGTGCCTTTACTCACCCGTCAAATCGGTGAAGAAGATCCACGTACAGGCGAGGGCATCATCACCCCCGGCGACTTCACGGTGGATGAAAAATCACACCAAGTTTTCATGACCGAGCAAGGTCATGAAAACGCCGAGCGCATCTTGAGCGCCAATGGGTTGTTGCCAGAAGGTGCATCGTTGTACGACCCCGCCAACATCAGCTTGATGCACCATTTGTACGCCGCTTTGCGTGCCAACCACCTGTACCACCGCGACCAACACTATGTGGTGCAAAACGGTGAAATCATCATCGTGGACGAGTTCACAGGCCGCTTGATGTCCGGTCGCCGTTGGAGCGATGGCCTGCACCAAGCGGTGGAAGCCAAAGAGGGTGTGGAGATCCAAGCCGAGAATCAAACACTCGCATCCATCACCTTCCAAAACTATTTCCGCCTCTACAACAAGCTCGGTGGCATGACAGGTACAGCCGACACAGAAGCGTACGAGTTCCAAGAGATTTATGGCTTGGAAACGGTAGTGATTCCACCCAACCGCATCAGCAAACGTGATGATCAGTTGGACCGTGTTTATAAAACAACCGATGAAAAATACAAAGCCGCGATCGACGACATTCGCGAATGTTACGAACGCGGCCAACCCGTGTTGGTGGGCACGACATCGATTGAGAATTCAGAACTGATTGCGGAGATGTTGGAGAAGGCCAAGTTGCCTCACCAAGTCCTCAACGCCAAACAGCACGCCAGCGAAGCGACCATCATTGCGCAAGCGGGTCGCGCCAAAATGATCACAATTGCCACCAACATGGCCGGTCGTGGTACCGACATTGTGTTGGGTGGTAACGTTGAAAAAGCCATTGCAGAAGTCGAAGCCAACGACGCGTTAGACGCTGCAGACAAGCAAAAGCAAATCGATGCGCTCCGTGTGCAATGGACCAAAGACCATGATGATGTGAAGGCACTGGGTGGCCTGCGCATCATTGCGACTGAGCGCCACGAGTCACGCCGCATTGACAACCAACTGCGCGGTCGTTCTGGCCGTCAAGGCGACCCAGGCTCTTCACGTTTTTACTTGAGCTTGGATGACTCGCTCATGCGCATCTTTGCCGGTGAACGTGTCAAAGCCATCATGGACCGTTTGAAGATGCCTGAGGGCGAAGCCATTGAAGCGGGCATCGTCACACGCAGCATCGAAAGTGCACAGCGCAAAGTCGAAGCACGCAACTTTGACATTCGTAAACAACTGTTGGAGTACGACGATGTATCGAATGACCAACGCCGTGTAATTTACCAACAACGCAACGACATCTTGGATGCTGTCGATTTGACCGCTCAAATTGCGAACTTGCGTGAAGGTAGCTTTACCGACTTGGTACGCCAATACGTACCCCAAGAGTCGGTCGAAGAGCAATGGGACATCGCAGGCTTGCAACGTGCGTTATTGCAAGAGTGGCTCATTGAGTTGCCATTGCAAGAGACCGTGCAACAAGCTTCGGCCATCACCGATGAAGAAATTCTTGAGCATGTGGTTGACGCGGCTCATGCGGCATTCCAAGCCAAGCTTGACCGTGTGGGCATTGAGCAGTTCACGCCGTTCATGCGCGTGGTCTTGCTGCAAAACATTGACAGCCATTGGCGCGAACACTTAGCCGCTTTGGACTATTTGCGCCAAGGCATCCACTTGCGCGGTTACGCTCAAAAGCAGCCTAAGCAAGAGTACAAGCGTGAAGCGTTTGAGTTGTTTGGTCAGTTGCTCGACTTGGTGAAGAACGAAGTCACCCGCGTGTTGATGACGGTCAAGATTGAATCGAACGAGCAAATTGAACAAGCGGCACATGAGTTGGAGGACCGCGCAGAGAATTTGCACAACGTGACCTACACCGCGCCTGATGAGTCAGGCCAAGCCGTGACGACGGCGGATGAAGCCACCTTTGCTTCGCAAATGCCACCTGTAGGTCGCAACGAACCCTGCCCGTGCGGGAGCGGTAAAAAATTCAAGTTCTGCCACGGTAAGTTGGCTTAAACACATGTCAGTTCATCTCAATCCTCCTAACCTTGCTGATTTGCACGCCATTGCAGGCGTGCGCATTGGTGTTACCCAAGCGGGTATTCGTAAAGCAGATCGTAAAGATTTGACCGTTGTTCTGATCGACGACGGTGCATCAGTCAGCGGCGTGTTCACCCAAAACCGTTTTTGCGCAGCGCCTGTGCAAGTGTGTCGTGAGCATTTGGATTCAGGCCAAGGCATTCGTGCCATGGTGGTCAACACCGGCAACGCCAACGCGGGCACAGGAGAAGAAGGTTTGAAGCGCGCACGCGAAACCTGCGTGGCGCTGGCTGAAGCCTTGCAAATTTCACCCAACCAAGTGTTGCCATTCTCGACCGGCGTCATCATGGAGCCGCTGCCACACGAGCGCATCATCGCAGGCATGCCCGCTGCTATCGCTGCAGCAGGTAGTGCAGGCAGTGCCCAGCAATGGGCCGATGCAGCTGAAGGCATCATGACGACCGATACCGTGCCCAAGGCCGCCAGTGCGCAAGTGCAAATTGGCGGTTCAGCCGTCAGCGTGACCGGTATCAGCAAAGGCGCTGGCATGATTCGCCCCAACATGGCCACCATGTTGGGCTACGTTGCCACCGATGCATGTGTGGCACCTGTGTTGATGAAAGAGTTGTCTTTGGCTTTGGCTGAAGGTTCATTCAACCGTATCACCGTGGATGGCGATACATCGACCAACGATTCATTCGTGGTCATCGCGACCAACAAAGCACCACACGCACCCATCACCAGTTTGCAAAGCGCAGAAGGCCAAGCCTTGCTGCAAGCCATGTTGCAAGTGGCGAGCCAACTCGCACAGGCCATCGTGCGTGATGGTGAGGGTGCTACCAAATTCATCACCATCTGTGTGGAAGGCGGTAAGACCAGCGCTGAGTGCCGTCAAGTGGCCTATGCCATTGCACACTCACCTTTGGTGAAAACGGCCTTCTTCGCCAGTGACCCCAACTTGGGCCGCATTTTGGCGGCGGTGGGTTATGCAGGCATCCCCGACCTTGATCAAACCGGCATCGATTTGTATTTGGATGATGTGCATGTGGCCATTCAAGGTGGCCGACATCCTGAGTACCGAGAAGAAGACGGTCAACGCGTGATGAAGCAATCTGAAATCACCGTGCGAGTTGCTCTAGGCCGTGGCATAGCCAATGACACCGTGTGGACGTGCGATCTGAGCCACGACTACGTTAGCATCAACGCCGACTACCGCAGCTGATGACAGAAGAACTTCACCCCCTTGAACGCTTGGTGCAACGCGCCGAGTTATTGATGGCCCGCATTGAGCAAGTGCTGCCGCAACCCATGGTCGAGCCAGATTGGTCGGCTAGCGTTGCCTTTCGTTACCGCAAGCGGAACAATGGTCGCGGAGGCTTAGAGCCTGTGCGCCATGTGGCCAAGCTGGGATTAGCTGACTTGCAAGAGATCGACGGCCAGAAAGAGAAAATTCAGCGCAACACCGAGCAGTTTGTCAAAGGCTTGCCCGCCAACAATGTGTTGCTCACCGGTGCGCGTGGCACAGGTAAGTCGTCACTCATCAAGGCGTGTTTGAACGAATACGGTCCACAAGGTTTGCGTTTGATTGAGGTCGACAAAGACGACCTGACTGATTTGCCCGACATCATTGAACTGGTGTCCGAGCGTCCTGAAAAATTCATGATTTTTTGCGATGACTTGAGCTTTGAAGACGGCGAGCCCGGCTACAAAGCTCTCAAGTCCATTTTGGATGGCTCCATTGCAGCGGCCACACCGAATGTGCTGATTTACGCCACCAGCAATCGCCGCCACTTGTTGCCTGAGTACATGAAAGAAAACCTCACCTACACCCACACCGAAGATGGCGAAGTGCATCCCGGTGAAGGTGTAGAAGAGAAAATTTCTTTGTCTGAGCGTTTTGGTTTGTGGGTGAGTTTTTACCCCTTCAGCCAAGATGAGTACCTGACGATTGCGGCGCAGTGGTTGGCCTCGTTTGGCGTGCCGCCTGCAGAGATTGAGGCTGCCAGGCCCGAGGCGTTGGTGTGGGCCTTAGAGCGTGCCTCGCGCAGTGGCCGTGTGGCGTATCAGTTTGCACGCGACTACGCGGGCAAGCGCGCGGCTTAATCCCATGGTCGACACGGTGGTGCGCGTGGTGGATGCAGATCAGCCGCGTTCGGTTGATCGCAGCTTGGTGCAAGTGGCTGTGGGCGTGTTGGTGCGTTCGGATGAAGCCTTCTTGCTGACCAGTCGGCCTGACGGCAAAGCGTATGCGGGCTATTGGGAGTTTCCGGGTGGCAAGCTCGAAGGGGGCGAAACCGTCGAGCAAGCCTTACGCCGTGAGTTGCAAGAAGAAATTGGCATCACCATCCAAAATTGCAGCCTGTGGAAGACAGAGCGCATCGATTACCCACATGCTTTGGTGCAACTGAACTTTTGCAAGGTCACGCAATGGACGGGTGAGTTGCAAATGCTGGAGTCTCAGTCGTTTGCATGGCAGCAGTTGCCTGTGATGGTGCAACCTGTGTTACCGGGGACGCTGCCTGTGTTGCAGTGGTTTGCGCGAGAGCGTGAGTTTCAAGGCGTGACGCACAGCGCCTGAGATACCGAGCTGCTTATTGCAGCGGTGTGTTTTCGAAGTCGGCGTCGTCTTGTGGCGTTTGATCAGGCAAGCGGTGCTCTTCGTTGGCCCAAGCGCCTAGGTCAATGTTGCGGCAGCGTTCACCACAAAAAGGGCGGTAAACATTGGCCCTCTCGTAGCGGCTAGGACCCCCACATTGCGGGCAAACGACGATACGAACCTCAGCGTCGTTCATGGCTTAAACGCAAAGAGCCATTTCAAAAGGCACATCGTCGGTGCTGTGCTGCAAACGACCATCGCCGTCTTGGCGCATCATGCGCACCCAAATCATCAAGCGGTTGCCACTGATTTCTGGAATGAAGCCCAACGCAGGGTCAATCGCGACGCGCATGAGTTGAAACTTGCCTTGTGCCAGCGATTGTTGAAACTGACCGCCCATGGCCATCATTTTTTGTGTGGTGCCGGTGTCACGCATCAGCGAGAGCAGCAGGTTCACAGAGTCTTTCATGGGCTGGAACACTTCGAACCAACGCAAGATATCGGCACGGCGCACATCTGGGCTTTGTTGCTGCCAAGCATGGTAGGCGGGTAAATCAAAACAACAAGTGCCGCCAGGAATTGCTGCGCGGTTACGCAAGGCTGAGAGCCATTCGTTTTCGGTGATGTTTTGGCCAATCTTGCCCATGGCACCGTTGAGGCCATTGAAACAATGGTCAAGGTTGTCGAGTAACTGTTGCAATGCCGTTTCAGAAACTGACGGGTTGCCGCGCAAAGAATTGAACTGTTGCTTGTGACGCTCTAAGTCTTTGAGAACGTCAGATTTGAGGTCCGTGCGCCCACCGGCTTCGACCAATTCAAACAAGGTGGTGAGCGCAAAGTGGTTGTCAACGGGATGGTTGCGTGAGGTCAGCTCTTCAAAACGCTGAAACAGGTGTTCCAGGCGCAAATAGGTGCGCACACGTTCGTTGAAGGGATGTTCGTACAGAATCACGCGGAAAAACGGGTCAAAGATGGACTTTTGTAATTAGCAAGATCATAACCGGTTGTCACGGGCATTGGCTCCCTCAACGCGGTTGGATCGGTAAAGCTGACACAAGTTGATCTAAGGCTTCGAAGGATAACGCGTCGTTGTAAATCACCCAATCAGCGGCTGCCAGTCGTTGTTCGCGTGTCGCTTGCGAAGCGATTATTTTTTTAACCTCCTCGCGACTCAAATCATTGCGTGACATGACCCGCTGAATTTGAGTCTCGACGAGGCAATCGACTACCAGCACGCGGTCAACTTGCGCACGCCAGTGACCAGACTCCACCAAAAGTGGCACATCAAAAACAACGGTGCGGTGACCCGCATTGAATGCGGCTTGCGCTTGGCGCTTGGTTTCTAGAGAGACCAGAGGGTGAATGATGTCTTCCAACCGTTTTTTAGCCAAGGCGTCGTCGAACACATGCGCGCGCATGCGGCCCCGATCTAGGGCGCCTTGTGGTGTCACAAAATCAGCCCCAAACGTCTTTTCAATGGCTGGCATAGCTGAGCCATGGGCCGCAGTGACGCTGCGCACAATGGCATCCGCATCGACCAATGCGGCTCCACACCGAATCAATATGGCTGCCACGCTGCTTTTGCCGCTGCCGATGCCACCGGTCAGACCCAGTCGAAGCGTAGAGGGGGCATGTGTTTGGGGAATCATGGCATTGAGTTTATGCAACAAATGACCCGCCCATCCATGCCGTTATGGGGGCGGCGCCGACCATGGCAATCAACAGACCTGCCGCTGCCAAGAACGGGCCAAAAGGTACGTAGCCGTCGGCAGGAAGTCGATGCGTGAATTTAAGTGTTAATCCAAAAATGGCTCCGCTCAAGCTCGCCAGAATGAGCAAGGGAATCAGTGCTAGGGGGCCCAGCCAAGTCCCTAAACCCGCTAGTAATTTAAAGTCGCCTGCGCCCATGCCTTGTTTGCCCGTTACGCTTTCAAACACCGTGGCGACGAACCAAAGCACGCCATAGCCGGTGATGGCACCCCATACCGATTGGTCTAAGCCGATGGGCAGCCATTGCATGGCACTGGCCATCAGGCCACCCCATACCAGCGCTTGCGTTAAATCATCGGGAAGCAGTGTCGTTTGCCAGTCAATCACAGCCAGCGCTAACAGCACCGTGGCAAACAATGCCCAGCAAAGGGCTGTGACGCTGAATCCCCAGTGCCATGCACACGCGACCCATGTCAACCCTGTGACGAACTCAATCCATGGATAAAGAGGGCTGATGGCTTGTTGGCAAAACCCGCAACGACCTTTGAGCCAAATAAAACTGAGCAAAGGAATGTTGTGCTGCCACTTCAACGTGGTTTGGCATTGGGGGCAGTGTGAGCCGGGCGAGGATAAGTCGTAGCGTGGCTGGCTTTGCTCTGCTTTGAGCTCGGCCATGACCATGCGTGGCAAACGATGAATCAAGACGTTCACAAAACTGCCAACCACCAGGCCGAACCCAAATGCGATGACCCATGTCATACCACTTGCCCTAGTTGGAAAATCGGAAGATACAAAGCCATTACTAAGCCGCCAATCAACACACCCAGCACCACCATGATGAAGGGCTCCATAAGTGTAGACAGTCTTGCCACCGTGCTGTCGACCTCACGTTCATAGTATTCTGCGGTTTTAGCCAGCATATGGTCTAGCGCACCAGACTCTTCGCCGATGGCGCACATTTGCCCGACCATGGGAGGAAAGAGCTGTGCCGTGGTTTCTAGGGCTTGCGAGAGTGATGTGCCTCGCATCAGTTGCGCTTGAACAGACTGTGTGGCGGTTTGAAACAAAGAATTTCCTGTGACGTCTTGAACGGCGTCTAATGCTTCTGTCAATGGCACGCCTGCTGCAAACAAAGTCGCTAAAGTTCGCGTCCAGCGTGCGGTGCAAACGTGTCGTGTCAGTGGACCTGCAATCGGAATGCGTAGCCAAAAACGATGGAGATGTCGCTGCCATTCGATGCGCCGCTTTACCTCATGGCGGATCCACCATCCCGCAGCAAGACAGAACGCAATAGCGGCCAATCCGTAGCGCTGAAAACTTTCACTAAGTGAAATAACCAGTCGTGTGAGCCAAGGTAATTCTGCCCCAAACGACATAAAAACATTTTGGAAAGCGGGAACCACAAACGCCAAAATGAGTGCGAGCACGGTGATTGCGATGGCAAGAATTGCGCACGGATAGATAAGCGCGGACCGTACCGTCGCCTTCAGCGCTTGCGTCTTTTCCAGGTGATGTGCCAACCGATCGAGTACGACATCCAGCATGCCTGCCATTTCGCCGGCGGCGACCAAATTGCAATAAAACGCGTCAAAAACTTCGTGTTTTCTTAAAACTTGGTTGAGCGCAATTCCGCTTTCAATGTGCGTCCGGACCTCATGAATCAGTGTTTGAAGGTCTGACGGCGGCAGTCCTTTATGAAGCATGTCAAATGATTGAAGCAATGGCACGCCCGCGTGTAGCAGTGTGGCCAATTGACGTGTCATTTGAACGATTTCACGTGTTTGAATTCGAGGTTTTTTTGTGCGCCTTAACCAAGATGGGAGCACTAGCTGGTATTGAATACGGATGGGGCGAATGCGCTGCTGCTGCAACCATTGCGAGACTTCTTTTTTACTGTGGGCCTGCATTTCGCCTTGCAAACACACGCCTTGTCGATCATTGCCGCGCCATGCGTAGCAACGCTTAGTCATGAATGGTGAGGGCCATGACCTCGTCCATGGAGGTAATGCCCTGCAAGACTTTGAGCCACCCGGCTTGCCGCAGTGTGCGAATGCCTTCGGCTGCCGCTTGTGCCGCCAGCGTTTGGCTGTCGCTGTCACTCAGAATGAGTGCTTGCATGGCATGGCTGATGGGCATCACTTGGTAAATGCCGATGCGTCCTTTGTAACCCTTGTCGCAGAGGGTGCAGCCCACTGCTTTGAACAGTCTGGCTTGCATCCGTGAGTTGGCAGGGAGTGCCTGGTTGTCTTGCGGATGGAGTGTCTTGAAAAAGAATTCGGTTTGTGCTTCGTCGACGGCACATTTGCAGTGATCGCACAAACGTCTGATCAAGCGTTGCGCGGTGATGAGGCTCACACTTGCCGCCACATTGAATGCCGGAATGCCCATGTGACGTAACCGAGCTAAGGTGCCGGGTGCATCATTTGTATGCAGGGTGGATAAAACTAGGTGGCCTGTTTGCGCGGATTGGATGGCGATTTCTGCGGTTTCTACATCACGAATTTCACCCACCATGATCACGTCAGGATCTTGTCTCAGTAGTGCCCGGAGCGTGTTGGCGAACGTTAAGCCTGCGCGCTCATTGATATTGACTTGGTTGGCGCCTGGGAGATGAATTTCTGAAGGGTCTTCAACGGTTGAAATATTGACTTCTGTTCGATTCAGTAATTCAAGGCAGCTATAGAGCGACAAAGTTTTACCTGCCCCTGTAGGCCCTGTCATCAAAATGAGGCCATGCGGACGTCTCAGGGCTTGAAGCAATTGCACGCGGTCATCGGGTTCATAGCCTAAAGCGTCGAGACTTGGCCTTTCGCGCGAGAAATTTAAGATGCGCACCACAATTTTTTCCCCATGCAGCGTCGGTAAAGAGCTCACCCGTAAATCAATAGTTTGATCTTTGTAGACGTACTGAATTCGCCCATCTTGCGGTAAACGTTTTTCCGCAATATCCATCCGTGCCAAGACTTTCAGACGCGAGACCATGGGGTCTCGCAAGCTGAGTGAGGGCGTGGCAGCAATGTGCAATTGACCATCAATGCGAAAGCGCACGCGAAAAAAATCTTCGCCACTTTCGACATGAATGTCCGAAGCGACGAGTTCCAAGGCCTGTTGGAGTAGTTGATCTAACGTTTGAACCGCAGATCCTTCAGATGTCACGGGCGGGGTGGGTGGTGGTGGCATGACCATCCTCATTCGAAAAATGAAGATTTTTGGGCCAAGCGTTCATCGGAGGATCAGGTTGGCGTTACAAAGATGTCATTTAGCCCATCCCTGAAAAATACGCCATCGGCATATTTGAAAGCCTTTAAATTTAAGTAAACTCATCAAATCAGCATTGCTGGTAAAAATCAACAATAGGAACAATAACGTGAACAAGACAGAACTCATTGAACACATCGCAGGTCAATCTGATATCTCGAAAGCTGCCGCGACTCGCGCACTCGCTTCCATCATTGAAGCAGTCAAAAAGACCCTCAAAAAAGGTGACACCGTAACTTTGGTCGGTTTTGGTACTTTTAGCGTGAGCAAGCGTGCTGCACGCACAGGTCGTAACCCACGTACGGGCGCCGCTTTGAAAATCAAAGCAGCTAAGGTGCCACGTTTCAAGCCTGGCAAGGGTTTGAAAGATGCTTTGAATTAATCTTAAATTCAAATCAATTTAACAAAAGCCTGCTTTATGCAGGCTTTTTAATTTATTGAAGTATGTTTAGAATATGAATATCAATTTCGAACTATATTGAATAGGAATATTTCATGGCACGTACGACCGTTGCAAATCAACTCGCCGCTATTCGCAAACAGCGTGAACTGTTGGACAAAAAAGAGCAGGCCTTGAAATCAAAATCGCACGACAAAATCTTAGCCAAGATCGTTATCTTGGCTAAAGAGGCTGGTTTGACAGCTGTCGACATTACGAAGGCACTGAGCTCTGCTAAGCCAACCAAGTCGGGTAAAGCCCCTAAAGTTGCCAAAAAAGGCGGCTTGGCAGGGAAAAAAGTGGCCCCCAAATATCGCAATCCAGCCAATCCAGAGCAAACTTGGACGGGCCGCGGCGTTTCTCCAACTTGGGTCCAGGCCTTGAAGACGGCTGGCACATTGAATTCAGCGTTGATTATTCAACCTGCTGTCGTTTAATCATCGAACCAATGGCTGAGCTTGGATCATGAGTCGTTTTAAATACCTCGTTTTTGCCTTGGCATGGGTTGGTTTGGCTGCTTTGGCCAAACCGATCGGTAACTATCCTTCCATTCATTTGAGTGAGCTTCCAGATTCTTTGCGGTCTGTTTGGAAAGAGCTTAAACCTGAAATGAATGAAATGAGCCACTGCGCAGCCGCTTTTGATAGCCACTCGGATGGCGAAAAAATGGCGTTTCGATGCTCAATTCATATCAAAATGTCGGCAGAAGGTGAACGCCGTGCCATGCGTTATTGCGAAGAAAAACGCACAGAAAAGGGCATCAAAATGCCCTGTAAATTAGTTGAAGAGTAAATTATTCAGCGTGTCAAATTTAACTTGTGCATGATTTGCTGTGTCGCCTGAATAATCGGCATGGCCGCATCTGCCAATAACACGGCATCGCTGGATTGATGTGCCCATTGGTCTGCACGGTCGAGTATCAAATAAAAATCACTCATATCACCGATTTCAAAGGACTCGTCCTTGGCTTTCATGATTTCAAGCAAAGTGATATAGCCTAAAAAATATAAGGCAAACATCAAAGAGATGGAGGCATTTTGAGATAACTCATGCGTGTCTACCATCTCTGAGAACATCTCACGAATCGTATCGATCGTGACAATTTCATTCGGATCAAATTTAAATTCTGCTTTAAAGCAATCGCAGGCAATATCCCATTGCTGAATGCTGTCGGTATAGGGTTTGTCTAAATCGTGCATTCGGTACTCATGGTTGTTAGTTGCGGCGGTCTAGCAGTTGTGCCGCCAAGGCGTGCATGGCTTCGCGATAAGGTCCCGTGGGCAAAATACGCAGTGCAGCAATCGCTCGCTCGGCCTCGGCACTGGCGGCGGCTCGTGTGGCGGCCAGAGCGCCCGTGGTTCGCACAATCTCCACAATTTCGGTCAATGCGCCCATCTCACCATTTTCAATGGCACTTTGGATGGTTTGGCGTTGTTCGGACGTGCCGCGCTGCATGGCAATGATGAGTGGCAAGGTGTTTTTACCTTCGCGCAAATCGTCGCCCAGATTTTTGCCCAGTTCTTTCGCATCACCGTCGTAATCAAGTACATCATCAATCACTTGAAAAGCCGTGCCCAAGGCTTGGCCGTACTCGGCGCAAGCAGCTTCGACTTCAGGTGAGCTTTTGGCCAAGATGGCTGCTAAGCGGGTGCTGGCCTCAAACAGCTTGGCAGTTTTCGAACGAATCACGCGTAAATAACCCGCTTCATCCAGCGAAGCATCGTGCATGTTCATGAGTTGAAGCACCTCGCCTTCGGCGATCACGTTCGTGGCCTCGGCCAGCACTTCCATGACACGCATTTCGCCCGAATCCACCATCATTTGGAACGCGCGAGAGTACAAAAAGTCGCCGACCAACACGCTGGCTGGGTTACCAAATGACTCATTGGCCGTGGGCCGTCCACGACGCAGCGTAGATTCGTCCACCACATCGTCGTGCAGCAAGGTGGCTGTGTGGATGAATTCCACCACGGCCGCTAAATTGTGGCGCTGAGCGCCGGTGTAGCCAATAGCGCCCGACATGAGCAGAAGCAGGGCGGGACGAATACGTTTGCCACCCGCTGAGATGATGTATTGAGACACGGTGCCCACCAGCGGCACGCCCGAGTCCAAGCGTTGCGCGATCACGCGGTCAACTTCTGCCATGTCGGCAGAGATCAGGGCTAGGGCATTAGAGGGTGTAGTGGACAAAGCGTGGCAGGGGGAAAATAAAGCAAAAGGCGTTGAAACGCGTGCAGATTATAGGGATACGCAACGACGCGTCATTCACTGCTATAATTTCGGGCTCTGCGGAAATCCGTCCGTAGATATCCAAATAGATTCTTATCTAGAGGTCTCACATGTACGCGGTCATAAAAACCGGTGGCAAACAGTATCGTGTTGCTGCTGGCGAAAAAATTAAAGTAGAACAGATTGCTGCGGA
>Ga0213920_1000957_pt1 | contig 17683 bp, 15 predicted proteins | sample McNCre1117MG_FD_161054 | JGI IMG/M metagenome (GOLD analysis project Ga0213920, IMG submission 161054) | Freshwater microbial communities from McNutts Creek, Athens, Georgia, United States - 11-17 MG | ecosystem: Environmental > Aquatic > Freshwater > Creek | place: USA: Georgia | collected...
GAGCTGCCACTTTCAATATACTGTCGTTTGTATTTGCCAAAGCATCGTATTTCATTACATCATCCAGATTTTTACGCACCTTTTCTATTTGCGCAAACTCTCTGGTGTTTTTGTCTAACTTCACCAAGGTGCTGTCGTAATATTTAGCTGCCAAAGGAAATTCGGCACTTTTAAAATACATATTCCCTAAATTTCTATAATTGGATGCCGCTAAATAGGTATTGTCTTTTGCCTTTTTTAAGGATAAATTGTAATGTTTTAGTGCTGTAGAAGGTTCGTTACTTTTGTCATAATACACTCCCATTTGATGGTAAATCACGTCCAAAAAAGGTCGATTTTCACGATTTTCAACTAGCTGTGCAAACATTTTAGCCATCTGCTCTTTGTCACCATTTTGAAAATCAAATAATTGGGCTTTTCTAGCATATGCTTGAATGACGTATTCTCGATCGGCTTTTCGATTCATGTCTATGACAGACTGATAACTCGACAATGCTTGTTGGTTTTTGCCTAACTCCTCATACAGCTGACCTAAAATAAAACGGTAACGCGCTTTTTCGGTATTGATTTTAGTATTCTTTTGGGCAATTTGCAATTTTGCTACGGCACTATCTTTTTCTTCTAAATTCAAAAAGGCTTCTGCCAAAACAGCATTCGCATTCGCTAAAGCTTGGTTTTTTAATCTATATTCTTTCAGGAGCTTCGACAAGTTTTTAATCACCAACGCATCATTTCCTAGTCGCATATTGGTTTTTTCGCGCCAAATTTTAGCTTCATGAATCGTACTGCTATTGGGGTATTTGTACAAAATGTAATTGAATGCATCTAAAGCCGGGACAAATCGTTGGTCGTAATATCTTGCTTTTCCTAGCATTAGGTACGCCTCATCTGTTTGGTAATTGCGTTCTTTTCCACCAATGTTCATGGAGTGTTTTTGGATAGCTTTGGTTGCTTTCGTTTCAGCCAAATCAAAGTTGGCATTGTGAACCGTATCTGAAATGGAGCCGTCTGACAATTGCATTTTTTCTACTGGCAAACGCTTCCAAAAGTTGTTTTTACTTTTGTTTTGGATATCCGCAACTCCTTTGTCAAAACCAACGCCACCATTGTACAATATGTTGTATTGGGTAGTCATCGCGTGGTAATTTCGCGACACAAAAGAATCTTTCTTAGTAGAACAAGCTACTAAAAAGGCAAAAACAAAAACAGTGCAAATAGGTTGGTATCTATTGATTTTCAAACGGAAACTATTTATAGCTTAAACTTCTATACACTACTTTTAGTATATAGAAGGGTAAAATTACGTTTCTTTTTGAAATATCGAAACTTAAACCGCGAAAAACGCCTCGAGTTCTTGTAACGTTTCGGCTGATGTTACAATATCTTTGACCACTTCGCCTTTGTTCAAAGCTACAATTCGATCGCAAACTTCCACCGTATGTTGTAAATCATGACTAGAAACCAAAATAGTTACCTGAGGATCGTCAGCTAATTCTTTGATGATTTTTTTCAAACGATTCACCGTTGTGGGATCTAAATTGGCAAAAGGTTCGTCTAAAATAATCACTTCAGGATTCCCAATTAAAGTAGCAATAATACCTACTTTCTTTTGATTCCCTTTGGACAAATCGCGTAAATATTTCTTGTTATTTAAGATTTCACCATTAAAAAACTCCTGGTGTTTGGCTAATAATGCATCTACGTCGGCTTTATTTTGTCCGCGTAAATCGCCTATGAAATAGAAATATTCTTCAGGAGTTAAGTAACCAATTAAAAAACTTTCGTCCAAAAAAGAGGCGGTAAATGGTTTCCAGTTTTCGCTCGTGTGCACTGGAATTTCGTTATTCACGATTTCGCCTGTTGTAGGTTGGATTAAATCCAAAAGCAAGCTGAAAAAGGTAGTTTTCCCTGCGCCATTATTGCCCACTAGTCCAAAACTTTGTCCTTTTGGAATGCTTAAATTATCGATATGTAAAACGGTAGTCCCGTTGTATTTTTTTGAAAGTTGGTTGACTTGGATCATTGTTGAAAGTTTATGAGGTTAAAAGTTTATGAGGTTAGAAAATTTTAAATACTGCTACCCGAAAACTAAATATTAATTATTTTGTTTGTACGCTTGAATGGTTTTGTATTTCTCTTGTTTGTACACTTTTTCAATTTTTGTAAATACTACATCTCGAAATGCAAAACCTAAAATTCCAGTTGCTGCCACAAGGGCTAAACCAGTATTCGGTCCTTCTATGTATTTGCCTAATGCATACAACAAAACAGGTAAAACGATTTTTGGCAAGGAGATTAAGGTTGTTTGTAGATTAAACGCTTTTTTGTCCCCAAAAGCGCCTTTGCTTGAGGATAAATCAATTGGTGTTTTGGTGTAAGCGCCCGCATACAAAACCAAATGGGAATTAATCCCAATGTTATAAATAGCACCTGCTAAAATAGTCAGGTATATCTGCCAACCGAGATAAATATAAAACGAACACAAAATGGTCGAAATGACAGTAGCAATGACTATCAACCACCATTTTGAAGTTAAGTAATTCTTGTACGAAATATTTTGGGTCATCATTAATGGATAGTATTGGCTGTCCCAACTTGGCACAAACTGACCAAAAGTGAACAAAAATCCCCCCGAGACAAAAATACCTGCAAAAATTTGCATCACTTGTGGTTGGTGTGAGTTTTCACGAAAGAAAATCAGACCATAAAACAAAAACAAAATGCTCATGCCTACCGTGGTTTTTGAACGTTTGTTTCGTTTAATTAATTTGATATCATTTTTAAAAAATGTCCCTAAAGTACCGAACTGATTCAGCCAATTTAAGTTTTCTGTTTTGGCAATAGCCGATTTAGTCGCTAAACCAGCATCGAGGTACAATTGATTTTTAAAGAAATCATAGGTGATTTTATACAAGCCTAAAAGCAGTCCAACAGGAAGCAAAAATAAGCCTGGTGTGTGGAAAAGTCCTTCGAAAAATGGCGCAGAATAATCTGTAATATTAAAGTAACCGTACCGTTGTAATCCTCCTAAAACAACTACAATGGCTAGTAAAATTCCAAACAAATTGTCTTTGTTGCTAAACAAAACATTAATGAAGTTATTGATGTACACTATTGAAAACATCGCCAAATGCCAAGAAATAATACTGTCAACAGGATAATTTTCTATATACAATACCACCGAAAAGGGTACAAAGAAAAAAAAGTGCATTAGGTTAAAAAAAGACAAAGCTGTTTTTCCTAATGAAAAATGAACGATTGTACTTTTTTTAATGGGCAAAATCAATAACGGACGAATGTTCATCACAGGAATTTTTTGCCATAAAAAACGGATTGTTAAATCGAAAAGGAAATAGTAGATCAAAAAGGTATTGACTTGTACTAAAGGGTCTAGCCTGTTTTCTTTCAATCCATAAAAAAGACCAATTCCCATGGAAAGCAAAGCGAAAGAATACAGTAACGCTAAAATTGCCATCAAAATTTTAATGGCGACATTGGTTCCAAAAGAGGCCGAACGGGAAAACGATTTCCATTCCAGACTGAGGAAGTGCTGAATTAATTTCATTGGGTAAAGATTTGGTTAATTAGAAGCTAAAAGTAAGAAAAAGTTACAAGTTTTGATTTTTGTTAATGATAAATTTTCAATAGGGCTTAGAATATAAAAATCAGACTAGTTCTTTAATTCGTCGTGAAAAATTATTTGCGGCTTTGTGGGGCAGGTAGGTTTGTAGCAAATCCTACAAACCTGATTTTTATCATTTTCTAAAAACCCTATGGTTTAGTATATTTGTCAAAAATTTATATTATGCCTTCATTTTTAAAATTAATTATTAAAGAAGTGAAACGCGAAACCAAAGACGCTGTTTCCATTCTTTTTGCTGTACCTGAAGAATTACAATCCCACTATACTTTTATTGCTGGTCAATACATTAACTTACGATTGACGCTAGACAACCAAGAAATTCGTCGTGCGTATTCGATTTGCTCTGCACCCAATAGTGGCGAATTACGCATTGCTGTCAAAGCGGTTCCTAACGGACTTTTCTCGCAGTTTGCCAATACCAAACTAAAAGCGGGGGATGTACTTGAAGTAGGAAAACCTGAAGGAAAATTCACTTTTGAACCGCAAGCCGACCGTCAACGCAATTATGCTGCTTTTGTGGCAGGAAGCGGAATCACTCCTGCTCTTTCTATTTTAAAATCCGTCTTGCAAAGTGAGCCTAAAAGTACTTTTGTATTGGTATACGGAAATAAATCTCCTGAAGAAACGATTTTCCACCAAGAATTACACGATTTACAATCGCAATATGTAGGACGCTTATTTGTTCAGTATGTGTATAGTCAATCCAAAGCAGATGGGGCTTTGTCGGGACGAATTGACAAATCAACGGTGAATTATATCTTGAAAGAAAAACACGCGAGTTTGGATTTTGACAAATTCTATTTGTGTGGGCCTGAAGAAATGATCAACACCGTTTCTGATGCCTTGAAAGAAAAAAACATTAAAGAATCAGCTATCAAGTTTGAATTGTTTTCGGCTTCCGCCAAAGAAAATACCATCGAACAATCGTTAGAAGGACACGCTCAAATTACGGTAATGGTGGACGATGAAGAAACCACTTTTGAAATGTCGGCCAAACAAACCATTCTAGACGCTGCCCTAAAACAAGGGATTGATGCTCCATATTCATGCCAAGGCGGAATTTGCAGTAGCTGTTTAGCTCGTGTTACCGAAGGTTCTGCTGAAATGACTAAAAACTCCATCCTAACCGAAAAAGAAGTAGCTAGCGGATTGATCTTGACTTGTCAAGCACATCCTACCTCAGCTACTATTCGTGTGGATTTTGATGATGTTTAAGATTGCCCCGAAGGCACAAAACCCTAAGTGTTTTCTATTTCAAGTTTGTCATTCCGAGGCACGAGGAATCAAATAAGTTGAGATTCCTCCTCCGTCGGAATGACAAATAGTGAAATGTATCTATGTTTAGCCTTTTAAAATCGACTCTATTCTTGCCACAACCTGCTCAGGAAGAATGGTACGCATGGCATTTTCATATCCCGCTACTTTTTTATTGCCGTAAACCGAAGTCGGCAATTGTGGATATTGATTTCTATCAGAAATTAAGGCGTTATCCAGCGTTTGATTAAAAGGTAAAAAACCCGCAAACGGATGCGTCGCGCCCCAAAGGGTTACTACAGGCACGCCCAACATTGCCGCAATGTGCGCATTGCCTGAATCCATAGACAGCATCACGTTTAAATTGCTTATCAAATTTAACTCTTCTTGGAATGGAATTTTACCTGCCATATTCAAAACATTGGTTTTATTGCCAACAAGCGTTTGTAATTGTTCTTTCTCTTTTTGGCCTCCGCCAAATAGAAAAATAGTGTGGTTTTTATTGGTTGCCAAAGCATCAATCACTTCCTGCATTAAATCGAGTGGATAGACTTTAGAATCGTATTGAGCAAAAGGCGCAATCCCTATTATTTTTTCAGATTGAGCAACAATTTCAGCTACTTCAGGTGGAGCAATCGGTGCTTTTTCGGAAAATTGAGGCTGAGCTAAATCGATAGGAAAACCCAGGGTTTGAAATACCAATTGGTGTCTTTCAAACATCGACGGCAAGGGTTGGAAAATTTTATTTTCAGCGCGTGTTAACGCTTTTTTCTCCACGCGACCTTTGTCTACAAAAGCGACTTTTTTTCCGCTCAACGCGAATAAAGTACGAACTACTTTGGAACGCAACACATTGTGTAAGTCGGCAAAAGCATCAATTTGTAACGCTTTCAAATCTTGGTACAATCGCCACAAACCTTTGATTCCTTTGTGTCTTTCTTTTTCGTCAAAAGCAAAAAAGTGTAGGTGGGGAATGTCCTTGAAAAAGGGTTGGAAAAACGGACGTGAAATTACGGTGATTTTCAGCTCGGGATATTGGTTTGCCAATGCCCGTAAAATAGGAACCGTCATGGCGACATCTCCCATTGCGGAAAGTCTCATGACGGCTATATGTTGTATTTTAGTTGACAAATATTGTCTGGAGATTACTTTTTGTTTTGGTACAAAACCGGATTCAAATCGTCGTCGTTGTACATTTTCATTTGTTTGTACACTTTCATGAATTTATTTCCGCTTTCAATATCCGTTAACAAATCGTCAATTGCAGTCGATAAATCGGTTCTTTGTTCCAACAAAACGTTTAGTTTTTCTTGGCATTTATCTTTATGCTCTTGCGAAGCATCAGGACGGCTTACCTCTTCTTGCATGTGGTAAATTTTCAAAGCCAAAATAGACAATCTATCAAAAGCCCAAGCTGGACTTTCAGAATTGATTTTTGCGTATGCTTTCGCTTGTACGTGGCTGTATTTTTGCAAAAAATAGCTGTCAATATATTCTACCATATCCGTACGTTCTTGATTGGAAGCATCAATTCTTCTTTTCAAAGTCAAAGCCGCAACTGGGTCAATATTCGGGTCACGAATAATGTCTTCAAAATGCCATTGTACCGTATCGATCCAATTTTTTAGATACAATAAATGTTCGAATTGATCCTTGGGAAAAGGATTGTTAATGGGTTGGTCCACGTTATCAAATTGATGATAATCTTGGATGCTTTTTTCGAATACTGAATAGGCTAATTTTGAAAACATATCTTAATAAATTAAAAGACAAAGATACTTTTTTATACATTTATAGTGTGGAAAAACAACTAAAGTTTTGCCAATATACACAATATTCAAATCATGCAAATTCATCATTTCTCTGAAAACAATAGTATTCTGAATCATTTTTTAGGACAAATTCGCGATGTGGCAATCCACAACGACAGTATGCGATTTAGAAAAAACATGGAACGCATTGGCGAAATTATGGCGTATGAATTGAGTAAAAATTTAGAGTACCAAAACACAGCTATTACAACACCACTAGGAACTAAACCGACACATTACATTAAAAATCCATTGGTAATTTGTTCTATTCTTCGGGCGGGTTTAACGCTACATAATGGATTTCTCAATTATTTTGATACCGCAGAAAACGGATTTATTTCAGCCTATCGACACCACCCCAACAACGATGATTTTTTCGAAATTATAGTACAGTACCAAGCTGTTGCTGATATTAATAACAAATCCGTAGTGGTAGTAGACCCCATGTTAGCCACAGGTCAATCTATTGTAGCAGTTTATAATCGTCTTATGGAAAGAGGTACTCCTGCTGAAATTCATATTGCGGTGGTCATTGCTGCTCCAGAAGGAATTGCACATTTGGAAGCTGAATTACCAGACACTTGCCATCTTTGGATAGCCTCAATCGATGACCATCTCAACGAACATAGTTATATCGTTCCGGGATTAGGTGATGCGGGAGATTTGGCTTACGGACAAAAATTATAATTGGCTCACAAACAAAAACAAACTAGACAACAGCACCGCTACAAACACGATTTCTTGTTTGAATTTAGTTTGCGAATACTCGATATGTGCGCTAGCCAAAATAGCCAACGGCGCTGTAGTTAACAATAAAAAATCGCTGCTTTTATTTGCTGAAAGCACAAAAACCAAAACTCCAATAAAAAAGGAGGCCACAATTTTTTTGTATGACGTTTGGGTCATCGATAAACGATGTGACAAGGTGATGAACATCGAAAAAACGAAAAACAACGCCACCGAAACATAAATTGAAAAGGCAAGGTTTTGAGTAGGATTGGTAAAATAATCTATTGCTAAATTGATTTGGGTGCTTTTTTGCAAATACTCTATCGTATTAATTCCGAAAAAGGATGTGAAAAACGTAAAGAAAATCGCTACTGCAATAAAGGCAATAAAGGGTAAAACCCAATTGGTGTAATCTCTCGAAACATGAAAAATGATGGAGATAAATACTAAAATCAGGAACAAAATACACCAAAAATGAAATAATGAAGCTACAAAAATCCACAACGAAGCATCAAATATTTTTTCTTTGGACGCTTTCATCGAGTGTAACGAAATCAAACGACGTAAGGCCAATAGAATAAAGAAATTAGCTAGAAGAATATTTAAGTTGTTGAAAATACTTGGAAAAAACAGAGAAAATAATAAATAAAAAACAGCCGTATAACCGCTGTCTTTAGTCAATCCGTTGCGTTTTCCAATAAAACTAGTCAAAAAAATTGACGCCAGCACAACAATGAATGTAAGTCCCTTTTTTAACAATCCAACAACCGAAGAAATCCAAGATAAATCTTGAAATTGGTAGATAAAAAAGAAAAACAACACTAAAAATACGACTAAAGCGTAATTTAATGGTGTAGATTTTTTAAAAACACTTGCAATCATAAGGATATTTTATACTTTTGTGTCTGTAAATATACTACTTGTTTAAAACAAGTTCAAAAAAGATTCGTTTTATATCAACCGGTTTCTTTTTAAAATACTTACTCAAACGCTAAATAACAATATAATTTTATATCATTATGAAATCATTTTTCGAAGGAATTCAATTTTTATTTGTAGATGTATTATTTAAACCTTTAGATTTTTTAAGATCTTTAGAACTATCTACTTGGTTTGGAGCTAATACAATCAACTGGATTTTCATGATTATTTGTGCTTCTGCTATTGTATATTGGATCAAACAATTGCAAATTTTTGATGCAGCAGGTACAGAGAATCAAGATACTACTGCACACTCTTTCTTGAAATAATAAAGAAATCAAAAAATATTGGAAACTACTTTAAGTCGTTTCCAATATCTCTTCTAAAATACATCTTATCAAAATTAATCTTAGCGATGTTTTGGTAAGATTTTTTTATGGCCTCTTCAAAGTTATCACCATACGAAGTAACTGTCAATACACGTCCTCCGTTTGACAATACCTGATTGTTTTCTAATTTGGTTCCAGCGTGAAAAACAATCGAATCCGTAATGTTTTCTAATCCTGAAATTACTTTCCCTTTTTCAAATTCTTCTGGATAACCGCCCGAAACGACCATAATGGTTGTGGCACTTCTTTCGTCTATTTCCAAAGCAATTTGGTCTAGTTTTTCATTAGCTACTGCCAAAAACAATTCCACTAAATCCGTTTTTAATCTTGGAATTACTACTTCAGTTTCTGGGTCGCCCATTCGTACATTGTATTCAATCACGATTGGCTCGCCTTTTACATTGATTAATCCAATAAAAACAAATCCTTTGTACGGGATTCCGTCTTTTTGAAAACCATCAATGGTTGGTTTTACGATGCGTGTTTCGATTTTTTCCATCAAAACAGCGTCAACATAAGGAACTGGTGAAACAGCTCCCATACCGCCTGTATTTAAGCCAGTATCGCCTTCGCCAATGCGTTTGTAATCTTTGGCTGTCGGCAAAATTTTATAGCTCTTTCCGTCAGTTAAAACAAAACAACTCAATTCGATTCCGTCCAAAAATTCTTCGATTACGACTTTAGCACTCGCGGTTCCAAATTTTTGGTGTACCAACATATTGCGTAATTCTTCTTTGGCTTCGGCCAAATCCTGAATAATCAATACCCCTTTTCCAGCCGCTAATCCGTCTGCTTTCAATACATACGGCGGTTGTAGTGTTTCTAAAAATTGGCAACCTTGTTCCACTGTTTCAGCCGTAAAACTATCATAGGCTGCAGTTGGGATATTGTGTCTGAACAAGAATTCTTTAGCAAATTCTTTACTTCCTTCTAATTGCGCTCCAATCGTAGAAGGTCCAATTACTGGAATATGTTTTATGTCGGTGTCGTTTAAAAAGAAATCGTAAATTCCTTTTACCAATGGGTCTTCGGGTCCTACCACCACCATTTCTACTTTTTCTTTCAAGACAAAGTCTTTGATGGTAGGGAAGTCGGTTGGGTTAATGTTAATATTATTCGCTATTGCTGCGGTTCCGGCATTTCCTGGAGCCACAAAAAGGGTGTCGCAAAGCGGACTTTGAATCATTTTCCATGCAAAGGCATGCTCTCTTCCGCCTGAACCCAATAGTAAAATAGTCATGTTGTTGTTGTTTAGTTACTTGTCCGCCTTTTGGAGGATGGTGCAAAAATAATGGCTTTTAAACGGAAATAATAATTAATTTTTAAAAAGTTGTTGGTGTGTTTTGGTTTTATACTATAATGTTTCTTTGGTAATCCATTTACCAACCGTTGGTGCTTTATAGTTTTCCATTTTTTCTAAAAGCTCTTCAATGTTGTCACTTACTAAAAGCATTTGCTGATTTAATTCTTTCAAAAAACCTTTATCAACCATAGTTTGTACAAACTCGTTCAACAAGTCATAAAAGCCCTCTATGTTTAAAATAGCGATGGGTTTTTGATGTAACCCTAACTGCCCCCAAGTGAGCATTTCAAAAAATTCTTCCAATGTTCCAAAACCTCCTGGTAAAGCAATAACTCCGTCGCATAATTCGTGCATTGTTGTTTTGCGCTCGTGCATGGTATCAACCAATATTAGTTCGGTTAAATTTTCATGTGCAATTTCCTTAGTTTTTAAAAATTTTGGTAATACTCCGATGACTTTTCCTCCTTTACTTAAAACCCCATCTGCAACCGCTCCCATTAGTCCAACATTAGCACCACCATACACCAATTCAATGTTGTGCTTTGCTAATGTCTGTCCGAGCAATGTGGCTTGTGTTTTATAACTATCATCTGTGCCAATGCTTGAACCACAAAATACGGTTACTCTTTTCATTTCTTATTAAGTTATGTTAACTCGTTGGGTGAAATTAGTTTTTGATGATAATTTTACGTCAGTTCGAGTAATTTTGGCAAGAAAATTGTATCGAGAATAAGTAAAATTTCATTAAAAACGATTCTCGATACATTTTTTGTTTCATTTTATTACACAAAAAACACTCGAATTGACGTTTTTAATTATTACACCCAACTGGTTATGTTATTAAAATGGTTTATATGTTTTGGACTTTGCGAAGGTGGGGCTTTAGAAGCACAAATGTTCAATTCAAGACTAATGCCCTACCTTCTCTAAATCTTTATTGGTAGTGGTTATTTTATTTTGTTTATATATTCGTCTGTAAAATGGGTTTTTTGTTTGGGTTTTGAAAATTTGTCGGCATTGTAGGAGACAGAATTCCCTTTTGGAATGGACAAAGAGGTCCATTTGTTTTCGCACACCATTTTACCGATAAATACAATTTGTCCCACATGATACGGATAATGCGCCAGTTGTCTGTTAATGGCTTCGATAACGCTATGTCCTTGATTTCGAATGTAAATTTCTTTGTGTAAGTCATCTGGAGTCAAACTATTTAAAGCGTTAAACAAACAGTTCCAGCCTTCTTCCCATTGGTCTAACAATTCTTGACGAGTGAGTATATCGTTTTCAAATTCAGCTTCTCGATTTCGCCATTCTTTTTCACCATCAGTAGTCAAAAAATCTGTCCAACGCGACAGCATATTGCCCCACAGGTGTTTCACGATGGTCGCAATACTATTGCTTTCAGGATTAGGTTGCCAAAACAATGCTTCGTCTTGCAATTGCAAAAACGTTTGGTCGCCCAGCATTTTGTAATACTGAAATTGCTTTTGTACGCTTTCTAAATAATCGTTGGTCATGAGTTTTTTATGGTTACTGCAGTTATCTCAGTTCTTGGTCAAAACTAAATATTTCTTTTGCTTTATAGAAACCACGCGAAAGATTCGAGGGGCATCGGGGAAACGGCTTTTAGCAGTAGCCTTTATCTTTCCAATTTAAGAATCTTTAATACTATCTTAATAAATTTAAAGATATTATAAAGAGTAACTCCAAAAAATGCTACATAAATTGAAAAAATTAGTGATTTAGGTCTAATAATTATCTCTTTATATAAATTTAGATTTTCTTGCAAATTATCATTAATTAATATTATTATAAACGAAAAAGCTATAATTATGATATTTTGATACAGTAGTATTTTACAGAAATATAAAAAATCTTTATAGGTTTCTTTACTTTTAAATTTTTCAAATAAATATAAACAACCAATAAAAATACCAAAGAAAATGGAACTTACATCGATTAATTTATCATTAAACAAATTTGTATTTTCAGAGTATTTAAAATTTAGTTTATATGAAATTATGAACAAAGTGCCAAAAATTATAAATGGTAATACTTTATGCCATGTTTTTAGCATTTTATTTCGATATATTTCTTTTAAATACTTATCTTCAATCATATATAATTTACTAAAATTGGATATTCACGAGTAAAAACATCTTTGATGGATTGCAATCTGTCATTTCTTTGTAAATCAGTATCAAGCCTTGGAACTTCAAGTTTGAATTTTGAAAAATATACATCTCCTAATAAATCAATCGGAGTTTTTGAAGTTGAGCTATCCAAAGTATAGCCACAAATTTCAACTAAATCTATATTATCTCGTATTTGTCCATAACCTAATAATTTTCCGAAATCTTTTATTATAGGTTCAATTTTATCTTTGTATAGTCCTCCATATTTCTTTGGATTTCTTACATCAAAAATTATTTCTGCAAAATCACTATTTAATTTAGCACCTTTTTCAATTTCAGGCAAAAATTCTAAATCAATTTTAGTATTTAAATTACTATTTAATTTGATTAATTCTTCCAATAACTTTCTTGGTTGATGAACTTTCATTTTGAAACTTTTATAAACATCCATTTTCAAAGCTCTTTCATATTCCTTTTTTCTGTAAATTGTACTTATTATAATGTCAAAAGAAGTTTTTAATTTTAATTCTTCAGAATCTAAATAACATTTAATAATAAATTCTCTAAAAGAATCAACATAAATACTGTTTTTATTTATCTCATAAAATAATGTTTTTAGCTCTTTTGAATATAAAAAAACATTTCCATAGGCCAAACCTTCTCCTGGCTTTACATCTATAGCAGAAATCTCTTTAGTTTTTTTATCAATCTTTGCAGGTAAATCTTTATCTAATGTTGAGCGAAGAAGACCAATAATATATTTTTCATTTTGTTCTAATATCGAGTAATGAACAGATTTAAAGTTGATGTTTTTTTCTTGATTTAAGATTTCTGGATGATTTAAAATATCTTCAAAAGACATTCTTTTGTTTTCATCTAAAAATTTAAGTGATATAGAAACTACATCTACTTTGCAATTTTTGTGTTTTAATGCCATATTTTATCGTTTTTTTTGGTAAGGTTACTGCTAACTCGTTTATTGGCGCAAGTTGCTTATACAAGCATTTACAAACGATTATAGCCGTTTGTATTTATATAATCTGTAATGGAAGTTTGATTTGGAATCCAATGCAGTTTTTGGGCTTTTCAAATGTAACAATTTTTTTAATTTGAAAATGGAGCCATTTAAAAATGTTTGAAAATATATTTGAGTCCGTGTCTTCGCAAAGCGAATCCGTGTCATCCGTGTGCCAACAAAAAACCCGCTTAAAAAGCGGGTTAATTATTATTTAATATAATTCGAAAAGTCTTTGTGTTCCTCTTTCGAAAGTTCTTCTGGAGAGAGGGATTTAAAATACTCGTAAGTGATTTTCATTCCTTCGGCACGGCCTACTTTGGCTTCCCAACCCAATAATTCTTTGGCTTTAGTAATATCCGGTTGGCGTTGTAAGGGGTCATTTATGGGTAACGGATGATAAACCACTTTCTGATTCGTACCGGTTAATTTGATGATTTCTTCAGCGAAATCCTTGATGGTAATTTCGTCTGGATTTCCAATATTCACTGGATACACATAGTCAGAATGCAAGAGTCTGTAAATTCCTTCCACCTGATCGTCTACATAACAAAACGAACGTGTTTGCATCCCGTCGCCAAAAATGGTTAAATCCTCCCCGCGAATGGCTTGCCCTATAAAAGCAGGGATTACGCGTCCGTCGTTGAGGCGCATTCTTGGACCATAGGTGTTGAAAATTCGAACAATTCGAGTTTCTACACCATGAAACGTATGGTACGCCATCGTAATCGATTCTTGGAAACGTTTGGCTTCGTCATACACGCCTCTTGGACCTATCGTATTTACGTTGCCATAGTATTCTTCGGTTTGAGGATGTACTAATGGATCACCATAGACTTCAGAAGTCGAAGCGATTAAAATTCGCGCTTTTTTTACACGTGCCAAACCTAATAAATTATGTGTTCCTAACGAACCTACTTTCAAGGTTTGAATTGGAATTTTTAAATAATCAATCGGGCTTGCTGGCGATGCAAAATGCAAAATATAATCTAACTTTCCTGGAACGTGAACAAATTTAGTAATGTCATGGTGGTAAAATTCGAAGTTTTCAAGCTTGAATAAATGCTCGATATTTTTCAAATCGCCCGTAATCAAATTGTCCATCCCTATAACAAAATAGCCTTCTTTGATGAATCGGTCACAAAGATGCGACCCTAGAAATCCTGCTGCTCCTGTTATAAGTATTCGTTTCATAGTAAATTGATATTGACTTATTTTACATTAAAAATTTGTTCCAAAATTTTGATGGTAATCAAATAGGTTGGTTTTACTCCTGTTGTTCCCAATCCTCCAGAGGCTAATGTGCTTCCTGTTTCCAAAGGGTTATCAGAAGCGTAATACGCATAGCGCACTTTGATATCTTTTGGTACACTTTTTCTAATTCTAGAAGCCGATTGAATGGCTTTTTGATAATAAGCACCCTCCATTTCTAATCCGATAGCTCTCCAAGTTGATTCGTGGAAAAATTGCAATAAATCTCTGTTTTGTAATGAGGTTCCTAAAACAGTTACCATTGGCCCATCAAATACAGCAATATCATTGCCTTTAAACATTTCGGCAGTTAATTCATTTTCGAAAAAGTAATTATCAGCAGTTCCTTCGTTGATATGCGCATTCGGAATCATAATGTCTCCCTTACCTCCTTCTAAAATTCCCGCTTTTCCCATAATTGATATGGATTGAGCATTTAAGAAAGTTTCTTTTTTGTAGGGTTTAAACAACTCATCAATGGTTTCGTAAGCTTGCTCTCCAAACGCATAGTCCATTACAATAATAACCGGTTTTTCAGCTCCTAAATTCGCTTTAGGAAATGCCGTTTTGCTCCAATCAATTTTGGCAGTGTCAAAAATCTGAACGTCAATATTCGTTCCTGAAGTATCTGGCAAAGAAATCATTCCTTGTTTCAAAGCTACCGCCTCTACTACATTGCGCACCTCATTCGCTCCTGACTTACTCAACTCTTCGTAAATAAAGAAATCGGATTGATTTTTAAATTTGGTTTTCAAAGCCGGAACTGCAAAAATGGAGTTCATCACCGAGTGCATATTAGCACTAATCACATGGATTGGTCGGTCTAATAAATTATTTTCTTTTAAAACTTCTTTGATATTAGTCGCCCAAATCTCACCGTGAATGTGGTGACCCAAACGTTCTCTCAAAACTGGGCTGAAAGTAATCGTTCGTTTATTATTTTCTACAATTTCTTCAATGGCAAGTTTTCCTAACCAATAGATTACGTGTAAAAATCGATCTGGCGTAGTAGCTGAACCAAAGGCATCATAAATATCTAATATTTCCTCAAAGGTTCTGCCTAAAATATTGGCGGTATGAGAAATTGCTTTCTCTTTCTCTATCTGGGTTAATTTTTTGTTTTGCTTAACGGCAATTTCTAATTTTTTCCAATCGTGTGACACTTCGCCACCTTCATCTAATAACACTCGGTTTTTAATCTTGTGTGATTCAATGAAAATGAAAGTTAAGTGGGTCAAGATATCGTAAATATCCGAACGCCCTCTAGTGATCACAACGTTCATTTGCTCCTCGTCAATTCGGTAACAATTACGGCGTCTTTTGGGAGGAACAATTGCTTTAAAATGAGATTTTGAATAGCCTTCGTCTGAAGTTAAATTGATGAATCGGCATTCTTCAATTCCGATAGGAAGTCGTTCAATAACGTACAAAAGTCCGTTTAATTCTACTTTTTCATTGGCAATGTTTCCATAAATTTCTGGTCGTAAAGCTAATAAAGCTTCGCGTAAAGTGTCTCCAGAAACTCCCATCGGCTTGTAAAAACCGCGGTTAAATAAGTGCCTCATGGTAATGTACAGTCGTTCAATAGCTGCTGACGACTCTTGCGCTCGTGAGCGCGAAATGTTTTTAGTATCCATACTTTTTCTATTTTATTTAACCTGCAAAGATAGTGGATTTATTTTGTGTTTAACACATCCGCTATTTTTCTGTCGTTAGAAAGTCGTGGAATTTTGTTTTGACCACCCAATTTTCCTATGGATTTCATATAGTCTTGAAAACCGTTTTTAGGGACTTTAGTAATTACCAATGGACGCAATACGTTACCTACAATCAGGTCGTCATAATATACATTTTGCTTGCGCATCGCATCGTCTATTTTTAATGCAAATGCTTCAAAATTATCCGGTTCTCCCGAGGCTTCAGAATCAAATTCAATCAACCATTCATGGTACGGCAATCCTTCGGCTGGGTTGATTTGTGGCGCTACTGTAAATTCATTGACGCGAATTGTAGTTCCTTCCACGGCTTCTTGCAAAGCGCTTTCTACTTCTTTCCCGATCACATGTTCACCAAAAGCTGAAATATAATGCTTGATTCTACCTGAAACAATCACTCGGTAAGGTTTTAAACTCGTAAATTGAATGGTATCGCCAATATTGTAACCCCAAAGTCCTGCATTGGTGGAAATAATTAAAACATAATTCACTCCTAGCTCCACTTCACCTATGGTGTAACGACGTGGTACTGAACCGTTGGAATCATTTAAAAATTCATCGCTTTTAATGAATTCGTAAAAAATTCCTGAATTCAATAACAGTAACATTCCTTTTTCCTTTTGTGAATCTTGGTAAGCGAAAAATCCTTCCGAAGCCGGAAAAAGCTCAATACTGTCTACTTTTCTCCCAATTAAATTTTCAAATTTGGCTCGATACGGCTCGTAATTCACACCGCCGTAAATAAACAAATTGAAGTTTTTAAAAATGTCGCCCACAGGCCTCCCTCCTTTTTGCTGCAATTTTTCAAAATACATTTGAACCCAAGACGGAATTCCTGAAATGACCGACATGTTTTCGTTGAAGGTTTCCTCAACAATGGCGTTGACTTTGGTTTCCCAATCTTCAATGCAATTGGTTTCCCAAGAAGGCATACGGTTTTTTTGTAAATATTTCGGAACAAAATGCGCCACAATTCCAGACAAACGTCCTAATTTGATACCGTTTTTTTCTTCTAAAATTGGGCTTCCTTGAAGGAAAATCATTTTCCCATCTACAAAATCAGCGTTGCCTGTTTCGTGGATATAATGCAAAATGGCATTTCGAGCCGCTTCGATATGATACGGCATCGATGCTGCGGTCAAAGGAATGTATTTGGCTCCCGAAGTCGTTCCGGAGGTTTTAGCAAAATAAAGCGGTTTGCCTTTCCAAAGGACATTCTCCTCTCCTTTTACAACCTGATCTATATAGTTTTTTAACCCTTCGTAATCGCGAACAGGTACCTGTTTCGCAAAATCAGCTGGGGTTTGTATTTGGTCAAAATGGTGATCCAATCCAAATTGGGTGTTTTTCGCTTGACGAATTAATTCTTGGAAAACTTTATTCTGAGTTGCCACAGGACGAGTCGCCCAAGCTTGTGTTTTTTTAACCACTTGACGTGCAAATAATCGAGCCGCAATAGATTTTATGGACATTGTGTTGGTTTTATTTGTTCTTTGGGTGTGATTGTTGCTCTTCTT
>Ga0213920_1000958_pt1 | contig 17679 bp, 22 predicted proteins | sample McNCre1117MG_FD_161054 | JGI IMG/M metagenome (GOLD analysis project Ga0213920, IMG submission 161054) | Freshwater microbial communities from McNutts Creek, Athens, Georgia, United States - 11-17 MG | ecosystem: Environmental > Aquatic > Freshwater > Creek | place: USA: Georgia | collected...
ACTACTTAGGAATTTTATTGATTTTTTTGGAACTTTTGGAAAAATCACTAAAATGACACGAAAAATCTTAAAAATAATCAATATTTTCAAGGCTTTTACTTAATTGGAGATGCATTATCTTCTACATCTACACTTGTTTCACAACATCCACTCTTAAATTTTGTATGAAGTTCTTTTTTATAGCAAAACTTAAATAACGCAAATATAATTATTCCTATTAATCCTCCACCAGCACCAAGTCCTATTACATCACCTGCTTCCATTTAATACTTGTGTGGAGATTAAATCATTATTGACCTTTGTAAAACTCTCTATATTACGATTTGACTTATCAATCGCCATATCTATCTCTTCAGTTAGTCGGGATATATAGGCAGTTAATATTCTTTTATAATGCTTAAGTGATTCTAAATAATTCTGATGCTCTCGCTTACCACTATAAGGGGTTAAACGCTCATTCATTGACGCAAGTGTCTTACGCATCTCTGAAATCGTTTCAAGGGAGTTCATTTTCTAAAATGCCGGGAGAAAAAAATTCTGGGAAGTTCCGCCGGGAAGATTTTTAATCCAGAACCTCCACAGCCCCAGCCTTGAGAGTAAGCACACGAGTAAAGTGGAGGATTACATAGTGTGTTAGTGCTGCAGCCGTCATCGTTGTCGTAGTAACACCAACGGCACCCACCTGACCTGAGTTCTGAATCTCAACCGCAATCTGATAGCCAGATGTGCTTGTGTTGATGCCTCCAGCGTCAGGCTGGTTTGTGAGGAACTGCTCCAGATTCACACCATTCTGGAACATAGCCTCATCACCAGGACAGGCTCCGCAGAGAGTGCCGTCCTTAGTTCCAACGGCAGTTGCATCCTGACGGAACACTGTGCCTGTAGCGTTTAGACGACTTGCAGGTTGTCCGATGTAGTTGAACCAGGAGATAACTGCTCCACCAGCAACTGAGCCAAGTTGATTGTAAGCCTTCTGGAGTTCCTGGAACGCTGACGCAGACGACTGTATCTGGAGTTGAGGATAACGCTTTGAGTTAATGATTACCTGGTAAGAGTTAAAGCAGAAGTTGCCGTTTGTGGAGTTATTACGCCAGGCGAAAGATGTCTCAGAAGCAGTAGGCTTAGAAACACCATATACACCCTTAAGGAAACGAGTTCCCTTAGCAACAACAATGCGTGTAAGAGCACCATTAGCACCGACACTATCACCTGCTGAAGCACCGGCGGCGATTGAAGCAGGTTGAACCTGGTAAGTATCAATCGCATACGCAACACCAGAGCCGTTAGGCATCTTGAGTTCATTATCCATTAGTGCGTAGTAATCAGCAGACATACGACAGCAGTCATATGTAAGCGTTACATCGTTGATGGAAAGAACCGTTGCTGCAGCACCACCAGGAACCGCTACAGAAGGATTGCTGACCCACGCTGCACCAGCAAGTTGAGAGCGGAAGAGAATCTCAATCGTTACATCCTGGAAGTTACGGGCGGCGAAAAGCGTAGGAAGACGGCAGAGACCAAGGAGTGTAAGAGGCACTGAATAGTAGCGTCCATTATCAAGCCAAGAATTACCAACCGTCCAGCGTGAAGAGATTGTATCAGGGTTCGTCACATCGCAGTTATTCGCATCAGCAGTAGCAACACCACCGGGGATACGGTTAGAAGGAGCATCCGCCCACTTGTCGTAGATATAGAGACCCTCAAAACCACCATTCTGCTTGTAGTAGTTGTAGGGCATAGAACCCTGAACCAGGGCATTCACAAGGTGACCCACATTATTAAGAACCTCTACAGTCTGACCGCCAACCTTCACATTGATAGTATCAACAATTGAAAAGATGTGGTCGTCAAGAGCAAGAGTGCCTCCACTATTACCCTGTGCACGAAAGTTTAGAACCATCGTAGATGTATCAATGTAATCATTCTGGTTCGCCACACGGATAATCATAAGGCGAGTTCCAGAGCCTCCAACCGTGTAAGTATCGCCGGAAGAAGGAACTTGGGTGGCTGTATAACGCTCCTCCACAACTGAAGAGCCAGTTAGACGGTCTTTTAGCATTGCAAAATCGGGAACTACCTCCTCAACACGAGGCATCAAAAACGGAACGGTAAGTGCGGACATTTTCTAATATATAAAACTTTTAAAATTCATATATTAAAATATTTTTCAGACCGGAGACTTCACAGAACTTTATCAGCCAACATTCCTGCCTTGCCTAACATTCCACCTCTGGAGCCTAAATATCCTGCCCCACCTTTCGCAAGATTTTTAAAACCACCTTTCACATCACCCTCTTTAAAAGCATCTACAGAGTTTAGACCAGCATTACCAATACTACGCATTGTATTAATACTCATACCTCCATAAATTGGAACATTACTTACAGCCGTTTCAACACCGGAAGCAATCTTTCCCAGGACTGGAACTTTTTTGATTTCTTCAAGTAATGGATTCTTTTGATTTATCATATCTCGTCCATATGAAGTTGCTGTGCCTATAGCACCTTTGACATCACCTTGTAATAGTTTGCTACTTCCCGTAGCGACTGCATCAATTCCTTTTAACGCATTAGTTGCAGCCCAACCTATTGGAGTATATTTCTCTATACCACCAGCGATTGACCCGAGAACCGGAACACTTTTAACTGTATCCCAAGCCTTTTTGCCCCAGGCTTTTACATTATTCCAGCCTTCGCCCATCTTGTTTCCAAGCCATTGAAAGCCCTCTTTCATCTTAGCACCCGCTTGACCCATTTCTATTTAACCACTTGGTAAATATTTTGATACTCGCTCAGCCGTAGAAACTGCTTTATTTACATCTTGAAAATTAATACCAGTCTTCTCCTTAGCATACTTATTAGCACTATCTTCAGCCTTTCCAATTAGTTCTTTTGCAACAGCCCCAACTACTGGAAGATTAGACGCAAAGTTTTTAGCACTATTATACATTTCTTTGCCCTTATTAAATATCTTAGCACCACTCTCAACACCAGACTTAACTTTTCCCAGCACTTGTTTTGTCGCTCCCCAAGCCTTCTTTAGCCAATTCCACATTATCTTCTATTTTATATATTTTATTTAATGTTCTAAAGCGTTCCTTTGCTGGTTTTTTATAATCAACAATCAAATGCCCGTAGTTGTCTTTCTTGCGAATATCCTTGTAAATATTTACGATGTCGTCGGGTGTAGCAAACTCAGATTGATGTTCTTCTGATATTTCTTTCATCATTTCTTGATTTACACCCATTACAACTAAATGAGTTACATTAGTCATACGACAATTACGATTTATATGTTTATATACTTGCGAAGTAAGGATGATAGATATACCAGCGTTACGCCCACTACAAAATACATCGTCTATAATATTAATAGAATTACGACTAACTAAACCCTTAGAAGAATAGTCATCAAAAACAAATAAAATTCTATAGAATCTTAAATTTTCTGTTTTTCTTTCCTCCTGCATAATGCGAATTTCATCTACAATATTTTTAATATCTTCAGGGTCAAAAGTATTATAAACTTCTACATTTTTAAGTTTCTTAAATTGAGAGTTATATCTTGGAGAACCATTCCATATAAGAATTTTATCAAAGAAATCAGCATACATCTTCTTATCACTTAGTAGGCTATATAAGAAACTACTTTTACCTCCGCCGGAAGACCCTACTATTACACACCGAAAAGGATGACCGAATAGTCTTTTATCCAGTTTAGAAATCTTTGAATCTTCTTTTTCATTGTCAAGAGGCATCGGTTTGATTATCAAGTCCTTCGGCTTGGAATCCTTTGCTTCCATTTTCTATATAGTCTTTAGTTTTTTGATAAGCAGTATTGAAAAAAGCACCTACATCAGTTAGACCTTTAGCAAGATATTTTGTATATGATGGTAGGCTTTCTCTTAATCCTTTTATATCTTGGAATACAAACTTACTTGCTGTATCATTCCATAGACCCATAGTTCTTAGAAGTTGATTTACAAAGTTTTGACAGTTATTTGCTAAAGGGTCATATGTAAAGAAATCTCTATCTCCTATTCTATGTTTAGTGCGTTCCATTAGTTCATTTAATGTTATAGGTTGTGAGGGTGCACCTAAGTCTAACGCATCAGGACAGGGTCTTGGAGCAGGAGATACTCTTATTACTTCATTTTTCTCTATATGTAGTTGCTGACCGTTTTCTAAAGTCGCAATCATAAATAAGTGATAAAATCTATCAAATCCATTCTTACGCTTTGCTTCCTCCCAAGTATCTTTTCCAGATAATGCTTTCATTAAGAATTCAGTATTTTCTGATACAACTTCTTTACACATTTTTATATCAGTAATTCTCTGATTACCAAACTGTATCAATAAATTTTTTACTTGTGGTGGATACTGTGAACCAACATCTCTTACAGTATCTCCTATTAACTTAATAGCACTTTTAGTAGGGTTCATAAATAATTTAGTCGCCCGATATGCTTTACCAAGAAATCGCTTTATCTGCTTAAACATTCTATAGATTGAATCGTTTTTTAAAGTCTGCTATACTTGCTTTCAAAGTCTTTTTATTCCACAATATCCATCTACTTAGAGCACCCGGAGTCATAGGGTCATTCCAATCCTCATTGGCTTTATGACGGTCTATATACAACTTTTTTCTTTCATCGTCTTTATGCTTTGTAAAGTCGGACATACCTTTTGCACCAAATGAAACAATTTTTTCTTTCTTACCGCATTCTGGAGGTGCTAATTTACTACAGGGACAACCTTTTTCACGAAACTTAGCGTCATACTTTTTATCCTTCTTATCAGAAGTTTCTATTAGACATAAATCGTATTTTCCTTCCATCTAAAATATATTCCTAAAATAGAAATGGAAAAGACTCCCGGGCAGGAACTATCTGATTTGTTCTACGCACTTCAAATGACTGTTAAGATACTGGAAGGTATTATTGACGAACATAAAGCCGGAAAGAGAGAGCAATTTGATTATGAAGCAAGAATTCATAGTCAAAGTAATCTTTTGAATAATAATCTTAAGGGAGTAAAACCTTTAGTTGAAAAACTATTTTTAGATGCTTACAGTAGATTTAAGCCTAATGAAAGTGCAGTCAGTAGTGTTTCCAAAGAAGATGTTCTCATTAAAGAAGGCGAAGATGTGGTTATCCAAGCATAACTATCTTACTTCATTTCACGGGAAACAAGTTGATGAGACAACGAATACTTTTCGTTTCCGCCAGGTCGCTCCGTCTCAATTAACGGATTATCATATGAAAGTTCTGCCGAATGGGGTTGAATTGGTTCTTGGAAAGTAGTTAATACAATACCACCATCTTTATATTCAGCCTTAAGGTTCTTAAATATTAAATCACCATATAGTGGTATATTATATACTACTTTATGTTGAAATACAGTAACATTAATATCTCGTGTATGAGACCAAAGATGTCTAAACATTCTACTTAGTTGAAAGAAACTTCTACTGGCTGATTTGTAATTCTTATTTCTCTTGGAGGTTTAGGGAATGTTACTTTTTCTTTTGGGACTTTTTCTGGCTTCTCAACAGGAACTTTTTGAGGTCTTGGCTGTTTTACAGATACATATTTAGCCTTTTGTCTTGCATTCTTTTCAAGTCTTTTCTGCTCTTCTGATTTAACTTCTTTTGGTTCTTTTAATACTGTGTAGTCTGATTTGGCTAATGGTTTCTCTTTCAATATCTTTTCTGCCTGTGCTTTTGGTAATGGTTCTGGTAGTTTATATTTCTTTTCCTTTACATACTTGTCTTTATATTCACGAATAGGTGTAATCTTTTCAGGTTCTAATATATCTCTTAAAAAAGCATCTTTAACAAGTCTTCGCTTACCTATTTGGTTCTTTCGTTGAACTAATAGATTTAATTCTGATTTATTATACTTACTTAAATCACTTACAGGCATACATAGAGGATATTCCCCGGCTTTTACTGGAGCATTACCACAAGCAGTTGGTGCTTTAGGATTTTGCAGGAAACTTTTTACATCAACCCATTTCTCTTTCCTCCAAGTTTTTAACTCCTCCGGATTCTTACCTTTATAGGCTTTTTTGTCATCACCATATTTTTCACGGTAGTTTTTTAAGTATGTCCGGGTATAAGCCATTGAGCGATATGCTGAAGGTTTATCATAGTTCTTATCTACTTCACGCTTAGAACTATTGTATAATTCTTGGTCGCTTGGTTCCGCCATTTAATTCTATTATATAGTTAGAAATGACTGCTCCTCTTCCTCTTCGTTTTTACAACCCAGTTAAGAACCTTTGTGAGAAAGTAAATCTTGATTATGAAACAGTTATTGGAACTGGATTGAGTGCAAAGATGCGTGAGACATATGTATTAGCAGATATACCTAAGGAGTTAAATGATATTAATTCTAAAGATAGAAAGCGGGTTCAACATAAAATAGATTTCTTGAATAGAAAGTATGGAGGAGGAGATACTAAGACAGGAACTACAGAAGGAGAAGTTGAAGACAAGGGGCGTATTCGCTACGATACAGGGCTTATCGTTGAGTCTGTATTGCCTGACAATAGCGAAGTGGATAAATCCGCCCCTATACGATATGGCTTGGAAAATCGCAAACCTATCCCCTATACAAGAAAGGATATGCTCTGGTGTCCTGGAAAGGGAGTCATTCCAGGAAACGAACTCGGAATGGACTGAAGACCCCAAGTCTCCGGCAACAGAAAACGAACAGTAAACGAACAGTAAATAAACAATAAAATCTCTGTATAAGGTATATAGTATGTCTGATACAGAAGAAGTCGTTATTCCACGCTCTAACAGAAGTCAATTGAAGGTAAATACCAAACCTGAGATTGCTCGTGAGAAGTTAAAGGAGAAGCGGGAACGCTTAAAGAAGGAGAAGGAGAATATGCTGATTGAGGAAGCGAAGAAACGGTTGCTTTCTGAGTCTGAGAAGAAACAGCAAGAAGAAGCATTAGCAAAACAAGCGGAAGAAGATAAGAAGAAATCTGACCCGACATATGCTCTACTTATGAAGATGGAACAAATGATGGCTATGATGGGTGAAAGACACGCACCAGTTGCACCAAGTCCTCTTGATGATTATCGTGGAACAGGTAAGGTTGCGAAAGCAAGGACTAAGAAAGTTGAAATCCCCGAACCTGAGGAAGAGCCGGAAGTAGTTGAGAAGCCAAAGCGTAAGCCAAGAGTTCCTAAGGAAGTTATTGCTGATAAACCAAATAAATCTAAGGGATTACCTAAGCCAAGAAAGAAGGTTGTTTATTTACAGCCTCCAGAGCAAAAGGAAACTGAAACAAATCAATTTGTTGGATATGATATTGCTCCACCAGCAGAACCTATTCAATACCAGCCATCGCAGGGATTACTATCCGCAATGATGGGTCGTAGAAATATGAATAGTTTTTATAACTAATTACTTCTTCTTGTAAGTCTTCTTAGCCTCCTTCATAGCATCACTAAGTGTTGCCTTAGGATTCTTCTTCTTGAGTTTCGTGTGTGCTTCCTTGACAGCCATCATCCAAGCAGTTGCAGGCATTGTTTCTAATATGTAGTGTGAATAGAATTTACAACGGGTTCGCCCAATCGTAAAAGAGAACCAAGTGCCGGAGGAGGATTCATAGGTCTTCCAACATTTAGCGAATCGTATAAATGCTGAGTTGCTGGTGTAACTCTTGCCTTAGTCCAATCTACATTACCACCAACTACAGCAGGGGCTGTTGGTAATGGGACTTTAACACGGTCTAACATAGTGTGAAATCCAAACTTAGGATTACCTACAAATGGTCTTGCTCCCGTATTATTTGGCTGATTATATTTATCACGCACGGCTCTTAGTTCAGCATCACGCATTGCGTCTTGATGAGTATAAACCATTGACCTTGCAAATTCAGGTTTCTTGAAGAATAGATTAGCACCTAACATTTCTATTTTTAAGGCGGAAATAAATTTACATTTGGATATAATAGAAAATGAGACAAGCCTTTGCGAAGTTGATGGAAAAGAACCCAGTTGAGTCTTCACACATTGCTTTCCGGGCTGGTGGAAATGGAGTTCCAATATTAACAAGAGCGTCGGGTCAATCTACGGCTGGTTATCAAACTATGGGATTACCTGATGGTTCAAAGCCAATGCCTGGCGGAGGTGCTAATAAGACAACGCTTGGTGCGTTTCGTATGGGAGACCAAGATGGTAATGCTCCTGCTTCCGCAATGTATGCTGGTGATATATTTAATCCTCCAGGTCAGCCTGATAGAGAGTATCCTGAGAGAACATTTGCGAATGTTGGTAATAATGTATTTCAGCCAGAGAATAACGATGTTGCTACTATTGCCTTACTTAAGCGTCTTGGAGACCAGAAGTTTAAGGCTGTAGCAGAAGCACCATTTGAAGCATATAGAGCACAACAGCGTCTTGCTAAAGACCTTGAGGAGGCAAGTAGAAACGCTTCTTTAAGCGATTTAGGTTTAAGTCGTGAAATCATTCGTAATCTTGCAGCGACCAGGAGACAACAGAATGAGGATGATTATCTTCGTAAGATGCTTGATTCTGGTGCTACACCTGAGGCTGCACGAAAGGAAATTGAAGATGTTCGTAATGCTAATGCTATACAGGAGGCTAAGAAGGTTGATGATAGAGAGTATCAGGCTAAGACTCTTATACAGCGTCTTGCTATGTCCCGTGGTGTTACGCCAATGGTTCGTGAGCCTCTTAACCAGTCTTCTTCTATTGATAATCCTCAGCGTAGTCAGGCAATGTCTCAGGCTATGGGTATGCCTGGAGAAGGCTTTGGAACATCACCTCTTGATATGAATAGACAGTTTATGACACCTGATTTCTATCGTAAGTTCTTGCGTCGCACAAATCTTACACAGGAGGCTGGAGACGAACAACAGGCATTTAATCAAATGCTTACAGAGGGTGAAATACCTGCTCCTGAATCTGGTGCTTTATCAATGGCTACAATGAGAGGTCAGGAAAGACAGCAACAGGTTGAGATGGCTTCTGAGGCTCTTGCTTCTCGTCTTGATACATTAAGACAGAGGGCTACACGTATTAAGTTGCCTCTACCTAAACCTGTGGTTGGAAAGGAGATACTTGATTCATTATATAAGTCTAAGGCTAAGTCTGTTGGTAATAGAGTATTATTTTCACCTGAGACAATCCAAGATATGAATCCTCTACAGTTGCTATTGGCTATTAACTGGAGCGTTCAGCATGAAGCAAATGGTTATAATGCAATTAAGCGTGAGGTTGGTAAATACACTTGGGGAACTGCCGAAAAGCCTTCCGATACTTGGGTCAATGATTTAAAGAAGGTTGCTTATGCTCTTAATAAGAATAATTATGATATTCGTATTCCATTCGCATCTGCTTCTGTTCCTTTCCGGACTTCATCTTTTATCAATGTTCTAAATGATATTAAGACAACTAATAGTCCTGAACTCCGTCGTGATATTGAAACTGGTAGAATGGATTTACTTCGTGAAATAAGTCTTGATGAAATACCATTTGCTGAGGATGCTGGTGTTCCAGAGATTGTAAGACAGCAGGGTGGTCGTAGTCGTCGTCCAAGTGTAGCCAATATTGCTGGTGAGGCTGTTGCTGGTAATCCTATGGCTCAACCACAAGTTCCTGGTGCACCTGGTTTAACAAGAGCCCAGGTTGATGCTATGACAAAAGAACAAGTAAAGACTGCTTTACAAGGTAAAGGTGTTGCTTTTAGGTCAAATGCGAATGAGAAGAAACTAAAGGATTTACTGAAAGCCAATCTTGGTTAAAAAATATTAATACCTTTTAGAATGTCTTTAACCGCAGGTCAGTTATTTTTGAGTTCCTACAATAATCAGGACAATGAAACTTCCACAGATTTTTCATTAACATTATCCGTCCCGGTTACGAAGGGAAAGCGTCTTCGTCTTCTTGGTGCTACTATCCCAAATCTATTCTTTCCTTTCGCTGCAAATGATAAGACTTGGACTTTTAAGGTAGGTGCTACTACTTATACTTGCACTTTTCCAACAAACTATCGCTGGGCTACAATTAATGATTTTATTACTTATACGAATGCAACTGTATTTACTGCAGCGAATCCATCAACTCCTCCAGTTACATTATCGTATAATGTGAATACAAATAAACTTACTTTAACTGCTACAACACCTGGAACTGTAATTACAATGCCTGGTTGGGCTTGGAATAATAACTTTGGAACCTCTGTTTCTTATAACTCTAACTATCGTCTTGGTTGGACTAACTCTGTTCCTGTATCTGGAACTACTACGCTTACGGCAGATGGTTTTCCTAATGTATTCAATCGTAGTAATGTTTTATATGTAGTTACAAATGTATCAGCAACATCTAATAACGATAATAATATTGGTAATGTTCTTGGTCGTATTCCTGTAAATGCTTCTTGGGGTGGAGTAATTAACTATGAGAATATTCATACTGATTTTGCTGGTTTATGCTTTAGTGAGAACTTTAAGGAAATAAGAATCCAAGTTCTTGATGAGGATTATCAGCCTATTACACAGGCGACAAATGCTTACTTTAGTTTAGTGATTGGCGTTCATTACGATTAAACATCTATTTCATAATATCTTATATTAGATAAATAGATGTCTTGTGCTGGTGATAATTGGGTTGTTCCCGGTGCAAATCCGTGTAATCAAACAAGTTCAACTACTTCTTCTTCTGTAATGTTAGTAGGAACAACAGGTGCTTCATTAACAATTCCATTAGCGAATAATACTTCAACACTTATTCAAACACTTACATTTACAACGACATCAGATGGTTATATTATTATAAATGGTAATACAACATTTACTACAAGTTCAAATACTAAATATGATTTATCTTTACATTTTACAGTTAATGGAACTATGGTTCAAAATGAACTTAATAAAGATACTATTGATGGAATAGGACATTTTTGTAATTCAGCATTAACTGGTTCTTGTGATTTACCTGCTGGAAAACATACTGTAAATTTTTATGTTTTAACTAATGCTCCAACTAATACTATAAAATCTCTATGTAATAATTTTAATGCTATTATCTATTTATCTGCTACTACAGTTAATGAAGCAACGCCAGTAGATAATTATTATCCTGCTGTATAATAGATGTCTTGTCCTGGTGATAATTGGGTAGTTCCCGGAGCAAATCCTTGTAATAATGGAAGTGGTGGAGTTCAAAGTGTAGGTGCTGGAACAACTAATGTAACGATTACTGGAACTGCTTCAAATCCTCTTGTCAATGTTTCAAATCTTGGCGGAGTGACTCAAGTGGAAGGTCAGACTGGTAATGTAAATTTAAATGGTGTTGGAATGACTATCGTCGGAGCATCTCCAGTTGCTGGTGATATTACCTTTACGGCAACAGTTCAAAATATAACTGCTTCTGGTTCTGCTACTGTATCTCAACCAACTCCTGGAACATTTAATATTGCTGTTCCTACTGCATCAGTAAGTAATATTACAGGAACTGGTGCAGCGAATGTAACTCAACCAACTGCTGGAACATATAATATCGCTGTTCCTATTGCGAATGTGACTAATATTGTAAGTGGTGGTGGTATAGGTATTGTTAATACTTCTGGAACTTATCAATTAACACCTGTAGTTCAAAATGTTACTGCTTCAGGCTCTGCGGTTGTAAGTAATCCTGCTACAGGGACATTTAATATTAATGTTCCAGTTGCGACCGTTCAGAATGTAACTGCTGGTGCTGGTGTTACTGTTACAAATCCTACTACTGGAACATTTCAAGTTGCTTCAGTGGTTCAGAATGTAACTGCTGGAACTGGTATTACAGTTACAAATCCTACTGCTGGAACATATCAAATATCCGCATCAAGTTCTTCAGGTGCTGCAGATAATTCTACTTTTAATCCTGTAGCAAATCCAGTCTTTGTAAGTGGTCCAGCAGTTGATGGTGATACTCCTATATTTCAGGTTCCATTACCTTTTACAGGAGGTGGTAATACTTTAATCGGTAATCTTGCTACTGCTAATGTAATTATTGTAAATTTATCTTGTGGTCCAATCTTGGGTGCACCTACTTCTGGTGCTACAAATGCTTCTTATTTTTCTATCTATGGTAAGACAAGTGGTGGTGCTGGAACAAGTGTATATACTAAACCATATGGTTTTTATGTTGCTCCTTATCAGCAGACTATAGGTGGAGATTTTCAAGTAATCTTTTATAAATCAAGAGGTGAATTTTTTGGTGATACTACATCATTACAGATTTATATTACAAATGTTCCAACTGTTCCATTCAGTAATGCGGTTCAATGCGGTATTCAGATTCCAACTGTATCAGTTAATATCACAGCATTTTAATTATTATCTATATGTAGAATGGTTAAGAAATATTGGGAGGCAAATATTAAGGGTGATATTATTATTGCTCCTACATTGAAGGAACTCGCAACGAAACTTAAAATAAAGCCATCTATGATTGAAGGTGTATATTATCGTTCAAGACTTGAAGATAAGATTAAGATACGAAAGATAGTTGAAGAGACACCTAAAGTTGAAATGCCTAAATTACAACCAAACGCACAAGGTTTTTATGAAGTTAGTTTTAATTAATTTTGGATATTCTTGGTAGATGGAAACCCCGGCTCTGACTCCTCAGCAGAAATACAGACAATCAGAGAAATGCAAACTTGCTCGTGAACGCTATTATAATAGTAAGGGTAAAGCGAAAGCCCACGAATATTATGAAAGAAATAAAGAAACAATTTTAAATCGTAGTAAAGAACGCTACAATCAACTCAAGAATATGCTTATAGAAGTTAATCAAACTTTTAATCAAGAAAATAACTTGGGGAATGACTTGAGCGTATAATACATAAATATATCATTTGGAACAACCTGTCATACAGATTTTTCCGAACGGCAAAGCCCCGGCAAACTTTTTTCTGGGATGATTGTAGAAATGAACCGCCCTCTTGTGTATTCCACTCCCCAGCGTGTAGAGCAATACAATACAGTTCGCAGTGCTGGATTAACAAGGGCTGATTATCGTGATGCGATTAAGCGATTGAATAAGGCTGAGATGAAGTATCGCACAGCACAGAAACTAAAGGTAAAGAAAGAAGCACAGCGTGAGGCTGAGCGTCAAGCCCAAGCACAGGCTACAGCAGTGGCTCGTGCTAATGCTATGAGAGAAGCAGAGCAGAAGAAGAGGGCTGATAAGAATAAGAAGCGTCGTGAGCGTAATGCTGAGAAGAAGCGTCAAACACAACTTGAAACAAGACAAAAGTCATTTATTAGTTCTTTAGTTGAGAATATGAAAAATAGAACTGGAAGAACATATACATTCGCTGAGGCTGAGGATGTAGGTATATCAAATAAGGCATTGATTGAGTTGATTGCTCGTAATTCTGATAATGGAATGTGGCTATTTTCATTAGATAATGGTGCAAATAAGGAAGAGCATTATACACTAAGCGATACAACAAGAACACGCATTGCTGATTATCTGAAGTCAAATCTAACAAGAGAAGAGGCATTTACTGAGAGTGATGGTCGTATTAGTGTTATGATTATGGAAGCGTCATCAGTAACTGTAAAGCCCTTAGAAAAGAAGCACAAGAACAAGAAAGACCCTAATGCGTTCTTCAAGTATCACAATAAGACAAATATTGATTTATCACGCTGTGGTATATGGTCTGAAACCGTTCCTTCTAACTATGATGATACTTGTTTAGTATTAGCGTTAAAGAATGGTGGTCTATCTATTAAGAAACAGGAAATCGTTAAGCGTCTTATCAAGAATAGATGTATTCCTCTATGTGATTTACCTGTTATTTGCAATACAGCACAAATTCAAATACGCATTAAGACCGAGGATAATGCTAATAACTCTAAGCGTGTATATGGTAAGGAATATGATGAAGTATATCACATTGGTAATCTATTGGAGCATTATTTTATTATTGAAGATACTAAATATACATCATTTTCTATCAAGAACTATAACGAACTAAAGGATAAGACTGATTTTAATCAGATATACGGAATGAAGAAGACTACTTATATGCGTGATGATAAGCATTACATAGATACATTTGATTTGATTAGACTAATGCTAAAGGATAAGGATACTTTCTTTACAGAGATTACACTTGAAGATAAGTTTATTGCTTCTACGCAGTTTTACGATAAGGTTAAGGAGGAAATCGTTCATTTAGATTTTGATGTTGAGAAGTGTGTAAAGCCTATTAAGATTGGTAAGCCACACGATAATAAGATGCAAAATCTATTCTTTGACTTTGAGACTAATCCAAATGGAGAACACAAGGCTTATCTATGTCGCACTTATGATGATAAGGGAAATTCCAGAGAGTTTATTGGTGAGAATTGTGGCTTACAGATGCTATTTAGTTTAAAGCGTAATACCCGCCTAATAGCACACAATGCGACATATGACTTTAGATTTCTAATCCAGTATCTACGCAATGTATCAGAGTTGGCTCGTGGTAATAAACTAATATCTGCTAAGGGTCGCTTTAATGACTATGATATTGAGATTAAGGACTCTTATCACTTGATTACAATGCCTCTAAGAAATTTTCCTAAGGTATTTGGTATTGAGAATACTGTTAAGGAAGTAATGCCTTACACACTATACAATGATGATAATATCGCAAATCGTTTCGTTCCTATTAAGACTGCACTTGATATAATCGCAGATGATGAGAAGGAGCAATTCTTAAATAATATTAAACGCTGGAACTTAGAAAAAGATGATACTTATGATATTATAAAGTATTCTTCTATGTATTGTGAGATTGATTGTAAAATCCTGTGTGAAGGTTATAATACCTTTAGAAAGTGGATTAAGCAGACATTTAAACTTGATATTGATTTTATTCTAACTGGTGCGTCATTAGCACATCAGTATTTCGTAAATGAGGGCTGTTATGATGGTGTTAATGAACTGGGTGGTGTTCCACAACTATTTATACAAGGTTGTGTCGTTGGTGGTCGTGTAATGTGTGCTGAAAATAAGAAGATGATGTTAGATTATGTCATTAATGATTTTGATGCTGTAAGTCTATATCCTTCTGCTATGTATCGTATGGATGGCTTCTTAAAGGGCGTTCCAAAGGTCATTGAGAACCACGATTTTAACTGGATTAAGATGCAAGATGGTTATTTTATTGATATTACTATTGATAGTGTTGGAATACATCGTAAGTTCCCATTGATGTCCTATAAGAATGAGGCTGGTGTTCGTGTATTTACTAATGATATGATTGGTAGAACTATTCGTGTTGATAGATATACACTTGAAGACATCATAAAATTCCAGGATATTACATTTACTGTTATTCGTGGATACTATTTTAATGAGGGATTTAATACTAAGGTTCGTGATGTAATCACAACTATATTTAATAAGCGACTGGATGCAAAGAAGGTTAAGAACCCTATAGAGATGGTATACAAATTGATTATGAACTCTGGTTATGGTAAGTCTATTATGAAGCCTGTAGAAACCGAGTCCAAGTTCTTTGATACTTATGAAAATGAGGATGAGTTTAATGTATATCTATCACGCAACTATAACTGGATTACATCCTTTGTTAAGTTTGGAAATAAGATTAAGGTTAATACTGTAAAGACACTAATAGACCATTTCAATATCGCACAAGTTGGAGTTTGTATTCTATCCAACTCTAAGCGTATTATGAATGAGGTAATGTGTCTTGCTGAAGATAATAATATTGATTTATACTATCAGGATACAGATAGTATGCACTTAAGAGACGAACATATTCCTATACTTTCTAAGGTATTCAAAGAGACTTATGGTCGTGAGTTGATAGGTAAAGGCTTAGGACAATTTCACTCTGATTTTGATTTACCTGGTTGCTCTAATATTGTGGCTACTAAGTCAATTTTCTTAGGTAAGAAATGCTACATAGACAAGTTAGAAGGTATTAATAAAGATGGTGAGAAAGAGACTGGATTTCATATCAGAATGAAGGGCATTCCTGAGAAGTGTATCCACTATGTAGTAGAACACAATCCTAAGTATAATGATGTAATGGATTTGTATATTGATTTGTATAATGGTAATGAAGTTGCATTTGATTTAACTAATGGTGGAGCAAAAGCAAACTTCAAATTCAATAAGGACTATACAATCAACACACTATCGCTATTTACACGCTCTATTAAGTTTTAGGCAAAAATAACTTGAGGAATAACTTGGGGATATTATATCATATTATGATACAAAATCTCCAAGTGCCGAGCAGAAATCCGTCAAGCGTTCATCATCCCGGAAAACTTTCTCCCGTGAGGGTATAAGACAATGGCTTCCCTCGCTCTCTGCTCTCCCTGTGGTCGCACTCCCTTCTCTGGTCGCTCTCTTCGTGTTGTAGATTACAACTGCCCCGCAAGGTTTAAAGCCTTAACGGATATAACTAATCAGGACATTAAGGAGTGTCCTGCTCTGGCTGAAATCAGGTCGTTAGATGCTACTAACTATCTGGCTGAATATGCGGGTATGCCTGGTTTAGTAAAGGGGGTTCAGTGGGGACACGGGATGATGGTATTCAGCGAAAATATGAAGCGATACACGCAGGTATGTCCTTCTCGTGTATCTGGTAATAAAATCAAGTTCGGCTATGGCTCTGAAGAAATCAAGGAGGAACGGGCTGATTGTTGGGAGTTTTGCGTTAAGCGTATAAGGGTGGATGTAATCATACCGATACAAAGACAAGCAACGATGTCTTTCCCTTTTACTCTTTCACGACCTGAAGACAAGACCTGCCCTGTATGCTATGATGATTTAAGCGGTAATGTAGTCCAATGCTCTACAGGTCATCAAGTCTGCTTAAAGTGTTTCAACCTATTACCTACAGCAGGATACGGGCAGTCCATTAAGAAGTGTGTCTTATGTAATAAGCCTAACTATACTATAGATGAGTATCGCAAGGTAGAGCAAATGAACGGGGCAGAAGTAGAACTCCCTGCCTATTTCAAAATAAATTTAAATGGAGGCAACTCTTTTAAGGAGTTTTGTAATAATGAAGCCCTATTTTTAGGTATGTTAAGATATTCCTGTAATACTGGTGAAATGGATACATTTCGTCGTATGCTTATGTCGTCATTATATAACTTTTATATGAACCATCCCGATAGGTTCAGCACATACGATTTTAATCTAATGTATCAGACATCAGGTAATATAAGGACATTCAATCCAACAACTGATGATATACCACCCGTCATAGAAGCCTATTTAGATGTGATAAATACCCCAGCAATATACAACGATGTAGTTTATACGGATTTCTATTTACACGACTATAACGAAGTAGATTTCCATCGTGATTTAGAAGCAATAGAGGGAGCGAATACCTGGAATAGATTAAAGGACTATCCTGATACTCGCAAGAGATTTCTAATGCGTGAAATATACTTTAGGACTAAAATCAATCGTAGTAATCGCAATGAACTAAAAGAATATTTCAAAAATATTTTCTATCGCATAGCGACACAGGTTTCACGATTTGGTGTGATGTTTGAAAAAATAAAAATGGATGTAGCACCAGCAGAAAATGTGTAATCCCATAAAAATCTATGATATAAATGCGACATAGGGCAGTTCCAAAAAAACCAATAAAAATCCTCAGTAGTA
>Ga0213920_1000961_pt1 | contig 17632 bp, 14 predicted proteins | sample McNCre1117MG_FD_161054 | JGI IMG/M metagenome (GOLD analysis project Ga0213920, IMG submission 161054) | Freshwater microbial communities from McNutts Creek, Athens, Georgia, United States - 11-17 MG | ecosystem: Environmental > Aquatic > Freshwater > Creek | place: USA: Georgia | collected...
GATGGAGGAACGTGGCACCGCATCGCCGCCTTGTGGGAAATGCGAAGGAGCGAGCTTTTCACCCGGATGCTGAATACCCACGAACATGGTCTTCTGATCGGGCGTAAACGCAATACCCGTGATTTCACAAGCCACCGGCCCCACCAAGAAACGTTTGATATCGCCCGTCACAGGGTTGGCACACAACATTTGGTTGTTGCCCATGCCTGCAAATTCTTTGGCGTTGCTGTAGTCGCCATCGGTTTGAATCCACAAGCGGCCGTCGCGGTCAAATGCCAAACCATCAGGACTGTTGAACATATTGTCGGGCGTGATGTTGGCTGAACCTGCATAAGCGTCTTTGTGCAGCGTGGGATTACCTGCCAAAGCAAAGATGTCCCATATGAATTGGTTCGATGTGTGGTCGTTGCCCTTGGGCGTCCAACGCACGATTTGGCCGTACACGTTTTTAGCGCGCGGATTGGGTCCGTTCAACGCTTGGTTAGTTTTCACGCCACGGTCGCTGTTGTTGGTCAGTGTGACGTACACCTGTGCTTGTGTCGGGTGTGCAGCGATCCACTCAGGACGATCCATGGTGGTGGCACCCACCACCGTCGCAGCCAAACGCGTGTGCACCAACACATCAGCTTGGTCTTTGAAGCCAGCCTCTGCTGTCAACCCATTTTTTCCGTGGGTCAGCTCGAGCCACTCGCCCTCGCCTTGTGCTTTGCCGTCCACCGTGGCGAAACGCGCCACATACAAGGTGCCCTCGTCCAGCAAATCGCGGTTGGCTGATAGGTTCTTGGCATCGAATTTTTTAGCCGATACGAATTTGTAAATATGTTCGCCCTTTTCGTCATCGCCCATGTAGACCACCACATGACCGTCGGCATTCACCACCACTTCGGCATTTTCGTGTTTGACGCGGCCCAAGGCTGTGCGCTTGATGGGTGTGCTGGTAGGGTCCATCGGGTCAATCTCAACCACCCAGCCAAAACGATTAGGTTCGTTGGGGTTCTTGGCTAAATCGAATCGGCCATCGAAGGGGTGCCAGTTGATGCCAGCGTCTTTGGATGCAATGCCGTAGCGTTTGTAAGCGGCGTTATCCGGCAGGGCTTGCGCGCTGCCAAAGAAACCGTTGAAGTTTTCTTCACACGTCAGGTACGTGCCCCAAGGCGTACGGCCATTGGCGCAATTGTTGAACGTGCCTAAGGCCACCGTGCCTGTGGGATCAGCTTGAGTTTTCAACAAGGCGCTGCCTGCGGCGGGACCACTCAAACGCATTTCGGTGTTGGCGGTGATGCGACGGTTCAAACGAGCTTGTGGTTGCAGCTTCCACACACCGCCGATGCTACGCACTTCAAACACACTCACGCCATGCGCGGCTTGGGCTTTACGGGTGTCTTCGATGCTATTGCAGCGACCGTTGACAAACAGATATTCGTAATTGGCGTATTCGTTGTTCACCGCAATCACACCATGGTCAACGCCCAAGTTGAAAAAACTCATGCCGTCGTTGTTGTCGCCAATCGACAAGCTTTGGCTGGTGGCTGTGCCACGAGTGCTGGGGTCAAACGCTGTGCCACCGGGCAGGATGGCATCGCCCCACGAAGCCAAGACGCGCCATTGGTAGCCTGCGGGCACGGTGATGGTGTCTAAAGAATTGGCGGCGATGGGGGTAAAGCCGATGCGAGGACCAGCCTTAGCGCTTGTGTTGGCAGCTTGGACCAAACCTTGACCGCCCAAGAACAAGCCCATGCCTGCCCCTACGGAACCCAGCAATTGGCGGCGACTCAACAAGCCATTCACCATTTTTGTGAAGTCGCTGTCATCGGGGCGTGGATGGTTACGTTGGTCGTTTTCGTCAAAAATATTCATGGCGGCCTCGGTCAAAGAAGTGAGGTGAACTTTACGCATCCTCCGTGACATTGGCATGACATATAGTTGTCATGAATAAACGGTAATATTGTTTTCATGAAACACGGCACACTCCTCGCAGCCATTGATTTAGGCTCCAACAGCTTTCGCCTTGAAATCGGTCGCTACGACCATGGGCAAATTCAACGTGTGGCCTACCTCAAAGAAACGGTGCGCCAAGGCAATGGTTTAGATGCTGAACGCAACCTCACTGACGAAGCCATGCAGCGCGGTTGGGATTGTTTGGCACGTTTTGCAGAACGACTGTCGGGTTTCAAAAAAGCACAGGTGCGTGCCGTGGCGACGCAAACCCTGCGTGAAGCCAAAAATCGTGAAGAGTTTTTAAAGCGTGGATGCGAAATTTTGGGTTTTCCCATTGAGGTGATCGCGGGCACAGAAGAAGCGCGTCTGATTTATCAAGGTGTTGCCCACATGCTGCCCAGCAGCAACGAACGCCGCTTGGTCATCGACATTGGCGGACGCTCTACGGAGTTGGTGTTGGGTCAAGGTTTGGACGCCACCGAAACTGCGTCGTTCCGCGTGGGCAGCGTGGCGTGGTCCATGAAGTACTTCCCCACGGGTGAATTCACAGAGCAAGCATTTAACAAGGCTGAAATCGCGGCACAAGCAGTGCTGGAAGAAGCCCTCTCCACCTACCCGCGCCATCAATGGCACAAAGCCTATGGTGCGTCAGGCACCGTGGGTGCAGTGGCCGACATCTTGGCCTTGTCAGGTTTTCCTGAAGGGGAAATCAACCTAGACGGGTTGGATTGGTTGGTGAAGTGCTTGGTGCGCGCGGGTCAAGCGAGCAAGGTGCAACTCGGAGGCCTCAAGGACGACCGCCGTGCAGTGATAGGCGGCGGCGTGAGCGTATTGCGTGCCTTGATGACACTGCTGCAAGTGAAGACCTTGCATGTGGCGCAAGGCGCTTTGCGCCACGGCGTGTTGTTTGACATGGTTGAGCGCGAAGACCATGACACCGACACGCGCGATCTGTCCATCCAACGCTTGGCCACGAAGTTTGCTGTCGACACCGTCCAAGGACTGCGCGTGGGCCGTGTAGCGGTTCACCTGCTGCAGCAGATGCACGTCAAACCTAAAGACAACGACGCAGACACGCTAGAGCGCTTATGCCGCAAACTGAGCTGGGCGGCGCAACTGCACGAAGTGGGCGTGGCCATCTCGCACAGCGACTATCACAAGCACGGCGCCTACATTTTGGATAACGCTGATTTACTCGGCTTTGGTATGCCTGAATTGCATCGCTTGAGCCTGTTGGTGTTGGGCCAACGCGGTAAGTTGAAAAAACTTGAAGAAGAATTACAAGAGGATGAATTCGCCAAGATGCTGATGGCTTTACGCGTGAGCCTGATTTTGTGCCACGCTCGCAAAGACCCAGAGCACCTGAGCCTACGCGTGAATTGCGATGCGAACAAGCATCGGATCACATTAGCTGCGCCATCTTCTTGGTCGCAAGAATTTCCGCAATCGGTGCATTTACTCAAACAAGAAAGCGCCTCATGGGTTAAGGTTCCTTGGGCTTTTGAGTTTGTGACGAAACCATGACATATATGACACTAGGCGTTTTAAATTAAACGATATAAACTGTTTATTCTTTTAAATTTTTCAGGAATTAACAGTGAGTACAACCGCTCAAAAAACCATCGTTCAAGCCGCTGTCAAGTCACGCGCTGTCAAAACTCCCTTGGCTAAATCTCCAGCCGCTAAAAAGCCAACCGTGAAAAAACCTGTGGTGAAAAAGGCAGCGACCAAGCCTGTGACAAAAACTGCCGCTAAAAATGCGCCCGTCAAAGTGGCCGCCCCTAAGCCAGTCAAGCCTGCGAAAGTAGCGAAACCCGTCAAAGTCAAAAAACCAAAACTGGTGCGCGACAGCTTCACAATCCCTAAAGACGAATACGTGGTCATCGACAGCCTCAAACTACGCGCTGGCAAGTTGGGTCAAGCTGTGAAAAAAAGTGAATTGCTGCGTGCTGGCATCAAAGCTCTCGCCGCCATGAGCGACATTCAGTTCAAAGCTGCTTTGAGCAACGTGCCGACCATCAAAACCGGTCGTCCCAAGAACTCGAAGTAAGTTCTGGACACGCCACGGTCAGCAACACCGTTTGGGGTTGACCGTCGCGTAGGCGGGTGCGTAGCCACCACACACCGCCCTTGCGCACAGGGCATGTGTGTTCTTGCATTCCCAGCAGCTTAGCCACCAGTTCACCCAAATAAGGCTGATGCCCTACCAACAACACAGGCCCTTTGAGTTGAGGCCCTGTTTCAGGGTGCCACTTAAGGAGATTAAGCACATCCTCCACGGATGTTTCGGGCACCAATTCATCGCGCAATTTAAATTTACGCCCCAAAGGGGCCACAGTTTGCTGTGTGCGTCTTGAAGGACTGACCAACACCCGTGTGCCTTCTGGCAAATGACGGTCTAGCCAAGCCGCCATGCGCATGGCTTGACGCTCACCTTTTTTGGTGAGTGAGCGCGACAAATCGTCACCGCCTTCTGGGGCAACTTCTGCTTCTGCGTGACGCCACAAAATCAAATCCATGGTTTGCCCTTCATTCACAGCATCATGACTTGGCGGCATACAACGCCATCAGCGCTGCCTGCGCCCCATGCAATGGCACAGGTGTTATCGATTGCGCTGCTTTGATGGATGTGCGTTTGGGTTTGGCGGGTTGCGTGCGCGTGTACTGACCATCGGCATTCAAAATCCATGCATCCACGTTGTCGTGCAGATACGCCACCAAACATTCGTCAATCACGCGTTGACGCAAGGCCACATCTTCCACAGGCCATGCCAATTCGACACGGCGCAGCATGTTGCGGTTCATCCAATCGGCACTCGACAAATACAAAGACTCGTCATTGCCCGTGCGGAAATAAAACACACGCGAATGCTCTAAAAAACGACCGATGATGGAGCGTACGCGGATGTTGTCCGCCACACCTGGACGTTGCGCGGGCAACATACAGGCACCGCGAATGATCAAATCAATCTGCACCCCCGCCTGCCCTGCTTGCACCAAAGCTTCCATCAGTTTTTCGTCAGTCAGTGTGTTCATCTTTAAGATGATGCGACTGTCTACGCCCTGTACTGCAGCTTGCGCTGTTTTCTCGACTTTATCAATCAAGCTGCGTTGCAACTGAAATGGCGCAATCATTAACTTATTTAAACGCGGAATCTTGCTTTGATTCGCCAATAAGTTAAAGACGCTTTCCACATCTTGTGTGAGCTTCGGGTCGCAGGTGATATGGCTCAAATCGGTATAGAGCTTGGCCGTGCGAGGGTTGTAGTTACCCGTAGACAAGTGCGCATAACGGCGAATGCTGCGACCTTCTCGACGCGTGACCAGCAGCATCTTGGCGTGCGTCTTCAGACCCACCACACCGTACACCACTTGGGCACCAATGTATTCCAGCTTTTCGGCCCAATTGATGTTGGCCTCTTCGTCAAAGCGTGCCTTCAACTCCACCACCACGGTCACCTCTTTGCCACGTTGGACAGCTTCGCGCAGCAATTCCATCAACACAGAGTCAGCCCCCGTGCGATAGATCGTTTGCTTGATGGCCAGCACATCGGGGTCGCGCACCGCCTCACGCAAGAAAGCCAAGACACCATCAAAGCTTTCATAAGGCTGGTGAATCATGACATCGCCAGTTTGCAAGCGATCAAAGATAGACCCATTGGTCACCATTTGTTGCGGGTAACTGGCGCTGTAACGCGGAAACAACCACTTGGGGTTATCTACCAAGTCAATCAACTGGTTCAAGCGCACCAAGTTCACAGGCCCATGCACCCGGTACAGGGCCGAGTGCGGCAACTCAAACTGCTGCAACAAAAATTCAGACAAATACTCTGAACAACCCGAAGACACCTCAAGGCGTACGGCCTGTCCATAATTGCGATGTACCAAACCTTGGCGCAAAGCAGTACGTAGGTTTTTCACATCCTCTTCATCCACCGACAAATCAGAATGACGCGTCACACGAAACTGCGAAAACTGTCCTACATCGCGACCTGGAAACAAATCTTTTAAGTGCGCACGAATCACGCTGGAGATCGATACAAACAGTTGGCGTTTGCCCGAAAGCTTCTCTGGCAACGGAATCAAACGCGGCAAACTGCGTGGCACTTTGACAATTGCAATTTCGTTATCACGCCCAAACGCATCTTTGCCCGACAGGCGCACGATGAAGTTGAGCGATTTGTTCGCGACTTGCGGGAATGGATGCGCGGGGTCTAGCCCCACAGGCAACAACAAGGGACGTACTTCGCGTTCAAAAAATGACTTCACCCATTGGTGCTGCGCCAAGGTTCGGTCACCATGCGACAAGATGCGAACACCCTCTTTGGCAAAGGCTGGCATAAGCACATCGTTGTACAGCGCGTATTGCTCGTCAACCAACGCGTGAGCCACTTTGCTGAGCGAGTGCTGCGCGTGGGTGCCTGCGGCATCCAAAGGCGCCTTGGGGTGTTCAACACTGCTGTGCAGTGCGGCACGCACTTCAAAAAATTCATCGAGGTTTGAGGACACGATGCACAGGTAGCGTAAGCGCTCTAACAAAGGCACCTCGGGGCGCTTGGCCCAATCGAGCACACGGGCGTTGAACGCCAAAAGACTCAAGTCGCGGTCTAGCCATTCGACCCTGTTGCCCTTGTGTACGTGTGTCTCTTTGCTGAGATTACCAATCGTCATTTGCTTACCTGCCTGTCTATCCGTCAAGTGTGATCCTGAAATGTGACGAACGTGTGACATTTATGACAGTTCTATAGAACACAAATCGAAACAGTCACTAAGATTCACCTATGAATTGGGACGAATCCTCTCTAGGGCTGCTCACGGCATTGAGCATTGGTTTTCTCATTGGCACAGTGAGAGAGCGTTTGCACCGACCTGGCGCGATGAAGGCTGGCGTTCGAACGCATGCCATCGTGGCGTTGACGGGCGCCATCACGTTCGCCATGGGAACGCCGTTTTTCATCACCGCGCTGTTGGTCACTGGGTCCATGATGGCCATCGGCTACCGTCAATCAGCCTCACAAGACCCAGGTATGACTGGCGAATTCACACTCTTTTTAACCATGGTTTTAGCAGGCCTAGCCACTACGCAGGCTTCGCGTGCAGCCGCCATTGGTGTGGTGGTGGCAGGTTTGCTATTTATCAAGAAACCATTGCGTAAGTTCAGTCAAGAGATATTGACCGAACACGAATTGGAAGATGCCTTGATGTTGTTCGCATCAGCACTGGTGGTCTTGCCGCTGTTACCCACAACCCCAATTGACCCTTGGCATGCACTCAACCCTTATGCCATGTGGAAAGTGGTGGTGTTGATCATGGGTGTTGGCATGCTGGGGCATGTTTGCATGCGTGTCGCAGGCGCGAGATGGGGCTTGCCTTTAGCTGGTTTTTTCTCGGGCTTCATTTCTTCCACAGCTGCCGTTGCCGAATTTGGACACAAGGCACATGAAAAACCTGCACTCGAATCCACGGCAAGTGCTGCGGCTTTGCTTTCAGTTTTATCTTCGCTGATGTTGTTCACCTTGGTTTTGGCAGCCAGTGCGCCTGAGTTACTCCGATCGGTCGCATGGCCACTTGCCTCAGCTGGTCTGGCACTTTTCTTGGTCGCCGCATACCTTATTCGACATACGGAAATAACGGATAGTTTTCAACTGACCTCAACCAAGCACGCCTTCAAAACAACGCATGCATTGATGATCGCAACCACGATCAGTGCCGTCATTCTTTGTGCCGCTTGGCTAAAAAGCCACTTTGGTGACTCGGGTGCGTTCGCCACTTCAGTGATCGTCGGCTTGGTAGAAATTCACGCGGCGGCCGTTGGCATTTCTCAGCTGAGCCACACAGAATTGGCGCAATCTGCCTATGCCCGCTGGGGGGTGATTGGCATCTTGGCATCCAGCGCAATTTCGAAAATCTTTCTAGCCTACTTCATTGGTGGCGCACGTTACGGCCATCGCATTGCCATCGGCTTATCGGCCCTACTCGCTGCGGCCAGCCTGTGCATGCTGGGCTTGGGCAACTAGCAACGCCTCGCCCATCCGAATTCGTTTGCCATTTTCTATGCCATCCGCCAGTGAAAAACCTGGCGGCATAAACATCAAAATGGTGGAACCGTGCTCAAACCAACCCATCTCCTGCCCTTTGACATAGCTCGCGTCGCAAGGAATTTCATGGGCACCTTTGTAACGCAAGTTCAACAGCACATCCACCACATGAAATCGCATGCTCGCCACCAACACGGCGGCCACAGGGACAATTAAAAATGGCACGCCATCGCCTGTGTGCATTTGCAACACAGCTCTTTCGTTCTTGCAGAACAACTCTTTCACACGCGTCAATGCGATTGGGTTGACGTTCCAGGTATCGCCTGAGATGTAGGTCACATGGCTGAGGTGTGCGTTGCAAGGCGCATGAAAACGGTGATACATGCTGCTGGTCAAACGCAGGGTGATAAAAGTGCCCCTCTCTAGCAAACTGGGCCAATGTTGAATCAATTCAGGTGCACTCAGCAAACTGTGTAGGTTGTACGGAAAGCCTTTGGCCTGAAAAACCATACCATCCCGAATCTCGCCACACGCCCCGACGATCGCATCGCAAGGCGAGCTCAGCACCGAAGGGTTGGGATCAATTGGACGCAGCCCCGGTCGCAGCTCACGGGTGAAACATTCATGAACGCTGGCAAATGTTTGCTGCTTGGATTCACTCAAATCCAAATCGGTGAACCAATGCCACACAGCAATGGAAGCTTTGACAATCCATGGGTGACGCAGCTGGCTCCACCACCCCATGAACCGTGTCAAGGTGATACGAGGTATACGGTTCGTCAACAAAAAATTGAGATCCTCTTGCAGAAGGAAATTTTGAAATTTATTTCGAATCTTCATCGTCTTGTCACTTAATTTAAATACAAAGGTCTATCTCTAACACAAGGAAATCGACTGTGAACACCACTTGGATGAGTTTGGGTGCATTGGCTACGTTGGCACCGTCTATCTATCGACGACTTCAACTCTCTCGCGCCAAGCACCGCTCGCTTGCAGGGCACTCGCGCATGGCCAAACGTTTGGCCCGCATGTTGCCCGGCTACCATTTTGACGAGCAAGTGTTCTTTAAATGTGACAACGCGCCGTTCGAGATACAAAATCTTCGCCGCCAAGCATTTTTCAAAATCGCAGAGGTCCTCAAAGCGCGTCATCCTTTGAGCATTCAAGCCACCGCAGCAGCCCGAGAGAACATTTCGGACATGCAATTTATTTCTGCGTATCGCGTGCCCTTTCAATTCAGCCCTTTGGTGCAAGCGCATCTGAAAGTTGGTTCGTTCTTGCAATCGGCCACAGGTGTCTTTGTGACCGACTTGGATGGCCAATCGTTTTATGACTTGACAGGCTCTTATGGCGTCAACGTGTTTGGCGCTGATTTCTACAAAAAAACCATGGCTGACGGCACGGCAAAGACGCAAAGCTTGGGGCCAATTCTTGGGGCCTACCACCCTTGCGTGGCCAGCAATGCCGAGCGCCTCAAAAAGATTTCAGGCATGGACGAAGTATCGTTTCACATGTCTGGCACAGAAGCCGTGATGCAGGCGGTACGCCTGGCGCGCTATCACACCCGACGCAAAAATATTGTGCGTTTCTGTGGCGCGTACCACGGCTGGTGGGAAGACGTGCAGCCCGGCCCTGGCAACCCCATGCCACCGCGCGAGACCTACACCTTGAGTGACCTGAGCGAGCGCAGTCTTGAGGTGATCCGCACACGAAAAGACATTGCTTGCGTCTTGGTCAATCCATTGCAAGCCTTGCACCCCAACGTGAACGCGCCCGGCGACACCACCCTGGTCGACAGCAGCCGCAAAGCTGCTTATGACCGCGAGGCTTACACCGCATGGCTACACAAGTTGCGTCAAGCCTGCACAGACAACGGCGTTGTGTTGATCTTTGACGAAGTATTCTTAGGATTCCGCTTGGCCTACGGTGGTGCGCAAGCGTATTTCGGCGTGCAAGCCGACATGGTGACTTACGGAAAAACACTGGGCGGTGGTTTTCCTGTGGGTGTGGTGTGCGGAAAAAAGGAATGGATGCACCGTTTTCATGCTGACCGCCCTGCAGATATTTGCTTTGCGCGCGGCACCTTCAAAGAACACCCTGCCGTGATGGGCGCCATGTCTGCATTTTTGGATCAACTGGAAACCCCTGAAATTCAAGCCATCTACCAAGGGCTGGATGAACGCTGGAATGCTCGCGCTCAATATTTCAACGGTGCCATGCAAACCAATGGCATTCCGCTCCAAGCCGCTAATATGTCCAGTGTTTGGACACTGTTTTACACACAACCCAGTCGCTACAACTGGATGCTCCAGTACTACCTGCGTATCCACGGCTTGGCACTGAGCTGGGTGGGCACGGGGCGCCTGATCTTCAGTCTGAACTACAGCGATGCAGACTTTGAAATTGTGGTGCAACGCTTTGTCTTGGCTGCGACGCAAATGAAAAATGATGGCTGGTGGTGGCACACGCCCGAGTTGACTAACAAAAATATTCGCCGGACCATTTTGAAAGAAACATTCTTCCGATAAAGCCAAAGGGGGTTCGGGTCATTGGCCCGCCCCCCTTTGAAAGATTAGTCGCGCTGAGTCTTAGTGACTTGCGTTTAAGAAATTTTGATCAAAGCGTTGACCACGCAGCAACTGCAAAGGTGCCTTGTGATACAGATACACATCATGGAATGGGTCCGTCAAAATTTTGGTCATCCACACCAAGCCTGTTTGTACATCTTTGATGAAACACAGATTAATGGTTCTGAACAACAAACCACCCACGCCTAAAAACAACCAAGCGTAGCCAACCGCATGTAGAAACTCCATTAAGTTTTCATGTGTCGGAATCACATCGAACTGGCCTGGAAAATAGTAAATCACCAATGGCAACAACCCCCACAGACTCAACAACACCACTTTGCGGCGCAGGTTGTAACCCACCTTGATTTCTTCTTTGAACGCGTTGCTGGCATCGTTCACATGGTCATAGCCTAAAGGTTCAAAGAAGAAATGGCCGGATTGACGCGCTGTCATCGACACCAACCAAGCCAGCAAAGCTGCCCATGCCGGTTCAACAAACAACAAGGCATAAGAAATCAAGAAGCAAATGGCACTGAGCAAGTGCAACGATTGATTGATGCGGCAATGGTGGTAATAGCGATGGTCATCCCAGCGTTGAATGCGCAATGCTTCCAAAAAGTTTTTCACGTCAATTCCTCATGTGTTTTAAAACATGGCAATCATGATCTTGTCATGTGAAAAATCAGTGACAAGTGACAAAAAATAGAGATGAAATAAAAACGTCAAAGAGATGCAATGTCATCAAGTTGTTAAATTCACCAGCCACCATGACAAGCATGAAACTCACAAGCGACACCCCTATCTTGGTCGAAGACTTCGAACCCACACAAAGGTTCTTGCGCATTGCGGTTGTGACAGAAACATGGCCCCCCGAAGTCAATGGCGTGGCCGTCACCCTTTCAAAGCTGATTCAACATTTAGGGAAACGTCAGCACACCATTCAATTGATTCGACCGCGCCAAGATAAGCATGATGCGGGGGTCGAGCAAACCGGTTGGTCTGAACTGTTGTTGCGTGGCTTGCCTATTCCAAGGTACCCCCAACTCAAACTCGGTTTGCCAAGCAAAAAGGCGCTCATCAAAGCTTGGAGTGTCAAGCGACCGGATTTGGTTCATGTCGCGACAGAAGGTCCGCTGAGTTGGTCAGCCTTGCAAGCGGCACAAACACTGCGCTTGCCTGTAACCTCTGATTTTCGAACCAATTTCCACAGCTATTGCCAACATTACGGTGTGGGGTGGTTGAGCAAGCCTATCGTTGCGTACTTGCGAAAGTTTCATAACCGTACCGCCTTCACCATGGTGCCCACACAGTCCATGAAGTACCAACTGGAGGCATTGGGCTTCAAAAATTTAAAAGTAGTGGCACGGGGCATAGAGACACACATCTTTCATCCCAACAAGCGAAGCGACACATTACGTGAAAGTTGGGGCGCAGGCCCGGAGACCATTGTTCTTCTGTCGGTCGGTCGCTTGGCCGCGGAAAAAAATCTAGATCTCACACTCCAAACATACCAAGCACTCTTGGCAGCGGGAAGGTCCGTGAAAATGGTGTTTGCAGGGGATGGCCCTATGCGTGCGAGCATTGAAACCAAGTGTCCAGACGCAGTGTTTGCCGGCATGTGCACGCACGAGCAACTGGCCAACCTCTATGCCAGTGCTGATTTATTGTTATTTCCGAGCTTGACAGAAACTTTCGGCAATGTGACTTTAGAAGCCCTTTCAAGCGCGACGCCAGTGCTAGCCTTTGATTGTGCCGCCGCAGGTGAATTCATCACCGACAAGAAGAACGGGTGGTTAGTCGAGAGCGACGACGCCAACGCCTACATCAACCGCGCACTTGAAATTACGAGCGACAAACAAACACTGATCCAGGCCCGTGAGTTCACACGCTCCAGCATTGAACATTTAGGCTGGGATGAAATTGCGGCTCAAGCTGAAAGTATTTTTCAACGTGCCATTGAAATCGGCTAACGAAATTGGCGCCAAAGTAGCAGACAAAGTGGCGCCATTCCCGCTGTGAGCAAGGTAGCCAATAACACCATGATGAGTGTCAGCGACACATCCAGCGCCAACAACGCGCTGTAAGACGCCAACATCAACAACACGCTCAGGTTTTCGTTAAATCCTTGCACAGCAATCGATCGTCCCGAGCTGAGCACCTGCATGCCTCGGTGTTGGAGCAAGGCGTTCATGGGCACCAACAACATGCCTCCCGCCAAACCGACGCATAGCAAAAGCGCCACAGCAAGCCATAAATTGGGCGTGACCACCACCACGGGCAACAGCACGGCCAACAGCAAGCCCCAAGGTAAGGCTTGACGTGCCGAGTGCAATTTAAAACGTCGCCCCGCCAAAAAAGCGCCAAGGACTACGCCCAAGGCCACCAAGGCCTGCAAATACGCGCCGTATTTGAGGGACAAACCCAAAGTTTGCTGCGCCCAAACCAAAACGGCAAATTGCATGACAGCCCCGACTCCCCAATACAAAGTCGTGACATAAAGGGAAACACCGCCCAACGGGTCACGCCAAAGCTTGGTGTTGGATGACCAAAACGTTCGCCATTGAACAGCGCGACGCGTGAGAGGCACCAGATGAACATGCCCGCTCATCGGCTTCAAGCCTAAATTCAAACCCGCGGCCATCAAATACACCGCTGTGACCGCACACATCGCGGGCAAGGTGTTTGTTTGAATGAGGAACATAGACCCGCTTGCAAATGCGACTCTGCAATTCTGAGCCAAATTTGATTCAGACAAGCCAGTCAACGCCCCACCCAAAGCAATGCCAAAAATCACCGAGAGCACCACAGACACCTCGAGCCAAGCATTGGCGCGCACCAACATGCGCGGTGGCACAGACTCAGTGACCAAACCATACTTTGACGGCGCATACACAGAGGCGGCCAAACCAATCAACGCAAAAGCAAGCAAGGGCTGAACGCCACACAACAATAGCAGCACGCCCAAAATTTTGAGTGCATTCATCAAAGCCATCAATCGGCTTTTAGAAAATGCATCGGCCACAGGGCCCACCACAGAAGCGAGAAAGATATAGGCCAGCGTCAAAGAGAACTTCAACAAAGGCGCCCACCAGCCGGGATAGCCCTGCTCATTCAAAAAATAAATGCCTAAGATGAGTAACGCATTGTCAGCAAGACCCGAGGCAAACTGAGCGCCAATGAGAAAGTAAAACCCTTTAGGCATCAACCGCAAACGTATTGCTTGAAATGGGGTCAACCGCCAATTTCACAAGCTCATTGCGACGTCCTACACCTTGATAGGCAATACCTAAGTCAGCCAATGCATCTGGGTTGTATAAATTTCGACCATCCAAGATGTAGGGCGTGCGCATGCTTAATTTCATCGCCTGAAAATCAGGGTTGTGAAAATTCTTCCACTCTGTCAACACCATCAAGGCATCCACATCGTGCAAGGCATCCATGTCGTGGTCGACGAGTTTGAAATTTTTCAACCCATGCTTTTGGTCTGCACAATCCAAAGTCAAAGCCGCCATGGCCTCGTGACCGGCCACGGGGTCGTAAGCTGTGACGTGGGCACCACGTTGCAATAGGTTTTTGATCACGACACGGCTTGGTGCTTCGCGCATGTCATCGGTGTTTGGTTTGAATGCCAGTCCCCACACCGCAATTTTTCGCCCTGTTAAATCAGCGCCCAAACGTTGAACCAAACGATCAACCAGCAAAGTTTTTTGGCGTTCGTTCACTTGCTCTGTGGCACTGACCACCTGCATGTGTTGACCATGTGCATGTGCGGTGCTCACCAAAGCTTGCGTGTCCTTAGGGAAGCAGCTACCACCATAGCCACACCCCGCATACAAAAAGCTATACCCAATACGGTTATCGGCACCAATGCCACGGCGAATTTGATCTACATCTGCGCCCAATGCATCTGCCAAATTCGCAATTTCATTCATAAAAGAAATTCGCGTAGCCAACATGGCATTGGCTGCATATTTGGTGAGCTCTGCACTACGTACATCCATCCACACGGTGCGTGAATGGTGGCGGTTGAAACTGGCATACAAATCACCCATCATCCGTTGGCTTTTTTCGTGATGAATGCCGTCATCAATCCCCACCACGATGCGATCGGGGCGCATGAAGTCATCAATGGCTGCACCTTCTTTCAAAAACTCGGGGTTTGAAATGACATCAAACATTTCAGCAGGCATGCCGCGATGAGAAAGCTCATGCACGATGGCTTCACGCACACGGTCAGCCGTGCCCACGGGAACCGTTGATTTATTCACAATGAGTTTGAAATCTTTCAAATTTCGGCCAATCATGGATGCGACGGACAAAACATGCCCCAAATCTGCGGAGCCATCCTCTCGCGCTGGCGTACCCACTGCAATGAACAAAATATCGCCATGTTCAATGGCGTCATGAGCATCTGTGGTGAATCGAATTCGACCCTCTGCACGGTTACGTGCAAGCAGCTCTCGAAGTCCAGGCTCATAAATGGGCACATCGCCCTCTTGCAACATCTTGATTTTGTCTTCGTCCTTATCAAGACAAACGACTTTGAAACCCAAGTCAGACAAGCATCCGCCTGTGACCAAACCGACATACCCCGAACCGATGACTGTGACTCGCATTGATTTACTCCTGAATGCAGTCATATTCCCAAAATATGGTGAAAGTAATAAGAAGAAAAAAAGTCAGTTCCGTGACGTATAGGCAAAAAAAATGACTCTTAGAGTCACTCTTTGATTCACCGTTATTGGTTTACGTGGGTTGCCAATGTGCAAGGCCCATCACAAGAAGAACATGCAAATGTGTCGCTAAATTTTCTAAGCCCTGCACTTTGGTATCTTGATTTGCATGCTTGACACAAAAAAATTCATGCCGAGGTGGAAACTCAATGTGAATGACATCAGGCACAAAACCAACCGGCGACTGTATGCAAAGTTCAGGCTCTTGGCCTTCAAAGCGATTGGTGCAAGTGAATCGAAAATTCACCCCTTTGGAAAACTGTTCAATGGATTCAAACAACTTGGGAAGGAGCTCATCTCTGACATCACGATAGTCTAGGTAACGATGGGTGTCTCGCAAATAAGCCTCAAAAATCGGGTCACTGAGACTGTTGGGGTAGAAATGAAGCTTCGTCATGGATGAACCTCAATACCGTTGATTTCTACACGCGAAATACGCACCAAGTGCTGCTCAAACAACCGTGTGGATTCATCCCAACTAAACGATAAGGCTTGCGTGCGTGCCTCAAACCGTGGCACTTTCAAAGCCTCTAAGCTGGCGTAGGCTAAGTCATCGTGCAACACGCCACCTTTGCGGGCATACGGATAGTCGGCATCTGGGCGCAACACCTCTAAGGGGCCATCCACAGGATAAGCTGCCACAGGTGTACCGCAAGCCATCGCCTCGAGCATGACCAAACCAAATGTTTCATTGCGACTAGGAAAACTGAACACATCGGCGCTGGCATACACACGGGCGAGCTCGTCACGCGGCAACACACCCAGCCAACGCACATGGTGAAACTTATCTTTCAATTCTTTCTCAAGCGGTCCAACGCCACACACCACTTTGCTGCCATGCCAGGACATAGCCAAGAAGCTATCGATATTTTTCTCATACGACACACGACCTACATACAAAGCAATCGGGCGCGGCAAATCATCTAAATGAGGGTGATGTTCAACCGTCTCTGAATAACTAAACAGGCGCATATCAACACCGTGCGTCCAGCTTCTTAAATTTTTAAATCCCCAGCCATCCAGCAAGCGCATGACACCTTGCGTGGGCACAAGCACACCGGCTGAAGGTTTATGAAAGTGCCGGAATATGGCATAGCCAATCCAAAGCGGGATATGCAACGCAGCTTTGAGAACTTCTGGAAAGCGTGTGTGAAACGCCGTTGTGAATGGCAAGTCGTGCTTCAAGCAGTATTTACGCGCCGCCCAACCCAAAGGCCCTTCCGTTGCCACATGAATGGCATCCGGCTCAAATGCATCTAGCTGAAGAGCCAATTGTGGGTAGGGCTTCACAGCCAAATCGATGCCGGCATAACCTGGGCATGGACGTGTTTTGAACAAGTCTGGATGGATGACCTCCACCACATGACCTTTCGCATTGAGCTGGTCCACTAGCTCCACCAAGGTCGTGACAACACCATTGATTTGGGGACGCCATGCGTCGGTGATGAGGGCTATTTTCATGCGACCTTGACCAACCGAGGCTTTTCCAAAACAACGGGTTCCGTCTGCCAATAAAGCAAAGACAACTCACCTTGTGCACTTTCAACCAACGCGCTGCGACTCTCTACCCAATCACCATCGTTGCAATACAACACACCATTGACATCGCGAATTTCTGCGCGATGAATATGGCCGCACACCACCCCCTGGTAGCCATGCTTGGCTGCTTCATGTGCAACCGCATTTTCAAAATCAGTGACGTAGTTGAGTGCTTTTTTCACCTTGTGCTTGAGGTAAGCCGAAAGCGACCAATAAGGCAACCCCAAACGACCACGCATGTTGTTTAAGTAGCGATTGAGCTTGAGCGTGAACTCGTACAAATAGTCACCCACATAGGCAAGCCATTTGGCTTGCTGGACTACTGCATCGAAATAATCACCATGGATCACCCACAGCTGTCGACCATCGGCCGTCTTATGTACGGCCTCATCCACCACTTCAATGCCCCCAAAATGGTGATCTAAAAAATGCCGCGCGAACTCGTCGTGATTGCCTGGCACATAAATGACGCGAGTTCCTTTGCGCGCTTTGCGCAAAAGCTTTTGAATCACGTCGTTGTGCGCTTGCGGCCAATACCAACGACGACGCAATTGCCAGCCATCAATGATGTCACCGACCAAGTACAAGTAATCGCTGGTGTTTTCTTTTAAAAAATCCAACAATGCGTCAGCTTGACAACCAGGCGTCCCTAGATGCAGGTCCGAGATGAAGATGGCTCTGTAGTGCATCAAGCGCCCAAAAAGTGTTTGCGGTAGCGGGGGGGCATGTCGTTGATCTTCATCAACATGGGCAAATCAGCCGTGTTGAAGTCTGGATCCCATGCAGGCGCACCCAAAACTTTGGCACCTAAGCG
>Ga0213920_1000962_pt1 | contig 17630 bp, 15 predicted proteins | sample McNCre1117MG_FD_161054 | JGI IMG/M metagenome (GOLD analysis project Ga0213920, IMG submission 161054) | Freshwater microbial communities from McNutts Creek, Athens, Georgia, United States - 11-17 MG | ecosystem: Environmental > Aquatic > Freshwater > Creek | place: USA: Georgia | collected...
TTCTTCTCGGGTCTGGGCATGGAGTTTAACGAGCAGTTCACCGACGACCGAACCCTTTGCCTGAAGGTCAGCGAAGGCGTGCTGCTCATGCTTTCGGATAAGGAAAAGTTCAAGTCCTTCATCGATGCCAAAGAAATCGCAGCTGCCAACACCACCGAGGCGATCTTGTCATTCGCATGCGCCAGCGCCCAACAGGTGAGCGACGTTTGCAAGAAGGCCTTCGAACTTGGAGCTCGCCAGGTGAATGAGCTGGAGGACCACGGCTTCATGATCAGCTGGGGATTCGAAGACCCGGACGGCCACCTGTGGGACCTCTTCTGGTTCAACCCAAATCACAGGGGCTAGCCTTTGGCTGAACTGCTTGCGGTTCTTCGCAGAGAACTAGGCCTTTAGCGCCAGCATGAACTGGCCGCCACCCGGGTTCACCTGGATGGAAAAGTCTTCCCCGGGAGCAAGCCGCCGAAGTCGATCCAGCAGCCACTCCCCTGCCGCCTCGGCATCTTGCTTGTCTGAGAAATTCGCCACGATCTCGCGTCCGCCCTTGCGAGTCAAACGCTCGACCACCTCAAAGATCGGCGATGGGTCACCCGCGACCAGGTGATCTGGCCACGGAATAACCGGTGCGATCTTGCCCTTCATGGTGTTGCAGGAGCGGTGCGCCAGACGCTCAACCGAGGCACCCTTCTTAGCCTTCGGAGGCGCATAGTTGTCAACGCTTGGGCCAAGGTCGGAGTTGACCGATGCATCTGGATCAACCGGTTTGTCGCACAACCAGCAGGTCCAATTGTCGCGCTCGCCAACTGTGTTCAAATCGCTCATGAGGCAAGGTTACCCGCCTAGCGAACCCACCATTCTCAGTTGATGATTTCGCCTCGTTCATCAGCGCGGATTGCGTCGATGCGGTCACGCCATCCCTGCAAGGCTTCCGGCGAAAGCCTGGTCCAGTCGTCCACCACCGTCAAAACCCTTAGAGGGGCCGCCGACCGGTAAGACCTGGTTGGGTTACCGGGAAACTTCTTGTCGGTCACGTTGGGATCGTTCTCAAAGTCACCCGTTGGCTCAACCAGGTACACGGTTGGGCTTCCATCGCCAGGGGCAATTTCGGCCGCCAACCCGGCGCCGTCCTTCAGTGCCGTGAAGTAGATGTGGTTCATAATCACGGCTGGCTTGTAGTTGGACGGAAAACCGGGTGTGAGTAAATCACCTGCCTGAAGGTGGGCCTTGGTTCCATGAAAGAACGGGCCGGAGTCCAGGGGTTGGTTAGTTTGCGAGTCAATTGCCACGACTCCACGATAAACCTTTACTCAGCAGCTACAGGTGCAGCGCCGTGAAGAGCCACTCGCTTTGGCAATGCGAAAACCAGCACAAGAGCAACTGCAGCAAGGATGGCCGAGGCCGCCATGGAGTTGACTGCACCATCGTGGAACTGGTTGGCAACATCGGCAGGCGACTTTATGAGCGCAGGGTGGATGGAGTTGAACAGGATGGACGCGATCGCGGCGATACCGATTGCGCTACCCATGCGCTGCATGGTCTGGACCAGTCCGCTGGCAGACCCTGCCTCGGCGTTGTCCACGGTGGCAACGATGAACTGCACGTTTGGAGCAAGGAAGATGCCGTTACCTGCACCTGCGACGAAGATTGCGGGAAGCAGGATCCAGTTAGTTAGGTCACCAACCGCAACCGTGCTGAGGATGAGCCAGATGGCCGAAAGCCCAACCAACATCACTGCTGCACCCAGGATGAGAACGTTTCGGCCAATCTTTGCGGCCCACTTGGAACTTTGAGAAGAGAAGATGGCGGTGCCGATCGCGAATGGAAGCGTGAGCAGACCGCTCTCCAGAGCGGTATGGCCGAGGCCCGCCTGCCACAGCAGCGAGAGCGTAAAAAAGATGGAGGTGAAGGCTGCAAAATAGACCAGGGCCAAGATGGATCCAAAGGTGAAGCTGGCGTGGTTGAACATCCTCGGTGGAACCAGAGCAGAACCGCCACGCTTAGTGAAGAACACCTGCCAGGCACCAAATAGGACCAGGCCGGCGATACCGGCAGCCATGGTCCACCAGGTCCAGGCTGGCCAACCATCCTGCTGCCCCTCGATGAGCGGGTAGAGAACCGCGGTTAGCGCGGCACTTAAGATTGCAACGCCGAGCCAGTCCATCCGGTTGGTTCGATCGGCATGGGCATCCCCACCAGGAAGAATGAGGATTGCAAAGAGGCAAACCAGGATACCGATAGGCAGGTTCACGAAGAACACCCAGCGCCAACCCTCGGATTCACCGAAGGCCTGAATCAGCAGACCACCGGCGATCTGGCCGACGGCGCTCGAGAGACCAATGACCGAACCCATGATGGCGAACGCCTTGCCACGGTCGCGACCCTGGAACAGAAGCTGGATGTAGGAGCCAACGGCTGGAACGAAAATGCCGCCAGCCAGACCCTGTATCAGTCGGCCAACCGTGATATCAAAGTCATTCTGGGCAAAGCCACAGTAGGCACTTGCCACAGTAAACGCAGCGCCACCGATGATGAAAACCCACTTGTGACCGTAGCGGTCGCCCATGCGGCCGGCTGGAATCAGCGCCAGTCCGAAGGTAAGGGCGTAACCAGAGACAATCCACGAGAGAGTGGATTCGCTCGCGCCAAGACTTGTGCGAATCGATGGCAGCGCAACGTTAACGATGGTTGCGTCTACCAGGGCCATGAACATGCCTCCCAGCAGAACAGCCAGCGCGATCCAGGATCGTCTAGGCGCGGCAGGAAAAGGTGCACTTGCTGGGATTGTCATAGGAAGGTAAAGACACTTCCAGATGGTTTTATTCCCGCCAACCTAGACTCTTAAGCATGAAGTTGAACAGCGACGTTACAACGCTCATCGCGCTCTTTGCAATCGTCAACCCGGTCACCGCCATACCCGTATTTTTGGCGATCGTTTCTGGGCTCTCCAAAAAACAAAAGAACCGTCTCGCGCTAAAGACTGCACTTGTGGCGGGGCTCACACTTTTCATCGCCTACTTCTTGGGCAGTGTAATCCTCAACTTCCTAAGCATTCAGCTGGATGCATTCCGCATCGCTGGGTCAGCCGTGATTGCAGCCTTCGGCTGGAACATGGCCATGGGTAAGGGCTTTACCAAACCCGATGGACCGGTGTCGGGTGCAGCCATTGTTCCGCTGGCTATTCCATTGATGGCGGGACCGGGAGCCATCGCAACGGTAATTGCCCTTGGCAACTCCGATCAGGGCCTGGCGCGTTGGGCCAACCTTTTCATCATCTTGGCTCTCACGGGCCTTACCTATCTATTCCTGCTGGCGTCCGCACCAATCGAGAGATTGCTGGGCGAGACTGGACTCATGGTTGTCAGTCGAATCCTAGGGCTCCTGCTGATTGCCATCGCCGCCTCCACCATCATTTCGGCACTTAGTTCCGCTTTTCCGGGCCTAGCAAACTGAATATTTTCCACAACTCGAGCTCGGATAAATAGCCCAGCACGAGATTTGCCCTAGGCTGGTGCGAAACCTATTAAACGGGGGGAACTATGACCGAGAACAATGCTTCAGGGCCAGTTGAGAACGTCGACGCACCTGCTGCCGAGCCAACTCCAATTACCACACCAAGCCAAGGCGGCGTTTTCACTCGCCTAATGGCAATGTCCAAGCGAGCCAAGGTCATCGCTGGAGCAACCGTTCTAGTTCTCGTTGGTGGTGGCAGCGCCTTTGCCTACACGGCCTATCAGTCCCCAGATGTTGTTGTGGCCACGGCCCTTGCCTCGGCGGCATCGCAGAGCCACCCCAGCTACAAGATGGACGTCACTGTTTCGGCAGGCTCGCTAAACGGCGTAGGAAACCTAGACATCGCCACCTCGGATTCCGGCTCGTACATCTCGGCCAAGATCCAGGCTGCGGTGATGGCGCAGCAGCTTGGCGCCACCCTCAACATGGTCTCGGACAAGTCGGGCGACCTCTACTTAAACCTTGCCGACTTCGATTCGATCGGCCAATACCTAACCCAGTCTGGTCTGCTTCCAAGCGCAACCTATAAGGCGCTCAAGACACTGCTAACGGACAAGTGGGTCAAGCTCACCAAGGCCGAGCTAGACGCCTATTCCTCGGCCAGCTCAGGTTCCAGCTGCATCTCCGACACCGTTGCTAACGGCGAAACCCTAAAGTCCATGAGCGCCGAACTTGGCGACAAGATGCGTGCAAACAACTTTGTGGTTGCCAGCAAGGAACTACCGGCTGAAAATGGCAACCGAGTCTTTGTTCTCGGTGTCAACGCCGAGAAGCTGCGCTCGTTCCTAACCGCGGTCAAGACCACCAAGTACTGGGCTAACCTCAAGGCCTGTTCGCCAGCAATCGATATCGCAGACTCCGACATTGCCAGCCTCACCCAGTCCAAGGTTGACCAGGCCATCAAGGCGTCCGGCCTAACCGTCACTCTGGTGGCTGGTCCAATGACCCACAACCTGGTCCGCCTGGAGTTCAACTACAGCGATGCAACCGGCACTAACACCGCCTCGGTAAAGCTTTCGCCTAACGGTGACCAGTCGAGCAAGGTTGTCATTCCAAAAAGCTCCATTAGCTCGACCGAGCTGTTTATGGCGGTTGCTGGCCTGGGAGGCTAGCGCGCAGAAAGGCCACTATGCCTGGCTTGATTAACTTCACAACGGTTTCCATCGATGGCCTAGAGTCATCGCCAGTGGCCGATGCCCTTGCAGGGCTGCGAGCGAACGAGGCTCGGTACTTCAAAAACAAGTACGACATCGACTTCACCACTCGCAGCGCGGCAGATGCTCCGCAACTGGTCGACTACGTTAGCCGTGTGATTGCCGAACGCGACATCGTGATCGCCTCCAAGCCGCTCGAAGCCACCGAAATGATGGTGGAAGGCAGTATCCGCTGGACCTACGTTTTCTACGAGTCTGGCCTGGCAATCAACGTGCTTTATGACACCGCAGATGGCGGCAAGCGCGCCGTTGGATTCAAACTCTCAATGGGCATGGATGTGCCGGAGGAGTTGGCCAGCAAGTTCAAGTTTGCGCGCCAGAAATCCAAGCTGGCCGGCGAGATCCGCGGAACCTTCTTTGTGATCAAGGGCCAGTACTAGGCGCTAAGCCAAACCTAACTTTTTGGGTTCACGCTGGCGCAGTAGCCTATAGCCATGGCTCAAAGCGTTTTCATCGCCTCCGCCGAGGGGCACACCGCAAAGTCTTTGGTTGCGCTCGGCGCCATCAAGGCGCTCGGCAAGCGCTTTCAAAGAGTGAATGTCTTCCGCACCATCTCCACGGATGCTGCTCACCTCGACCCCATCCTCGAGCTGCTGCACCAGGAGTCGGGTTCGACGCTGGCCATGGAAGATTGCGTCGGCGTGGACTACCAGTTGGTGCACGAAAACCCAGACAAAGCCATCTTGCAGACCCTTCAGCGGTTCAAGGCGGTGGAGGCCGTATCGGACGCGGTCGTGGTTTTGGGTTCCGACTACACCGATGTATTCAGCCCTGCGGAGTTCAAATTCAATGCCAAGCTAGCCGCAAACCTGGGCACCCCGATGGTACTGGTGTTCAACGGCCGAGATGTGTACTCCGCCTCGGAGAACATCGGTCAGGCTGCCGCCCGAAACACAGCCGACCTGGCTTCCATCGCAGAGGTGGTGCGACAAGAGATTGAGGCGTCCAATGCATCGTTGATTGCTGCGGTAGTAAACCGCGCGGATGAGACGCAACTGGAACCAATCAACGCGGCCATCGGGGCGGTCTTTGGCAACGGCATGCCGATTTGGGCCGTTCCTGAAGACCCTCGCCTGCTGGCGCCGAGAATGTCTCAGCTGATGGATGCGGTCTCCGGCCGATTGGTCTATGGCCAACCCGATCAGCTGCAAGCCGAAGTTATGGCACTCGTGGTGGCCGCGATGAACGCCGAGCACGTTCTGGAGCGAATCAGCGAAGACGCAGTGGTGGTGGTTCCATCAGACCGATCCGACGTTTTACTTTCGCTTCTGATGGCCGACCAATCCTCCACTTTTCCAAAGTTGGCCGGCCTAGTGCTCAACGGCGGCTTTTCCATTGCCGAACCCATCGACCGGCTGATTACGGGCCTTGCTCCCCGAGTCCCTGTTGTGGAGACAAAGGGGAACAGCTTCGAGACCACGCTAAAGATCACTGCCACACGCGGTCTGATGCGCGCGGATGACCCAGACAAGATTCGGCGAGCAACTGAGTTGGCCGCCCAGCATATTGATTTTGACAAACTTCTCGGTCTGCTGAATGAGTTTAAGCCGGACACCATAACCCCTCTCATGTTCCAGTACCAGCTGATGACCCGAGCCAAGGCCAACAAGCGAACCATCGTGTTACCGGAGGGAAGCGACGATCGCATTCTCCAGGCGGCGGCGCAGGTTAGCTCCCAGGGCATCGCCAACCTGATAATCCTTGGCGACCAAGCCACCATCAATGCGCGCGCCGTCGAACTTGGGTTGGACCTTGACGGTTGCCGTGTGATGGCCATCGAGGGTTCCGAGCACTTCGAGACTTGCGTTGCCGAGTACGTAAAGTTGAGAGCCCATAAGGGAGTGACCGAGGCGCAAGCGCGCGAGGTTATGAAAGACGATTCGTACTTTGGCACCATGCTGGTTCAGCTTGGGGTTGCCGATGGAATGGTTTCGGGCGCGGCACACACCACCGCCCACACCATCAAACCCGCGTTCGAGTTCGTGCGCACGAGACCGGGCGTTTCGGTGGTATCGAGCGTGTTCCTAATGGCCCTGGCAGACCGAGTCTTGGTCTATGGCGACTGCGCCGTGATCCCGGAGCCAACCTCGGAACAACTTGCTGACATCGCGATCTCATCGGCCGAGACAGCCCGGAATTTTGGAATCGAACCCAGGGTCGCGCTTCTGTCGTACTCGACGGGCACCTCAGGCAGTGGAGCCGAGGTTGACAAGGTTCGCGCCGCAAATGAGTTGGTGCACCAGCGCGCACCGCAGCTTTCGGTAGATGGCCCAATCCAGTACGACGCCGCCGTTGATGCCGCAGTTGCCAAGGCCAAGCTGCCCGGATCATCGGTGGCTGGTAAGGCAACGGTGTTTGTTTTCCCCGACCTAAACACCGGAAATAACACGTACAAGGCAGTGCAGCGCACGGCCGGAGCGGTGGCCATCGGCCCAATCCTTCAGGGTCTAAACAAGCCGGTCAACGACCTATCGCGCGGAGCTCTCGTTGAGGACATCGTCAACACCATCGCCATCACCGCAATTCAGGCGGCTCAGTAATGAAACCAATCCTCGTAATTAACTCGGGCTCCAGCTCGCTCAAATACCAGCTCATCGATGTGCTGAGCGAGCAGTCGCTTGCTTCTGGACTAATCGAGCGCGTCACCGACCACCGCGTGGCTTTCGCCGAGATGCTAGCGAAGCTGGATGGGCCGAAGCCAGCAGCCACTGGCCACCGCGTGGTTCACGGTGGTGCCAGGTTTTCTGAGCCCACGCTTATTACTCCACAGGTTCTGGCGGACATCGAGGCGCTGTCGAGCTTGGCTCCTCTCCACAATCCGGGTCACGTGGCCGGAATTCGCGGCGCCATCGATGCATTCCCTGGCCTGCCCCAGGTAGCCGTGTTCGACACCGCATTTCACCAGACCATGCCGGCCAGTTCCTATCGCTACGCGATATCGGCCGACCTCGAAGAGCGCTACCAGATCCGTCGCTACGGCTTCCACGGAACCAGTCACCGCTACGTCTCGCGCAAAGCGGCCCAACACCTCGGCATCGAGCCATCGCTTTTCAACGCCGTGGTGTTGCACCTGGGCAACGGCGCATCCGCCTGCGCCATCAAGGGCGGCAAGTCCTTCGACACCTCTATGGGTCTCACGCCGCTTCAGGGGCTTGTGATGGGAACCCGCACCGGTGACATCGATGCGGCCGTTGTCAGCTACCTTGGCCGCGTTGCCGGGATGGGCGTTGACGAGATCGATGACCAGCTCAACAAGCACTCGGGGCTAAAGGGCATGGCCGGGGTCTCGGACCTGCGCGACATCGAGGCCAAGGCTGCCGCCGGGGACCGTCGAGCCCTCGAGGCCATCGAGGTGTATGTGCAGAGAATCAAGCACTACGTTGGCGCCTACATCGCCGAACTCGGAGGCATCGATGCCCTCATTTTCACCGCTGGTGTTGGCGAGAATTCGGCGCACATCCGTAGCCTGGTTAGCAGCAACCTGGAGTGGCTGGGCATTGAGATTGATCCAGATTTGAACACGGTTCGCAGCCAAGACATCCGAGATGTAGCCACTGCGAATTCCCGCGTGCGCATCCTGGTGGTTCCAACCAACGAGGAACTAGAGATCGCGGTTCAGGTGGCCAAGCTCAGCTAGAAAAACCAGCGGCCGCTTAGGTTAGATTTATGTAATGACAAAGCTTCCGCGTGTAGGCATCTGGTTCGCCGCCGCCGCAACAATCTTCTTCACCAGAGCCATCCTGTTCTCCACCTGGCAGTCACGCGCACCCGAAGTCCAGAGCCTGCTCCACCTCAACACCGCGGAGATGGGCTTGATCTCCATGCTCTATCCTGCGGGAGGTCTCGTCGGCCTGCTGTTCGCAAACTCCATTAACAACCGGTTTGGTTCAACGCGAGTCACCATCGTGGGCTTCTCCCTGGCGGCCGCATCGTTGGCCTCCCTGGCAGTGACAGTGCCTGCCGGCCTCGCCGCCGTGAGCGCCGTCCTGCTATTTGTGATCGGCGTACCCATGGGTGTTGCCGACTTCGTGGGCAACTACGAAGGCACCGGCGTTGACGGCATGAGCAAGCGAAGCCTGCTGCCAGGAATCCATGCGGTGTTCGGCATCGGCATGATGGCTGCGGCCGGATTCGCCAGCCTGCTATTAGGCCAGGGCGTCTCGCTCTCCACCAACTATCTGATCATCGCTGCGCTGGTTGCAGTGCCGTCAATTTGGGCGGGATTCGTGTTCCCTAAGCGCAAGCAGGTTCACGATTCGGTTGCAGCCAAGACCGAACACAAGCGCCTGAGTCGCCGTGTCTGGCGAGAGAACCGAACCTGGATGCTTGCCTCCATCGCCTTCGCCTTCGCGATGGCCGAGATCGGCGCCGGCACCTGGGTTCCCATTTCGCTATCCCACTCCGGTTTTAGCCACAGCGATGCCGCCGCCGCGTTCGGCTGGTTCTGGGTGTTCATCACCCTGGCTCGCGTTGTAGGCGGCGCCGTAGTAGACCGCATCGGCATTCGTGCCACCATCGTGGCCAGCGTCATCGTTTGCTCCGTGGGCATCGCGCTCTTTATCTTTAACGACTCAATCCACCTGCCCTACCTGGCGCTTTTCCTCTGGGGCTTTGGCATGGCAAACGGCATCCCTCTGTCCATCAACGGTGCCAGCGACTCCTCCGCGATGTCTCCAGCGCGCATCAACATGATCATCACCATCGCTTACGCGGCAATGCTTAGCGTCGGCCCTAGCCTCGGCGCAATTGGTCAGTTGCTAAGCATCAACGTGGCGTTTTCGCTACCGCTTCTGCTGCTGGTGTTCGCAGCGTTTGCCTCGAGGGTTATTGGACCTAAGAAGAACGCTTAGTACACGCTGGGAAACGCTGGGCGTTTGGCCTGGCACATTGCCTCGGCAACTCTAACCACCTGGTGCGAATAACCGTTTTCGTTGTCGTACCAGACGTAAATGACGCCCGAGTTGCCCATGGCCTTGGTGGCGAGACCGTCAACCACGCCCGCGCGGTTTGAACCCACGAAGTCACTCGACACCACCTCTTGCGACTCCACGTAATCGATCTGATTTCGCAGACTTGAACCCAACGATGCATCCCTGAGTAGCGCGTTTAGCTCGGTCTCGGTGACCTCTCTGGCGAACTGCAGGTTCAGAATTGCTAGCGACACGTCTGGGGTTGGAACGCGGATGGCATTTCCCGTTAACCTGCCCGCAAACTTGGGCAGAACCTTGGCCACGGCCGAAGCAGCCCCAGTTTCTGTGATGACCATATTCAGAACGGCGGACCGGCCACGCCGCTCACCCTTGTGGAAATTGTCAATCAGGTTCTGGTCGTTGGTGAACGAATGAACGGTTTCAACGTGGCCGTGGTTCACCCCGATGGCCCGATCCAGAACACTTAGAACCGGCGAGATTGCGTTTGTTGTGCAGGATGCCGCGGCGACTATTTTGGCTTCGGTATCCAACACATCGCTGTTGACGCCATAAACAATGTTGGGCAGGTCTCCTTTACCAGGTGCGGTGAGCAGCACCTTGGAGACTCCCCCGGATTTCAAATGCTGTCCAAGACCTACGGCGTCACGCCACCTTCCCGTGTTGTCAATCACTAGTGCGTCGTGTATTCCAAAGGAATCGTAGTCAATGGCCGCCGGGTCGTCGGAGTAAATCACCCGGATTGGCGTGCCGTTAGCGACGATCGTGTCGTTCGGATCGTCAACAACGATGGTGCCGGAAAACTTGCCATGAACCGAGTCGCGGCGAAGCAGGCTTGCTCGCTTGGCGAGGTCGTCGGCACTGCCGCGGCGAACCACAATGGCGCGGAGCCTTAGGCCGCCTGGAGCGCCTGCGTGCGCCAGAAGGATTCGTGCCACTAAGCGACCAATTCGACCAAATCCGTAAAGCACAACGTCACGCTCGGAACGCGAAGCCGCATCCAGACCTCCGATCACCGGCTCCAACTCCCGCGCCAGAACCTGATCGATGGAATCATTGGCCGGGTTAGAAAGCATTCTGGCTACATCGATGGAACAGGGTGCAAGCGCGAGGCCGTCCAGTCGGCGCACCAGGTCCAGCGTCCTCCCAACCTCGAGCTCCCGGCCGTCAACGTGCCTTGCGTATCGGTGCGCCTTGACCAGCTCGACAGGGCTGCGGTTGACCAGCGAACGTCCGTGGATCGAAAGCACCACTCCGTTCTGGCGATAGAGCCGTCCGATTACGGGGATCAACTCCTCGGCGGCCTCAATCGCCGTCTCCCAGGTCTGGCTCATCGGGCCACCTCTAGGGCGGCCCGGCGCTGTTCTAGTTCGGCCAGTAGGGCGGCCGGCGTGTGAGCGCCAAATTGCGAAAGGTAGGCTTCGATCGAGTCAAGGTCCTCCGTCACCTCGGTCGCATCCCAGGCAAGCAGCTGCGCGCTGTCCTCGGCCGACAAACCTAGCTCATCAACGGCAAGTTGCTCTAGGGTGGGCAGGCCACCGATGGCTGTCTCGCGCTTGCCGGTCGCTTCGGTTAGGCGTTCTGCTATCCAGCGCAGCACCCTGGCATTCTCACCGAAGCCTGGCCAGACAAACTGCCCAGCCTCGTTCTTGAGGAACCAGTTGACTCGGAAGATCTTTGGAAGCTTCAGGTTGCGCTCGTCTTCGAAGTTGAGCCAGTGCTGCCAGTAGTCGCCCATGTTGTAACCGGTGAACGGAAGCATGGCGAAGGGATCGCGTCGAACCTTGCCAACAGTTCCCTCGGCGGCGGCCGTCTGCTCAGACGCCATAGTGGCCCCAAGGAATACCCCGTGCCTCCAGGAGTCGGCCTCTGTCACCAGCGGCACGCCCTTGGCCCTGCGGCCACCAAAAACAATCGCATCCAGTTCCACCCCGGCTGGGTCATCCCAGTCGGCACTGATGGTTGGGCAGTTTGCAGCCGGCGAGGTGAATCGCCCGTTGGGGTGGGACGCAGGCTTTCCAGACTCCGCGGTCCAGGCCTCTCCCTTCCAGTCGGTCAGGCCGTCGGGGGCGTGCTTGGTCATGCCCTCCCACCAGACGTCGCCATCGCTGGTGAGCGCAACGTTGGTGAAGATGGTGTCGCGAGCCACCAACTCCATTGCAACCGGATTGGTCTTCATGCTGGTTCCGGGAGCAACGCCAAAGAATCCGTGCTCCGGGTTGATAGCCCTAAACCTGCCGGCGGAGTCAACCCCAATCCAGGCGATGTCGTCTCCCAAGGTTTCTACGCGCCAACCTGGCAGGCTCGGCTGCAGCATGGCGAGGTTGGTCTTGCCGCAGGCGGAAGGGAACGCGGCACTTAGGTGGAAGCGGTCACCGGTTGGCGAGATCAGCCTCATGATCAGCATGTGCTCTGCCAGCCAACCCTCGCGCCTACCCATCACCGAGCCGATTCGCAAGGACATGCACTTCTTGCCGAGTAGCGCGTTGCCACCGTAGCCGGAACCAAAGCTCCAGACCTCGAGAGTGTCAGGGAAGTGCGCGATGTACTTCTCGGGGTTGCATGGCCAAGTGGAGCTGTCATTTGGCGCGCCTACAGAGTGCAGGGTTGCAACCCAGTTTTCACCTGCGCGGATTTTGTCCACCAGGTTTGCGCTCACTCGCGTCATTATGTGCATGTTTGCAACCACGTATGGCGAATCAGAAATCTCCACACCGATGCGGGCCAGAGGCGAACCAATCGGCCCCATCGAGAACGGGATGACGTACATGGTTCTGCCGGCCATCGATCCACGGAACAGCTCGGAGAGCTTGGCCTTCATCGCGGCGGGAGCCATCCAGTTATTGGTTGGCCCAGCCTCGGCCGCTGTTGCCGAGCAGATGAAGGTGCGCTCCTCAACTCGGGCCACGTCCGAGGGGTCTGTCCTCGCCAGGTAGGAGTTGGGCCGCAGGTGCGGATTGAGCTGAATCAGGGTGCCGGACGCAACCATGAGCGAAATCATTTCCTGGTATTCGGAGGCAGAGCCGTCGCACCAGACAATGCGATCTGGAGTGGTCAGCTCGGCAATCTGGGATACCCAGGCATCGATGCCTATTTCTTGGGGAACCGATTTGGATACGGGGGTAGTTGAAATATTGCTAGTCATTTGTCTTTCGCCTTTGAAAGTTGATGCCAGTTAACTTGGTAAAGAGGGTTTTCGGTTGCGGGTATTGCTGTTGTGGGAGGTGGGTCTATGCCGCGCCTTGCGCCGGCCTGAACTGCTTAGGCAGTTGGGAAATAGCCACCCAGATATCGTGGGCGGTAATAAAAAAAGACCGCGCGATGGTTCGATCCGGTGGCGGAAACGATTCGTGCAGTCATCCAGGGGCTCCTTTGCCTCTAGTTACACACTATGAGATTTGTAATGCCCTCACAAGCGAATTTGGGAAATTCGTTCGTAAGCGAACGATATATTAATTTGCGACCTAACAGAGTCGCAAATTACGCGAGGGCCTGGCGCAAGGCAGCCAAAATTCCATCGACATCCTCGGCCCGAGTGTCCCAGGAGCACATCCAGCGAACCTGTCCGGTGGCATAATCCCAGACGTAGAAGCGGTATTTGGAAACTATGCGTTCCGCCACCTCGGCGGGAAGGATCGGGAACACGGCATTGGCATCGGCGCGGTTCGGAACCGAAACGCGAGGGTCGGCCGCGGCAATCTCCATAACTCCGTCGTAGAGCCTCGCGGCCATGGCGTTAGCATTCCTGGCGTTGGCAATTGCCAGCGCCGCGTTGTCGCCGAAAAGCACGTTCAACTGAGCCGAGATGAAACGCATCTTGGATGCCAGTTGCATGGATGTCTTGCGCAGGAACGGCATCGCAGCAGCGAGTGCGGCACCTCGATCGGTGGAGGTATCGGTGACGATTACCGCCTCAGCGCCCATCGCGCCAATCTTGGTACCGCCCAGCGAAACCAGATCCACTCCTAGGTCGGTGGTGAACTCCTTGAAGCTGAGGCCGAGTGCTGCCGCAGCGTTGGAAAGCCTTGCTCCATCGAGGTGCATCAGGAGGCCGTTTGCGTGTGCAACGTCGGCGAGCGCCTTGATTTCGCCCGACTGATAGAGAGTGCCCATTTCGGTGGTTTGGGTGATCGAGACCACGCCCGGTTGGGCGCGGTGCACAACGCCCATGTCAAAGATTTGGCCCAGAAGCAACTCAGGCGTGAGCTTGCCATCGCTGGTTGGCACGGTCCAAAGTTTCAAGCCCGCCATTTTTTCTGGTGCGCCGCCCTCATCGGAGTTGATGTGCGCGTTGGAGGCACAGATAACGGCTTCCCATCGCTTGGTTGCCGCCTGCAGCGCAACCACATTGGCGCCGGTTCCGTTGAAAACCGGAAAGCCCATGGCGTTTGCGCCGAACAGGTCTCGCACCATTCCATCGAACTTCCGGGTCTGGCTGTCTTCGCCATAGGCCACCTCGTGACCCTCGTTGACGGCAGCTAATTCCGCCAGCACCAGCGGGTGAACACCTGCGTAGTTGTCGCTCGCAAATCCGCGCTTTGCCATGATGGGCTACTCCTCTGGGATGAAGGCCTGGCGGCCCTCGAACGGGGTTGAAAGGATAACTGTGGTGCGGGTGGAAACATTGGCAACCGCCCTGATTCGCGCCAGCAGCGCCTCGAGCTCGGCGGTGTCGGTCACGGCCACCTTCACAACATACGCCTCGGTTCCCGCCACCGACCAGCAGCTCTCAATCTGCTCAATGGAAGCAACTTTTTCGGCAACGTCATCGGGTCTGGAAGGGTCGATGGGAGTGAGCGAGACCAGCGCATTTAATAGCAGTCCAACTTCACGTTGGTCCACAGCAGCGCGGTAACCAGTGATCACACCGCGCGCCTCGAGGCGTTTGATCCGCTGGTGCAACGTGGAGCTCGGGACGTCTAGAAGGGCAGCCAGGTCATTGAGCGATGCGCTGGAATCCTTGGCCAGCAGGCCAACTATGCGGCGGTCGAGGGTTTCCATAAGGCAAGTATGCCAAGGGCCTAGGCTGTGATTCCGCGGGTTGAGAGAATCACTTCATTCAACTTGCGATTCAGAGTCTCGTAGAAGACGTTAAGAGGGAACTCGTCATCCAAAATCACGTTTACCACCTCGCGCAGTTCGCCATCGGTGGGCAGATGGTCAACGCCTTTGGCCCAAGTTGATGCCGGGTGAGGCTGCACAAGTGCCGAAACAAACTGGTATGCGGCGATCCACTGCTGGAGCCTGGAGCGGTTGATGCCTTCGTGATATAGGCTTTCCACCTGGCCACAGAGCTCCACTACGGAGTCGGTTACCTTGTCCCAGTCAAAGGTGAGTCTGTTATCGGTCCAGTTGATGGCCCCCGACCTGTGCAGGTGGGCGAACATGATCTGACCACCGAGGCCGTCGTAGTTGCGCACGCGCCCTCCCGTGATTGGGAAGCGGAACAGTCGGTCGAAGAGGATGGCGTAGCGCATGTATTTTGCCAGAGGGTCGCCATCGGCTTCCAGCACCAGCGTTTCGCGGAAGGTGCTGAGGTCGCAGCGAAGCTCCTCGAGTGCGTACATCCAGAACGGCATGCGCTGCTTGATCATGAACGGGTCGAATGGCAGATCGCCGCGCGAGTGCGTGCGGTCGTGGATTAGGTCCCAGAGCACGAAGGTCTCCTGAGCAAGATCCTGGTCGTTCACAAGTCGCTCGGCATCAGGAGGCAGCGGCAGGTAGAGCAGTTCCTTGGCGGCAGACGCAACGGCACGGAAGCGGGCAGATTCGCGATCGCAGAATATTCCACCCCAGTGGTAGGTGGACACCGTGCTCACCGCAACCGTCTCCGGAAAAAGCACAGCGGAGTTTGTGTCGTAACCCGAGGTGAAGGCCACGAACTCGATGGGCACGAAGGCCGCGTTGTTGTAGGTCTGCTCCTTCGCCGCCAGCCAGTCCGGCCAGAAGGTCTTGGTGATTACGGCCTCGAGGTTGCGGTTTGGGTTGCCGTTCTGGGTATACATGGAGAAAACGGCTAGGTGCTCCACGTTGTTACTTCGGTGCAGGTCCGGGCGGAAATGCTCAAGCGATTCGAAGTAATCGGGCACGCCAAATCCACCATCGCGCCACGCCTCAATGTCCCTGGTGACAGCCGCAAAGTACGCTGCCTGATGAGTAAAACGAGGAGCTAACGCGGCGATGGATGTCAGCACGCTGTCCACCAACTGCGATGCGCTTCGCTTTACGTCGTCTGCCCCCTCGATGGAACCGTCCTTAGCCTGCATTGGTCTGAGGGCCTCAACTGCGGCAGCCAAGCTCAGCCAACCTGGGTCCGCTGCGGCCCAGCTGGCGGCGCGCTTCTGGTTGGCCTTGGCGGCAAGCTTTGCGCCAGATAGCCAGCCGTTTAGGTTTAGCCACAGCTGGCGATTGTCTAGGTCTTCGATGGAATCATCGCCAAAGATATCGGAGTCGGAAACCACCACAACTCGGCCGGCGCCGTGTTTCGCAGCAACTCCGAGTGGCGCGTGGGCTGGATACGCGTGTTCACTCGAGCGAGCAAACACCTGCGCGTCTATCGCCGCCGAGGCGTCGAGTGCACCGGCGCGGTAGAGGCTGGCGGCCGAAACCTTGAACGCCAGGTCGGCGATGGGCGAGGAAGGCAATTCTGCCAGAACCCAGGTTGGGACATCCTTGAAGTTGGAGGTTGGGTCTTGAACTGTTGCATTTAAAATCTTTATGCCAAAGCGTTCGGCCAGCTGAGCGAAGTTATTGCCGTACTTTGGCTGTTCCGTCTCGGCCAGTAGCAACAAAGCGCCACCGTTAGCAACAAAATCTTCCACGGCCGTGATTTCAGGCTCGCTAAGCACTGGGTTGCCAGCTCCGATGGTCTTTTCCCACTCGTCCGTTGCGGCGTGCGGAATCACCAGCACATCTGTGCCGTCCAGAGACTCGGACGTGAAAAGCCCGGTGTTCGACCCCACCTCAAAACCCGATTCGGTGAGCGCCTTGACTGCCAGAGTGTAGCCAGCATCGGCAGGGTTTGCCGGATTCATCTGTGAGGCTTTGTCGGCATCAACCGTCCACGCCTGCCTGTGACCCTGATCAATAGTAACGCGACCCAGTTTCTGCACCATTGCCTCCATTTCGGATTTTTATCCCGATTTATTGTAAGAATAGTGGATTTTATCTAGCATTTCACCCCTGCAAGCAGAATTCCTTTCTCGAGTGCAGTGATTAATGCCGAGCGTAGACTTGCAAACAAAGGGAGAGTCAATGAAGAAATCGGCCGAAGAGGATCGCCTTGAGTTTGAGGCAGCAATAGCTACAATGCCCGAGGACGAGCGGGCAATTGCGCGGGCGCTGGCTGCGGCGGCGGCCGAGGTTTCGCCACAACTCACACCGCGACTGTTTTACGCTATGCCAGCCTTCGCCCTTGATGGCAAGACCATCTGTTTCTTCCAGAGCGCGTCTAAGTTCAAGACCAGATACTGCACCCTCGGCTTCACCGACAACGCGAACCTCGACGACGGAACTTTTTGGCCCACCGCCTTCGCCGTTACCAAACTAACGCCAGAGCTTGAGAGGCAACTCAGAGCTCTGCTTAGGAGAGCCACCAGTAATTGAAAATGCCCTCAGCCGAAGCTGAGGGCATTTTCGCGGAGCTTGCTACTTCTTAGGAGTGCTGTCAAGGTAAACGGTACGGCCGTGCAGTGGCTGCACTGGGCGGTTGTTACCCGAGTAAGCCTCGAGAATGGTGTTGATCTGAGCGTCGCTCAGGGCAACAGGGGTGGTCAGAACGTTCCACTTTACGCCCTCGGTGCAACCAGGGGTGGTTAGGCTTCCGCTATAGCGCAGGGTGGTCTTGTTGGCAGGCAGCATCTTGGCCCAGTCCAGCTCAACCTTGGTGTCCTCGGCGGTTGCGGTTGCAGCCAGCATCGAGTCGATGAAAGGCTTCCAGGCCAGGTTCTCGGTGGCGCCGCGCTTGATGAATACGCCAACA
>Ga0213920_1000964_pt1 | contig 17609 bp, 16 predicted proteins | sample McNCre1117MG_FD_161054 | JGI IMG/M metagenome (GOLD analysis project Ga0213920, IMG submission 161054) | Freshwater microbial communities from McNutts Creek, Athens, Georgia, United States - 11-17 MG | ecosystem: Environmental > Aquatic > Freshwater > Creek | place: USA: Georgia | collected...
AAAATTCCAACCCAGAAGTTTTAATATGGGATTGTCCCGCAAAGCGTTTGAAGCTTCTAAAGGTTTTGGTAATATTCATCCAGGTGAAGACCCTGATTTGTCTATTCGTTTGTGGAATCTTGGTTTTGAAACTCGATTATTTTCTAAAGCATTCGTATATCACAAGCGAAGAATTGATTGGGATAAATTCTCGGTTCAAGTGAGTAAATTTGGTAAAGCCCGACCAATTTTGAATAGTTGGTATCCAGAACATAATAAATTAACTTTTTTCTTTCCAACGGCTTTTATATTAGGTTTCTTTTTATCGGTAGCCTTATTGTTGTTGACTTTTGATTATTTTTTACAACTCTATATGTTGTACTTCTTTATTTTGTTTGTAACTTCAAGTATTCAAAATAGAAGCGTGCGAATAGGGTACTTGTCTTTAATTGCCGTTTGGAAACAATTTTATGGTTACGGTTTAGGATTTTTAGAATCGTATATCAAAGTGATTGTTTTAAAACGCCAACCCCAAGTAGCTTTTCTGTATTTGTTTTTTAAAAAGTAATTCATGACAAAAATTATTGGTTTAACGGGAGGAATAGGTAGTGGTAAAACGACCTTAGCTACTTATTTGAAGTCTCTTGGGATTCCAGTATTTATTGCCGATGGTGAAGCTAAAAAACTCATGCAATCTCCTGAAGTTGTAGCCGAAATACAAACTATTTTTGGAACTACTATTTTTGAAAATGGGATTTTGAATCGCCAACAACTCGCGGCTATAGTATTTTCTAATCCAGAAAAGTTGAGCCAACTCAATGCTATTATTCATCCTGCTGTAAAAAAGCAATTTGGATTTTGGCTTGACCAATACCAATCAGAACCTTTTGTGGTGTACGAAGCCGCTATTCTATTTGAAAGTGGCAGCTATAAAAACTGCGATTCTATTATTACAATAACTGCTCCTTTAGAAGATAGAATTACACGAGTAATGCAACGTGATAACAGCACTCGGGAACAGGTTCTACATCGCATTAATGCACAATGGACAGACGAGCAACGCATTGCTAAAAGTGACTTTGTAATCGAAAATAGTGATGCCCAACAAGCCAAAAACAGTATTGACGAAATTCTTAAAATTTTAAAGATTCAGCAAAATGAAGGGTAGATGTTAATATTTGGTTAATATATTATTTACTATATTGTTAAAATACTAAATTTGTGTTGATGAGTAAGCTTTTTTTTAGATTGTTGGTTTTGTTAATGAGTTTGTCCCTAATTGGGATTATTCTGGTACAGGTGTATTGGTTTAATACATCATTAAAAGACAATGACGAACAATTCAAATTTCATGTAAAACAAGTTCTTGGGAATGTAGCTGAAAAATTGCAAAAACAAGAGGCGTATAGTTTTTATGACCGCTACAATCATTTGAAAGATAGTACAGGTAAAATTCCAAAGAAAGATGACTTACTAGAATTTACTTATGTTCAAAAGAATTTGAAAACCAACAAGACGATTGTCTATTCCAATAGTATCATCGCAGAAGATTTTCACATTAATTCTTCGCTCTTTGACAAAAAAACGGACAACACAAAATTGTTTAAAAACTTTAGTTCTAAACGTGTTACAGAGATTTACAACAATAAACCTTTGGATAATTCGGTTTTGAACCAAAGTTTGATTCCCGATGAACGAATAGAAAAATCTGGAAATTTAGATGTGTTAGACAATGCCCAATTTGAAATTTTTTACAAAGATATTGCCACTGCAATGCCTTTACAAGAAAGGGTTTCGGCTGAAAATATTCGAAAGTTAATTAAAAAGGAATTGGAAGAATATGGTGTAAATACCAAGTTTGAGTTTGGAATTTATAGCAATGGATTGGCTACAAAAGTAAAATCAGCGGATTTTAAATACGATCAAAATGCCAGTTATTCGATTCCAATTTTAACGGACAACGAAGGGCATGAACAATACAAATTGATGGTCAGTTTTCCGCATAAAAAGCGATTCTTATTATCGGAATTGGTCAGTATTACAATACTTTCCATCATTTTTACGTTGATTATTATTATTGCTTATACAAGTGCTTTGAGTCAGCTGATTCGTCAACGTCAGATTTCAGAAATCAAAACAGATTTCATTAATAATATGACGCACGAGTTCAAAACACCAATAGCAACAATCAATTTAGCTTTGGATGCGATTCGGAATCCAAAAATAATTGATGACAAGGAGAAAGTATTGCGTTACCTTCAGATGATTCGAGACGAGAATAAGCGTATGCATGCTCAAGTTGAAAATGTATTGCGAATTTCGAAATTGGAAAAAAAGGAATTAGAAATTGATAAGGAATCCAATTCAATTGAAGATGTAATTAACGATGCTATTGAGCATGTGAATTTAATTTTGGAAGATAGAGAAGGCTCTATTACAACGCATTTTGATGCGACAAGAACAACGGTTTTGATTAATGATAATCATTTTACCAATGTGATTGTAAATATCTTAGAAAACGCGATTAAATATTCGCCAGAGGCTCCAGTTATTGATATTTATACAGAAAATATTAAAGATATGGTGTTGGTTAAAGTACAAGACAGAGGACTTGGAATGAGTAAAGTGGCTCAGAAACGAATTTTTGAGAAATTTTATAGAGAACACACCGGAGATATTCATAATGTGAAAGGACACGGTTTAGGATTGGCTTACGTAAAACGAATTGTTGAAGACCATAACGGTCAAGTATATGTAGAAAGTGAAAAAGGGAAAGGAAGTACCTTCATAATAAAATTACCACTAATAAATTAGACTATGGAAAATACCAATAAAAAAATACTTTTAGTTGAAGACGATCTTAATTTTGGAGCGGTACTAAAAGATTATTTGATGCTAAATGATTTTGAAGTTGTTTTAGCAAAAAATGGAATGGAAGGTTTTGAGAAATTCAAAAAAGACAATTATGATTTGTGTATTTTGGATGTGATGATGCCTTACAAAGACGGTTATACTTTAGCCAAAGAAATCAGAGAGAAAAATGCTGAAGTGCCTATTATCTTTTTGACAGCTAAATCAATGAAAGAAGACGTATTAAAAGGTTATAAAGCGGGTGCAGATGACTATTTGAACAAACCTTTTGACTCTGAAGTGTTACTAATGAAAATCAAAGCGATTATTCAGAGAAAATCATCCGATGTAAAAGCAGAACAAGTACAATTTGAATTCAACGTGGGTAAATTCCATTTGAATTCTAAATTGAGATTCTTAACCTATCAAAATGAAGAACCAATCAAATTGTCTCCAAAAGAGAACGAATTATTGAAAATGTTGATTCTTCACGAAAATGATTTGATGCCAAGAGAATTGGCTTTGACTAAAATTTGGAGAGATGACAACTACTTTACTTCAAGAAGTATGGATGTGTACATTGCCAAATTGAGAAAGTACTTAAAATCAGATGAAAACGTTGAGATTTTAAACATCCACGGAGAAGGTTTCCGTTTGGTGGTAAAAAAATAACGAAATTTATTTCAATAAAAAAGCTCCAAGAAATTGGAGCTTTTTTTATGCATTAGTTTTTTGAATTAATACGAACGTTTCATTTTATCTTTTATCGCATCCAAACATAAGTTATTGATGCTTCCCTCGTGAGTATGCTTAGTCGCTTTAGGCGATTGGAACGTACCGTTTTCTAATTGCTCAGCAACAGCTTTGTACGCATCTCTAAAAGGAACTCCAGCCACCACCATTTCGTTCAAGGAATCTACTGTAAAGAGATAGTCGTATTTTTTATCGTCTAAAATATGTTCTTTTACGGTAATGTCTTTGATAGCAAAAATTGCAATATCCAAACAGGCTTTTAAATTTTGAATAGCAGGAAATAAACCTTCTTTCAGTAATTGTAAATCTCTATGGTAACCACTTGGTAGGTTGTTCGTAATTAAAGTAATTTCATAAGGCAACGCCTGAATTTTGTTGCATTTCCCACGAATCAATTCAAATACATCTGGATTTTTCTTGTGCGGCATAATACTCGAACCCGTAGTTAGGTGCGACGGTAAGCTGATGAAATCAAAATTTTGACTCATGTACAAACAAACATCCATAGACAATTTAGCCAAAGTTGCTGCTACACTGCTCATAGCAAAGGCGACTGTCTTTTCGGCTTTTCCACGACTCATTTGAGCGGCCACCGCATTGAATTTTAAAGTTTCAAAATTCAATTCTTGAGTGGTAAATGTTCGGTTGATTGGGAAAGAACTTCCATAACCTGCAGCAGAACCCAATGGGTTTTGATCTACAATGGTTAAGGCAGCATTCAACATTGTAACATCGTCAATCAAGCTCTCTGCATAGGCTGAAAACCACATCCCAAACGAAGAAGGCATCGCAATTTGTAAGTGTGTATAACCAGGTAACAATACATTTTGGTGTTTGTCAGCCGACTCCATTAATAAATCAAAGAGTACTTTTACTTGTTCTTTGAGTTCTTTGACAACATCTTTTAAATACAAATGCACATCCACTAAAACTTGGTCATTACGAGAACGTGCCGTGTGGATTTTTTTACCTGCATCGCCTAATTTGATAGTTAATAAATATTCAATTTTAGAATGAACATCTTCAAAACTATCTTCGATTTCAAAATTGCCTGCTTCTACGTCTTTAATGATTTCTTCTAATGCGGTAACTAATGAAGTTGTTTCCTCAGCAGTCAACAAACCAATTTGACCTAACATTTTAGCGTGAGCAATAGAGCCTAAAGCATCATATTTGGCTAATACCAAGTCTAATTCTCTGTCGTTTCCAACCGTGAAATGTTCTATTTGTTTATCAGTAGCAATACCTTTTTCCCAGAGTTTCATGTTTGTAATTTTATTGTTTGAAAAAATCAGTCAGTATTTTAATGTACAACTCAATTCCTTCTTCTATTTCGTTAATAAATATAAATTCGTCAGCCGAGTGGGAGCGTAATGTTTCTCCAGGTCCTAGTTTTAAGGATTGGCAACTCAATACCGACTGATCGGATAAGGTTGGCGAACCGTATGTGGTTCTTCCTAAAGCAATTCCAGCTTGTACTAAACCATGTTGTAACGGAATAGACGAAGCGTTTAAATGCATGGAACGCGGATTTACTTCGGCTGCCACATGATTTTTTACCGTAGCCAATATTTCGGCATTGCTATAGCAATCATTCACTCGAATGTCGACAACCAAATGACATTCCGCAGGCACTACATTGTGTTGTTTTCCTGCACTAACTTGGGTTACGGTCATTTTTACAGGCCCTAACACCTCCGATATTTTTTCAAATTGATAGGTTTTGAACCAATCAATAACTGGCATAGCGTTGTAAATGGGATTATCTTCGTTTTGGTGTGCGGCATGACTAGCAGTACCTTTTACAATCACGTCCAAGACTAATAATCCTTTTTCGGCAATAGCCAATTGCATCAAAGTAGGTTCGCCTACGATGGCGCAATCCAGTTCTGGCAAATGTTTTAAAACACTGTTCAAGCCATTTTTACCACTGCTTTCTTCTTCTGCAGAGGCTACGATTACCAGATTGTAAGGTAGGTTTTTTTGTGCATAAAAATGTACAAATGTTGCTAGAAGCGAGACTAAACAACCTCCCGCATCATTACTACCTAATCCAAATAATTTGCCATCTTTTACAATAGCTTTAAAAGGATCATTAGTGTATCCTTGGTTGGGCTTTACGGTATCGTGATGCGAATTCAATAAAAGGGTTGGTTTACTTTCGTCAAAATGTTGGTTGAAAGCCCAAACATTATTGTTTTCTCTTTGAAAAGGGATATTGTTTTGGTTAAACCAATTCTCAATTAAAAGCGCTGTTTGATCTTCTTCACTTGAAAAGGAAGGCGTTTCAATTAGCGCTTTTAATAAAGCTATAGCTTCTTGGGTAAGGATTTCTATATTCTTCATAGCGTTATGGTCGTATAAGTAGCTTTAGGATCTTGTAACATTCTATGGTGTCCAATTCGGATTTGTTTTACACCCTTAGACAAACTGTTGAAACAGTTGTCTAATTTAGGAATCATACCCGAATGAATTGCTTGTTCTGCTTTTAATTGAGCATACAAATCAGGATTAATGGCTTCAATTACGGAACTGTCGTCTTCTGCGTCAAATAAAACGCCTGGTTTTTCAAAACAATACGTTAAGGTCACCTCAAATTGTGCGGCTAAGGCAATGGCTAATTCGCTAGCAATCGTATCGGCATTCGTATTTAATAATTGTCCTTTTCCATCGTGCGTAATGGCACAAAAAACAGGTGTAATATCATTATCAAGTAAACTAGCTAATAAGTTAGTATTTACTTTTTTAACATCACCCACAAAACCATAATCAATGGTAGGGTGATTTCTCTTGTCCGATTGAATTAAATTACCATCCGCTCCCGAAAATCCCATAGAATTTGATCCGTTAGCTTGTAATTGTGCTACTACTTCTTTATTAATTTGCCCAGCATAAACGCCAACAACTACTTCAAGCATGGGTGCATCTGTAATTCGGCGACCGTCAATCATTTGCGGTGTAAGTCCCATACTTTGAGCTAATTTCGTAGCTGATTTTCCTCCACCGTGAACCAAAATAGTATTGCCTTTCAAAGCAGCAAAATCAGCTAGAAAAGCAGTTAACTCGGAAGGATTATCAATGATATTTCCTCCAATTTTGATGATGGATACCGATTGTCTATTTTCCATCTTCGAGTATTTTTTGTAAAACCAATTGTGCCGCGTAGGTTCTGTTATTGGCTTGTTCAATCACTACCGAATTTGCACTATCAATCACTTCGTCTGCTACAATTACATTACGTCTTACAGGCAAACAGTGCATGAATTTAGCATTGTTAGTCAGTTTCATTTTCTCGGCTGTCACGGTCCAATTCGGGTCTGAATTCGTTACTGTACCATATTCTTTGTAATTACTCCAATTTTTGGTGTAAATAAAATCAGCATTTTCAAACGCTTTATTTTGGTCGTATTCAATTTTTGAATCTTTTGTAATGGCTGGATTCAGTTCGTAGCCTTCAGGGTGCGTAATTACAAAATCAGCGTCTTGCAATTGCATCATTTGCACAAACGAATTGGCAACGGCTTGAGGCAACGCTTTTGGATGTGGCGCCCATGATAAAACTACTTTTGGGCGGTGTGCCGTTTTGTGTTCTTCCATAGTAATCGCATCCGCCAAAGATTGTAAAGGGTGTCCCGTAGCACTTTCCATGTTCACAATTGGCACGGTGGCGTATTTTAAAAATCCTGAAAGTACAGTTTCTGCATTGTCTTTTTCTTTGTCAGTCAATCCAGCAAAAGCTCTGATCGCAATAATATCGCAATATTGGGATACTACTTGAGCGGCTTCTTTGATATGTTCTGATGCTCCTTGATTCATTACAGCTCCATCTTCAAACTCGAGTGTCCAACCTTCATTGGTAAAGTTCATTACCATCACATTCATTCCTAGATTAAGTGCCGCTTTTTGCGTACTCAAACGGGTTCTCAAACTAGGATTAAAGAACAACATGCCTAAGGTCTTATTTTCACCTAAGGCTTTGTTTTTTAATGGATTTTTTTTGATTGCAATCGCTTCGTTTACCCATTCTTGAAGCGAATCTATTTCTTGTATGTTGATGTAATTCATTACTTTAAGTTTTTTTGGACGCTGATTAAACGGATTCGCTTTGCGAAGACGCAGATAATCGCGGATTATTAATTATCTTTTTTAATTTTAAATTCTAATATCTTTTTTCTAAATTTCAGTAACATAAATAAAAGAATTAAAGAAAATATTAATGTTATTTGAAAAAATTTAATTGTGTAGCATAGATTTTGCCCATTTACTAAAGAAATACAATCATTTTGGTTCTCTGTTTCGTATTTCAAACTAACCATCGTATTGAAAATAGCATATGGACACAAAATTAGTCCTGAAATTGACAATATGATTGATAAATAATATAAAAAAAAATTTATTTTCATTCTCTTTTTTGATTTCAAATTTATTTTAAACAATCTTAGTAAATGCAATTTCTCCTTTCATCCCTTTCAAAATAAAATTATCTTCCAAGCCATTAATAATCCAAGTTTCGATGTTTGCCGCTTTGGCTATGGCTGCTGAATCAATTTTAGACTGCATTCCACCTGTTCCATGGGACGATTTGGCTTCGCCAATTTCTTTTTCTAAAGTATGTAAATCCGTTACCAAACGAATCGTTTCTGGTTGTGCATCATGGATTGAGGCTTTGGTGTAAATTCCGTTCGTATTGGTGGCAATGATCAAAATATCAACATCCAATAAAACAGCAGTCAATGCGGCTAATTTATCATTATCTCCAAATTTAATCTCATCCGTTGAAACCGTATCGTTTTCATTGATAATTGGAATGTAATTGTTCTTGACTAAAACATCAATGGTATTTACAATGTTTACTTTGGTTTCATTTTTTTCAAAATCAGAATAGGAAAGCAAACATTGAGAGGTGTGTAATCCTAAATCACTGAAATTTTCATGGAAAATCCGCATTAAATGTGGTTGTCCAATAGAAGCTAAGGCTTGTTTTACGAAAATTTCATTGTCAGGGGCTTCCAATTTTACAAACTGTTTCGCCGCTGCAATAGCTCCCGAGCTTACAATTACAAACTCATAATTGTCTTTCAAGGCGGCAATTTGCATTCCAATATCTTCAATCTTTCCTCTTGAGATGTGATTGGTTTCTTTGGTGAGCGTATTGCTTCCTATTTTTAATAAAATTCTTTTTTTATCTGATTTGTCCATTGCCGTAAATGTACCATTTATTAGTTACCAAGTGTTGTAAACCTATCGGTCCACGTTGGTGTAATTTATCTGTGCTAATCGCTAATTCGCCACCTAATCCAAATTGTCCACCATCCGTAAATCGGGTAGAGGCATTGTGATAAACGGCAGCTGAATCAACATTATCCATGAATTCTTGTGCTGTAGCCTCATTTTCTGTGATAATAGAAGCAGAATGTCCCCCACAATATTGATTTATTTTTTCAATGGCTTCTTGGTCGGAATTGATCGTTCCAATCACGATTTTATAATCTAAAAATTCCTCGTACCAAATTAAATCTGATTCGATTGGAGCAACTCCTGTTATATCGGCTATTTGTTGGTCACCCAAAACAGCTACCTTGTGTTGTTGCAAAGCTTCAACTAATTGTCGAGCAAAAGGTTTCCAATTGCTCAAATTAGTGTCAATTAATACTTTATCTAGAGCATTGCAAACCGAAATATTCGATGTTTTGCCATTAATGATAATGTCCAACGCTTTTTGTACATCAGCTTCTTGATTGACATACACAAAATTATTGCCACGACCACTCACAATGACAGGGCATGTAGCATGCTGTTTTACAAAAGCAATCAATTGTTCTCCTCCACGAGGAACAATTAAATCTACTCGTTGTGTTGGTTTTTCAAGAAAAGCTTGTGTTTCGGCTCTATTGTAATTGAGGTATTCTACCCAATTTTCAGAAACTTCATTTTCTTTCAAAGCTTGATGCCATAATTCGACAATTTTCAAATTAGAAAGCAAGGATTCTTTACCGCCTTTCAATAGAATTTTATTTCCTGACTTGAAAGCAATCCCACCGGCTTCAACCGTAACATCAGGACGTGATTCGTAAATAATCATCACCGTGCCAAAAGCAGCAGTCTTGTTGGTGATTTTCATTCCTTTTTCATGAACAAATTGAAAACGCTCTACTCCAATAGGATCTTCTTGACTTGCCAATTGTTGCATTGATAAAATCATTCCGTCAATTTTAGCGTCGTCTACCAAAAGGCGTTTCTCCATCGCTAAATCGGCTCCAGAATAATTCTCCAAGTCTTGTTGGTTAACGGCTTTAAGATTGGCTCTTTCTTCTTCAAGAAGTGTTGCCATTCGGCTTAAAACTGCATTTCTTTTTTCTATTGGGAGTAGTGTACTCATGAAATTAGGCTTTGATTTCGTTTAAACTTTCTCTTAAAGCTATAATGAAAGTATCAATATCTTTCTTATTGATTGTCAATGGTGGAAGAATTCTTAATAGATTTTTGTTATTGGCATTTCCAGTAAAAATATGCTTGTCCATAATCATTTTTTTACGCAAGTCATTGATTTCAAAATCAAATTCAACTCCTAGCATTAATCCTTTTCCTTTTACTTTTTTTACTTCAGGAATTTGTTGAATGGCTTCTAAGAAATAGGCATATACTTCGTTTGCATTATCCATCAATTTTTGGTCTTTAATGACATCCAAAACTGCAATTCCAGCAGCACAAGCCAAATGACTTCCACCAAAAGTAGTTCCCAATAAACCATAACTGGCTTTGAATTTTGGTGAAATTAAAATACCGCCAATTGGAAAACCGTTCCCCATACCTTTAGCTAAGCAAATAATGTCAGCCTTAATATTGTGATGTTGGTGTGCAAAAAACTTTCCAGTTCTTCCATAACCAGATTGCACTTCGTCTAAGATTAAAACTACATCGTATTGAGCGCAGACTTTTTCTAAGTTTTGGAAAAATTCAGTAGTACCTTCGTCTAAACCGCCAACGCCTTGAATCCCTTCAATAATAACACAACAAACATCTCCTTTTTTAAGTTCAGCCTCTACCAATTCAATTTGGTTCAAAGGCAAAAAGGTTACGACTTGCTGCGCATTTAAAGGTGCTACAATCTTTTTGTTATCAGTTACTGCAACCGCTGCGGATGTTCTTCCGTGGAACGAATTGTCAAAAGCAATTACACGTGATTTATTGGTGTGAAAAGAAGCTAGTTTTAGTGCGTTTTCATTGGCTTCAGCCCCAGAACTACACAAAAACAAACTGTAATCGTCATAACCAGATAGTTTACCTAGTTTTTCGGCTAATTCTACTTGTAATGGATTTTGAATTGCATTCGAGTAAAATCCAATAGCATCCAATTGTTCTTTTAATTTTGCCACATAATGTGGCTGGGTGTGGCCAATAGATATTACTCCGTGACCACTGTATAAATCTAAGTATTCTACACCGTTATTATCTGTAATAGTGCAATCTACAGCTTTTACAGGGGTGATGTTGTATAAAGGATAAACGTCAAATAAGTTCATTTTTTTTAGTTTAAAGTTTGAAGTTTCAGGTTTCAGGTTTCGAGAGAACGTTAAACCTTAAACTTGAAACGATTTTATTTAAAATCCACAAGGTTTTAAATGCAATCCTGTGGTTTCTTCTAAGCCAAATAACAAGTTCATATTTTGAATGGCTTGTCCTGAGGCTCCTTTGGTTAAATTATCGATTACCGAAGTAATCAAAAGCCGGTTTCCTTTTTTTAGTAAACTGATGATGCATTTGTTCGTTTGCACTACTTGCTTCATGTTGATATTCGTAGTAGTAATAGTAACAAAAGGTTGGTCAGCATAATACGCTTCGTATTTCGCAACAATATTTTCTAAACTATCTTCAACAGTAGTGTATAATGTGGCAAAAATTCCTCTAGCAAAATCACCTCTGTTCGGAACAAAAATCAATTCGTTTGGATATCCCGATTGCAATTGCTGAATACTTTGATTGATTTCTCCTAAATGTTGGTGTTCAAAGGCTTTGTAATGCGACATATTGTTGTTTCTCCAACTGAAGTGTGTGGTTTCTGAAGGACTTACTCCAGCTCCAGTACTTCCTGTTGTTGCGTTAATATGCACGTCTTCGTTTAATAATCCATTTTTTGCCAAGGGCAATAATGCCAATTGAATTGCCGTAGCAAAACAACCTGGATTAGCGATGTAATTTGCTGATTGAATGCTTGTTTTGTTTAATTCGGGTAAGCCGTAAACAAATTGCTTTCCGTCAAATTCAGCGTCTTTATTCAATCTAAAATCATTTCCTAAGTCAATAATTTTAGTATCGCTTGAAAATTGGTTTTGTTCTAAAAACGCTTTTGATTTTCCGTGACCCAAACATAAAAAAACCACGTTAACGTTCGGATTTACTTGGTCCGTGAAATTCATTTCAATATCACCCATCAAATCATGGTGAGCAATTGATAAAGGTTTGCCTGCATTGGTTGTGCTGTATACAAAATCAATAGTGGCGTTTGGGTGAAACATCAAAATTCTGATGAGTTCCCCGGCGGTATATCCAGAACCTCCAATTATTCCAACTTTAATCATGATTCAATTGGTTTACAGATGAAAATATATTTTGTGCATTGCCTAAAATCTTAATGAATCCTTTGGCATCTTCAGAAGTCCAAGCATTGTTCATTTCGCCATATTGTCCAAATCCAGTGTTCATCAAATCGTTTTTAGATTCAATTCCATCCAATGAGAAGTGATACGGTTTCAAAGTAACTGTTACGGTTCCGTTGACTGTTTTTTGAGTGTCTTCTAGGAACGTTTCGATATTACGCATAACTGGATCTAAGAATTGTCCTTCGTGAAATAACATGCCGTACCAGTTGCCTAATTGCTCTTTCCAATATTGTTGCCATTTACCTAAAGTATGTTTCTCTAATAAATGGTGTGCTTTGATGATAATTAATGGAGCAGCGGCTTCAAAACCAACTCTTCCTTTGATTCCGATAATAGTATCTCCCACGTGAATATCTCTACCGATTGCGTAGGCATTTGCTAATTTTTCTAAAATCACGATATTGTTAGGAGGAGTATCTTTTTTACCATTCACAGCAACCAATTGTCCTTCGTTAAATTCTAAAGTTACCTTTTCTTCGCCTTGTTTTTGCAATTGAGAAGGGTAAGCTTCACTTGGTAATGCTTCGTGAGAAGTTAAAGTTTCTTTTCCACCTACACTAGTTCCCCAAAGTCCTTTGTTGATAGAGTATTGTGCTTTTTCCCAAGAATAATGTACGCCATTTTTAGCCAAATAATCTACTTCCTCCTGACGTGATAATTTTAAATCACGAATAGGAGTGATGATTTCGATTTCAGGCGCTATGGTTTGGAAAATCAAATCAAAACGAATTTGGTCGTTTCCTGCACCAGTACTTCCGTGAGCAATAGCACTAGCACCTACAGATTTTGCATATTTAATAGCTTCAATAGCTTGAAAAACACGCTCCGCACTTACAGAAAGAGGGTAGGTGTTATTTTTCAATACGTTACCATAAATCAAATATTTGATCGCTTTGTCGTAGTATTTATCTAAAATAGTAAGGTTAGCGTGTTTAGCACTCCCTAATTCATAGGCTCTGTCTTCGATAGCTTGTAGCTCTTCGTCATCAAATCCTCCTGTATTGATTAATACAGTGTGAACTTCGTATCCTTTTTCATTTTTTAAATATTTTAGGCAATATGAGGTGTCTAATCCTCCGCTATAGGCTAATACAACTTTTTTCATGGTATAATTATTTTTTTAAGAATAAGGCTTCTTTAATTTTATTTAATCTATTGAGTACTTTTACGTTAAATGGATGTCTTGGCGGAATTTTTTGTTGTTCTTTTGGATCGTACAACATTCCGGTACACAAACACATTTTATTGTCTTTACTTTTTAAAATTTCATAGTTGGTACAGGTTTGGCATCCTTTCCAAAAACTTGGATCAGTTGTCAATTCTGAAAACGGAACGGGTTTATACCCTAAATCCGAATTGATTTTCATTACCGCTAAACCAGTAGTGATTCCGAAAACTTTAGCATCGGGGTATTTTTTAAGCGAATAATCAAATACTTTTGATTTGATTTTTTTGGCTAAGCCATGATTTCTAAAGTCTGGATGTACAATTAAACCCGAGTGTGCTACGAATTTTCCGTGTTCCCAGCTTTCGATATAACAAAAACCAGCAAATTTACCATCAGCTAGAGCGATGATGGCGTCCTGATTTTCCATCTTTTTTTGGATGTATTCAGGAGTTCTCTTCGCAATACCGGTACCTCTTAATTTGGCAGAGGTTTCGATAGTATCGCAAATTTCTTCTGCGAATTTATAATGCTCTTCTTGAGTTACAACAATTTTAATATTCATTTCAAGAGTTGAATTTTATAGTAGATGAAACAATAGCAATTTGTTTTGAATCAATAGCGTTCACAGCTGTAGTACACTCGGTAGTAGTGTTCCAACTTAGTGCTATAGAATTTAAAATATAATTCTTAGGATATGTAGATCCAATGTAAAACGAAAATGATTTCAAAACGGTAAATTGAAAAATGAATAAATGATAAAACACATTGTGGATACTATATCGATAGTGTCCGTACCTCGGGAGAAGTCGAATGTGTTTTTATCCGTGATAAAGAAGTTATATGTAAACTGATTTTATTCATCGACTGCAAAAATACAACTTTTTTTATAAAACAAGACCAATTTTGCAATTTCTAACATTTTTTTGCGTCAATGTTAGGATGTATAAATAAAAAACTCGTTGACTTTTGATATTCAACGAGTTAATAGGGTAATAAAGCTAGATTTAATTTCGCAACGGATTTTGGTTTAAAATTCCTTTCAATTTGTTTTTTAAATCTTCGCCAGTATCATAAATCATTTGCTCATTGGTTGGAAAAACCACTGCTTTTTTATCAAAATTAGAAAAATAACTATCGTCTGCTGCTCTTCGGTCGCCTTTATAGTTAGCATATACGTTTTCGAAAATAAATTCGCTGCTCAGCGGAAAACTTTGCAACAATTGATTCGTTGTCCAATTGCTGTACTCAACTTTAGCCACAATCATGCACGATTTGAATTGTCTCACTTCGTTGATTTTTACAGTAACATCTTTTAAATTGTCAACGAAAACTACTTTTCCTTTTTCGTCTAACACTTCTTTTCCATTAGCGTCAATTAACTTTTTTTGTCCGTCTTTAATACGACGTTCTTTGATGAATTCTTTTTCTTTGATTTGCTCTGGCGAAATGTTGAGTTCTCTAAAACGAATGCGAACTCCAAAATCGTATTGCATTCCGTCTTGTGCCGAATTGTGATATACCGTCCACTTATCGTTTAATCCATAGGTATTGAAATCCAATAAGTCGTTTTGTAAACGAACTGGAATAATCATATTGGTTTCGTTTTTAGTACTAACTAAAACATAATCAGACCCTTTGAATTTGGCTTCTTTGAGTAACTCTACGACGTCTTTATAATTAGGATTGATTTGGTTCAGATAGGTTAAATCGTCAAATGCTTTTCGGTAATCCATTTTGTTAACGCTCTTGAGTATGGTTTTGGTGTTGGAATACAAATAGTTAGATAAAGCATTTTTGCTAGCGACTAATTGATTGTTGTACTCTTCAAAAGGAAAAATGGCATTACGACCTTCTTTAATCAATTGTAATGGGAGTAATGGCTTAATTTTTTCTTGTCGATTATTGAGTTGGACATACGTTTGGTATATTTTCTCTAATTGCGCAGGATTAGCTTCTTTTTCGAGTAAGTTTAAATTGTTTAAATCTCTTTCTTTGGCTTTGGCGAAAGCTTCTTCCAAGAGATACACATACTCTTGTTTGCTCTTCTTAGTTTTGTTAGATTCTAAACTTGAAACGGCTATTGAAATTGCATTATCATAGTCGCCAGAATGCACTAATTTTTGGGTTTGTTTGAGCGCACAACTTGTAAATACAATTATAAAAGAGAGTAAGAGTGTAATTTTTTTCATAAAGCTAGGTTTTAATTTAATTTGGGATGAAGTACCTTTTTCAAAAACGATGCCATTAAAAATAGCTTTGTTAATTAATTTGTTAAAAAATACTCGGTCAAAAATAGCAGTAACTCACTATTTAGCAAACGTTTTTTTGTATTTTTGCGTCAAATTAACGAAAACTACACAAATGCAACGCGACGAACAAATTTTTGACCTTATCTTAGAAGAACAAGAAAGACAAATTCACGGAATAGAATTAATTGCATCAGAGAACTTTGTAAGTGACGAAGTGATGGAAGCAGCAGGTTCTGTTTTGACTAATAAATATGCTGAAGGATATCCAGGAAAAAGATACTACGGAGGTTGTGAAGTAGTAGATGTTGTAGAGCAAATTGCTATTGACAGAGCTAAAGAATTGTTTGGTGCTGAATATGCGAACGTACAACCACACTCTGGTTCTCAAGCTAACACAGCAGTGTATCACGCTTGTATCAAACCAGGTGATACTATTTTAGGATTTGATTTAGCACACGGTGGTCACTTGACTCACGGTTCTCCAGTAAACTTCTCTGGACGTTTGTATAACCCGGTTTTTTATGGTGTTGACAAGGAAACAGGAAGATTAGACTATGATAAAATTCAAGAAATTGCGACTAAAGAGCAGCCTAAATTAATTATCGCAGGAGCTTCGGCTTATTCTCGTGATATGGATTTTGCTCGTTTCAGACAAATTGCGGATAGCGTTGGTGCTATTTTATTGGCTGATATTTCGCATCCTGCAGGTTTGATTGCCAAAGGATTGATGAACGATCCGTTGCCTCACTGTCATATTGTTACAACAACAACTCACAAAACATTACGTGGACCACGTGGTGGATTGATCTTAATGGGTAAAGATTTTGAAAACCCATTTGGATTGACTACCCCAAAAGGAGAAATCAGAATGATGTCTAATTTATTAGATTTAGCTGTTTTTCCTGGAAACCAAGGTGGACCATTAATGCACATCATCGCTGCTAAAGCAGTAGCTTTTGGTGAAGCTTTGCAAGATGAATTTTTTACGTATGCAATGCAATTGCAAAAAAATGCAAAAGCTATGGCTAACGCTTTTGTAAAAAGAGGATACGAAATCATCTCTGGTGGTACAGACAACCACATGATGTTGATTGATTTAAGAAACAAAAATATTTCTGGTAAAGATGCTGAAAATGCGTTAGTAAAAGCAGAAATTACAGTAAATAAAAACATGGTTCCATTTGACGACAAATCACCATTTGTAACTTCTGGAATTCGTGTGGGAACTGCTGCTATTACTACTCGTGGTTTAGTGGAAGAAGATATGGAAACTATTGTAGCACTTATCGACAAAGTCTTGATGAATCACACTGACGAAGATGTAATCGAAGAAGTAGCTGCTGAAGTAAACGAAATGATGAGCGAAAGAGCGATTTTCGTTTTCTAAATTTTTTTAAGTTTCAGATTCAAAAAATAAGGTTTTGTTTTTACGGAAAGTAATAGCAAAGCCTTATTTTTTTCTTCTAGACGCATTTGAAACCTTAAACTTTAAACAAATAATTAATGTCAATACTACGATTAAAATTGCCTACCGACCCAAGATGGGTAAATATTGTTGAAAAGAACATTGAAGAAATTCTGACAGATCATGCTTGGTGCGAGCAGAAAGCTGCTACCAATGCGATTACCATTATTACACACAATTCGGAGCATCAAGATTTAGTACAAGATTTATTGGCTTTGGCCAAGGAAGAAATTGACCATTTTGAACAAGTACACAATATCATCATCAAACGCGGACTTAAATTAGGTCGTGAGCGCAAAGATGATTATGTGAATGAGTTGTATTTGTACATGAAGCGCAGTAACACAGGAAGTCGTGTTTCTGGATTGGTAGAACGTTTGTTGTTTTCGGCTATGATTGAAGCTAGAAGTTGTGAGCGATTTAAAGTGCTTTCAGAAAATATTGAAGACGAAGAATTATCGATTTTCTATCGTGATTTGATGGAA
>Ga0213920_1000969_pt1 | contig 17529 bp, 17 predicted proteins | sample McNCre1117MG_FD_161054 | JGI IMG/M metagenome (GOLD analysis project Ga0213920, IMG submission 161054) | Freshwater microbial communities from McNutts Creek, Athens, Georgia, United States - 11-17 MG | ecosystem: Environmental > Aquatic > Freshwater > Creek | place: USA: Georgia | collected...
GCTCATGCTGCTCGCGCCCATCGCGCGCAACCGCAAGGGCGAGTACAGCGAAATCTTCACGCAGCTGCAAGCGCAGGGCTATGTGCGTTTTCGCATCGAAGGCAAGGTGTACGAATACGACGAACTGCCCGAACTGAAGAAAACTGAGAAGCACGACATCGACGTGGTGGTGGACCGCATCAAGGTGCGTCACGAAGCGCCAGCAGCACCCACCCCTGTGGCCGCACCCAGCATCGGCGACATTGCCGTGGCTGCACCGCCGCCCGGCTTGCGCCAGCGTTTGGCAGAAAGCTTTGAAGCTGCCTTGCGTTTGGCCGAAGGCCGCGCCATCGCACTTGAGATGGACACGGGCGTTGAGCACGCGTTCAACGCCAAGTTTTCTTGTCCGCAGTGCACGTACTCCATCAGCGAGTTGGAGCCGCGCTTGTTCTCGTTCAACTCACCCGTGGGCGCATGCCCCGCGTGCGATGGCTTGGGCCACCAAGATTATTTCGATCCTGCACGCGTGGTGGCGTTTCCGTCACTGAGCCTCGGCAGCGGTGCCATCAAGGGCTGGGACCGCCGCAACGCGCATTACTTCACCATGCTGGAGAGCTTGTCCAAGCACTACAAGTTTGACCTTGATGCACCCTACGAAGACCTGAGCCCCGAGATACGCCAAGTGCTGTTGTATGGCTCGGGCGAGGAAGAAATCAAGTTCAACTACAGCCTAGAGTCCGGCAGCAAAAAGCTAAGCAAGAAGCACCCCTTCGAAGGTATCTTGGTAAACATGGAGCGCCGCTACCGCGAGACCGATTCCACCGTGGTGCGCGAAGACCTGTCCCGCTACCGTGGCGTGCGTGCCTGTACCTCGTGCGGCGGCACACGTTTGCGTCGCGAAGCACGCAACGTGCGCATTGGCGAAGGCGCACAAATGCGCGGCATTTTTGACATCAGCCACACCACGCTGGGCGAATGCTTTGGCTACTTCAATACCCTGCAACTGCAAGGCGCCAAAGCTGAAATTGCCGACAAAGTGGTGCGCGAAATTGCGTCACGCTTGAAGTTCTTGAACGACGTGGGTTTGAACTACCTCAGCCTCGACCGCAGTGCTGACACCCTGTCGGGCGGTGAAGCGCAGCGCATTCGCCTCGCGTCACAAATTGGCTCGGGCCTCACCGGCGTGATGTATGTATTGGACGAGCCCAGCATTGGCCTGCACCAGCGCGACAACGACCGTCTGATCGACACGCTCAAACACCTGCGCGACATTGGCAACAGCGTGTTGGTGGTGGAGCACGATGAAGACATGATTCGCGCCGCAGACTTTTGCGTGGACATGGGCCCTGGCGCGGGCGTACACGGCGGCCAAGTGATGGCCAGCGGCACGCCCGCCGAAGTGGAGGCCAACCCCAACTCACTGACGGGCCGTTACCTTGCGCAAGCATTGCGCATTGACGTGCCTGCCAAGCGCAATGCCTTCTTGCCCGTAGAAACAGACGAGTTGGCCTTCCAACGCAAGCTGCACAAAGATGCGTCTGAGCATCAAGTCATTCGCATCCGTGGTGCGCGTGGCAACAACTTGAAAAATGTCACTGCCGATTTTCCTGTGGGCTTGCTCACCTGCGTCACGGGTGTGTCGGGCTCGGGCAAATCCACGCTCGTCAACGACACGCTATACACCGCTGCCGCGCACACTATTCACCGCGCGCACGATGAGCCAGCGGCGCACGACGAAATCACCGGCCTCGACTATTTCGACAAAGTGATCAACGTCGACCAGTCGCCCATTGGCCGCACACCGCGCAGCAACCCGGCCACGTACACGGGTCTCTTCACCCCCATTCGCGAGCTGATGGCCGAAGTGCCAATGGCCCGCGAACGCGGCTATGGCCCAGGGCGTTTCAGTTTCAACGTGGCCGCAGGCTCGGGCGGTGGCCGTTGCGAAGCCTGCCAAGGCGACGGCATGGTGAAAGTGGAAATGCATTTCTTGCCCGACGTGTATGTGCCCTGCGATGTGTGCCACGGCTTGCGCTACAACCGCGAAACGCTAGAGGTCATGTACAAGGGCAAAAACATTGCGCAAATCTTGGACCTGACGGTTGAAGCCGCTTTGCAGTTCTTCAATGCCGTGCCCAACATTGCCCGCAAGCTACAAACTTTGATGGACGTGGGCCTGTCGTACCTGCAACTCGGCCAAGCCGCCACCACCCTGTCGGGCGGTGAAGCGCAACGCGTGAAGCTGGCCTTGGAGCTGAGCAAACGCGACACAGGCCGCACGCTCTACATCTTGGACGAGCCCACCACGGGTCTGCACTTTGCCGACATTGCGCTGCTACTGAAAGTGCTGCAACACCTGCGCGATGCGGGCAACACCATCGTCATCATCGAGCACAACCTCGATGTCATCAAAACCGCCGACTGGCTGATTGACATGGGCCCCGAAGGCGGCAGCGGTGGCGGCACGGTGGTGGGTGTGGGCACGCCAGAAGACTTGGCGGCCAACCCTGCCAGCTTTACCGGCAAGTACTTGAAGCGCTTGCTACACAACTCAACGCCTGCTTAAAAGCACAAGGTCGAAGCGACGCAATGTGTTTCGACCTTGCATGGCCACGCTGACCAAGGGCCAGCGCAACATCACCCGCGCTTAATGCTGATGCCCGTGCGCGCCATGCACATGGCGATGGGCAATTTCTTCAGCCGTTGCTGCACGCACATCGGTCACGGTGCAGCTGAAACGCAGTGCTTGGCCTGCTAACTCGTGGTTGCCGTCTAGGTGCACTTCGGGCCCTTTGATCTTCACCACGTTGAACACGCGCGGCTGCCCGTCATCGCCAGCGCCTTGCAGCTGCCCGCCCACTTTCACGCCCGGTGGAAATTCCGCTTTAGGGATGACGCGCACCAACGATTCGTCGCGCTCGCCAAATGCGTCTTCTGCGCTCAAATCCAACTTGACGGCAAAGCCCACGGCTTGGCCATTGAGTGCGGCCTCGACCTTTGGAAAGATGTTTTCGTAGCCGCCGTGCAGATACGACAAATGCCCCGAATCCAAAGGTTTGCCTGCGGGTGTGGTGACTTGGTATTTGAGGGTGACGGCCGTGTCTTGGATGATCTGCATGGCTAGGCTTTGAATGAAAAACGCCATTGTCCACGACCTCACGGCAGAACTGGCATCAAGCCTTACCATTCCCTCCCATGAAACCTATCATCCGTGCCTTTTTCAAAACCCTGCGCCTTGTGCTGGGCCCCGTCATGTTGCTCAAAGAGCGCCTCAGTCAGCCCAAGGGCCTGCAGCGCGATGCTGCGGCACAAGCTGCCATCGACCTGCAATGCCAAAGCTTGGCGCTGTACCAGTTCAGAACCTGCCCGTTTTGCATCAAGGTACGCCAAGAAATGCGCCGCTTGTCGTTACACATCGACAAGCGCGATGCGCAACACCACACCGCCAACCGTGACGAACTACAGCAAGGCAGCGGCGCTACCAAAGTGCCTTGTTTGAAGATCATCGAGGCGAATGGCCAAGCACGTTGGCTGCAAGACTCGAAGGCCATCGTGGCTTATCTGCGCGAACGATTTGATACGTCAGCGGCTTGAGCCCCATGGAAACCGAACTCAAACTCAGCCTGCGCCAACAAGACGCGCCCGCGTTGTTGGCGCACACTCTGCTGGCCACGCCTGCCAAAGTGCAACGCCTGCTCAACACCTACTTTGACACGCCCACTTTGGATTTGAAACAACGCCGCATGGCTGTGCGCGAACGTTTGGCGGGCGAGCAATGGTTGCTGACCGTGAAGACCGCTGGCAAAAGCGAGAACGGTTTGTCGCGCCGCCAAGAGTGGGAAGCGCACACCACACCCGGCGCGTTGGACTTTGCTGCACTGGTAGATGACGCTGAATTGGCAGCATCGCTGATGGCTTTGCGCGCGCAATTGTAGCCCCTCTTTCGCACCGACTTTGAGCGCCACAGCTGGGTGCTGACGCACAACAGCGCCAGCATAGAAGTAGCACTAGACCAAGGCCACATCACCGTGCCAGGCACTGCGTTGAGCGAAGGCATTTTGGAGTTGGAGCTTGAGTTGCTCAGTGGGCCCGAGGCGGCCCTGCATGTGCTGGCTGATGCGCTGCGCCACACACCTAGCGGTGTGATTGCGCTCACGCCATCCGACGCCAGCAAAGCACAACGCGGATTAGCGTTGTTCGCGCAATCCGCTCAAAGCTAAAAATTAGCCGCGTGCAGCCTGCAAGGTCTCACGCGTTTGCAGCGCCACACGACGCGCAGCATCTGCAAAGTCGTCACCCTTAGACGCATACAAAATCGCACGCGATGAGTTGACGATGATGGGGCCGGTGGTGTTGCCATTGGCCACACGCAAGCCCGCTTTGACCGTTGCCACCGCATCGCCGCCTTGTGCGCCCACACCGGGAATAAGCAAGGGCACCGTGGGTGCAAGTTCACGCACACGTTCTATTTCTTTGGGGTAGGTCGCACCCACCACCAAGCCCAGCTGGCCATTGAGGTTCCAAGGGCCTTGGGCCAAACGCGCCACATGCTCGTACAACAAAGGCTGGCCGTCCACAGAGGCGAGGCGTTGGTTTTGCAAGTCGTCACCGCCGGGGTTGGAGGTGCGGCACAACAAAAACGCGCCTTTGCCGTGGTACTTCAAATAGGGGGCCACCGAGTCCCAGCCCATGAAGGGCGAGAGGGTCACGGCGTCTGCACCGTAGCGCTCAAAGGCTTCGATGGCGTATTGCTCGGCCGTGCTGCCAATGTCGCCACGCTTGGCATCCAAGATGATGGGCACATGAGGTGCAACGCGGCGCATGTGTTCCATCAAACGCTCCAACTGACCTTCGGCGCGATGCGCGGCGAAGTAGGCGATTTGGGGTTTGAAGCTGTTCACCAAATCGGCCGTGGCGTCGACGATGGCCGCGCAGAAGTCGTAAATCTTGTTCGAGTCGCCCTTGATGCGGTCTGGAAACTTGGTGGGTTCGGGGTCGAGGCCCACGCACAGCATGGAATTGTTTTGGCGCTCAGCGGCGCTCAGCATGTCAAGGAAGGTCATACCTTATTTTAGAAGGCTCACTCGCTGCCCTTGATGTGCGCCATCGCCAAACAAAGGTCCGCCCAAACCTTGGCCTTCTCTGGCAAGTTACGCAACACATACGCGGGGTGATAGGTGACCACCACAGGCAAGTTTTGGTATTGGTACACGCGGCCCCGCAACTTGCCCAGTGGCGTGGTTTCGACCTCGGGCACGGTGTCGCGCAACAAGGCTTGCACCGCAAAGCGGCCCATGGCCAAAATCATTTTGGGTTTGAGCAAGGCCACTTGGCGTTCAAGGTAGGGCAAGCACTGGGCGACTTCTTCCGGCTTGGGGTTGCGGTTGCCGGGCGGGCGGCACTTGAGCACGTTGGCGATGTACACGCCGCCACCCGCCTCGGTGCGTGCGCCCGTGCGCGAGAGCTTCATGGCGGCGAGCATGTTGTCGAGTAGCTTGCCCGCTTGGCCCACGAAGGGCTCGCCTTGCAGGTCTTCGTTTTCACCCGGCGCTTCGCCGACGATGAGCCAATCCACCTGCGGCGCTTGGCCTTCAACCGCGGGTGCGCCCACGCCAAACACGGTGTTTTTGCGCGAACCGCACAGCGCACAAGCTTGGCAGACCGACACGGTGCTGTGCAGCACAGACCAATCCATTTGGTCGATGCCTTCGGGGCGTTGAATAAGGATGGGCGTAGGTGCAGTTTCGGGTTGGGCCTTGGCCACAGGCGCAGGCATTTGCTGCGCCATGGTTTCGTGGCCCGCTGCGTTGGCAATGGCTTGTGTGGCCAGCTCGCTGGCGGCGGCAAAGCTGTGGGCTTCTTCCGCGTGGGCTTGCATCACCACGTCAGCGGGCAAGGATGAGGCTGAAGAGGCAGATGTGTCGACCACCAAGGTTTCCACGGCGGGGACACCCATGACCGCCGCCTCAGACATGGGCGACCACACGCGCACGCCCATCTCTGCCAGCATGGCGCGTTGGCGTTTGTCGAGGTGCAGGGTGTCGGTCATGGTGCGTAGCTTACAGCTTGAGTGACATGACCACCGCGTCTTCGCGTTGGCCGTGGTCGGCAGGGTAGTAGTTTTTGCGCTCGCCCACACGACGGTAGCCATAGCGCTCATACACCTGCATAGCGCGGGTGTTGCCCACCCGCACCTCTAGCCACAGCCACTGCGCTTGACAGCTACGTGCCCACACCGACAAGGCATCGAGCATGAGTACGCCGTAGCCTTGGCCCTGAAACTCGGGCGCGACCGTGATGTTGAGCAGGTGCACTTCGTCCACGCCCTCCATGGCGACAAAGTAGCCAATCAAGGTATCGCCGCCCATCAGCGCCAGCAGCTGGTAGCCCGACTTGAGCGAGTCCGCAAAATTGCCCCGCGTCCACGGGTGGGCGTAAGCACTGTTTTCGATGCGCAGCACATCGTCGAACAGCGCTTCGGTCAACGGCGCCAGGCGTACTTCGGGTTTCGAAACAAGGCTCATTGGGCGGCTTGTTGGGCTTTGATTTGCATGCGCTCGTCGGTGGTTTGTGCCACTTTGTCACGGATGTAAAGCGGCAGGGCTTCTTCGGGCGGCACAGCGGCACCAGCCGCCCACGCAGCAGGCGCCAAACGCAACAGCGCAGCCGCCGTGGGCAAGGCGGTTACTTGTGGCGCGGTCAGCGCGGTGGGCCAACGGCTTGTGTACACAGGCCATGCATTCCCTGCGGCTATGAAACTGTCTGGCGCCCAATCGGCAGGCCAATGCAAAGATTGGGGGCTGTGCAGCTCGGGCGCTTGCACGCAGCGCCAAGTGCCTTGCACAAGGTTGGCTTCCCCAGCGCTGGCTGTTGTGGCTTCAGAGGTGTTTGGCGTGAATTCATACGCCGCCGTATACACCTGCTCCATACGCGCATCCATCACAGCGAGCACGCGGGTCACGGGCACGGCACCTGTGACGACGCTGGCGACACACGCCTCTTCGGCGACGGCCAGCAAGGTGTCAATCGGCAACACGGGCAAATTCGCACCAAAGGCCAACCCTTGGGCCACCGAACACGCCGTGCGCAGACCGGTGAACGCGCCAGGCCCACGACCAAACACCACGGCTTGCAAATCGGTCAAAGCCAAACCAGCTTCTTTGAGCAGCGCCAAGGTCTGCGGAATCATGTGGGTGGACGTGAGCGCACCACCTGGGCTGGTGTGTGTCCATGTTTGTGTGCCGCGTGCGACCGCGAGCGAAAGGGTGTCGGTGCTGGTCTCTAAAGCCAGCCACTGGGTGTTGTGCATGGTTTGATTATCCCAGCCGTGATAATTTGTCCATGACCTCTTTGCACTTGATCTATTTACGCTGGATGTCTTTGCGTTTTGTTTGGGCCCTGGCTTTTGCCGCCACAGCGTTGCAAGCCCACGCGGCGCCAAGCTCTAAAGCCGTGCGCAGCGAACCACCCCAACACACGGCAGGTGATATTGGCCAACTACCGCCTGAGGTGAAAGCGGCCCTGCAAAGGGCCAAAGTGCCCAGTGAGAGCTTTCATGTGATGGTGATCGACACACTGGCGAACAGCACACCGCGCCTGAGCCACCAAGCCCAAGTGCGCGTGAATCCTGCCTCACTGATGAAATTGGCCACCACCACTGCTGCGCTCGACCTCCTCGGCCCAGCTTTTGTATGGCGCACGCCCATCTACGTGGATGGCCCCGTACGTGATGGTGTTTTACAGGGCAATGTGTATGTGCGCGGCAGTGGTGATCCGCGCTTGGTTGTAGAACGACTGTGGCTGCTGATGCGCCGCATTCAAGGCTTGGGCATTCAAAAAATTCAAGGTGACATCGTGCTCGACCGCAGCGCGTTTGACGTGCCTGCGCGTGACACCGCCAGTTTTGATGGCGAACCCCTACGTCCCTACAACGCCGCGCCCGATGCGCTGTTGCTCAACTTCAAATCGCTGCTGATTCAGTTGGTGCCCGACCGCGCCGCCAACGTGGCCCGTGTGCAAATCGAGCCGCCACTGGCTGGCGTGCAGTTTCCGGCCACCGTGCCACTCAGCAGTGGCGACTGCAGCGACTACCGCAGCGCGTTGCGCGCCGACTGGACCGACCCCACACGCATCCGTTTTGCAGGCAGCTTCCCCGCCGTGTGTGGCGAAAAAATGTGGCCTATTGCGTATGCCGCGCCCCAGCAATTTGCGCAGCGTGCCATCGCCGGCATGTGGCAGCAGCTGGGCGGCCAACTGAGCGGTCAAGTGCGCGAAGGCAGCGTGCCAGCAGGCCTGCAACCGGCCTTCAGTGTGGAGTCTGCTAGCCTGGCCGAGACCATCCGTGACATCAACAAGTACAGCAACAACGTGATGGCGCAACAAGTGTTTCTCACACTCAGTCAACAGCAACGTGAGGTGGGTAGTTTTGACGCATCGCGCGACGTGATGCAACGGTGGTGGCGCGAACGCGTGGGTGGCGAAGGCCCCACCTTCGACAACGGCTCAGGCCTGAGCCGCGAAGAGCGCATCAGTGCGCAAGCTTTAGCAAGATTGCTGCAAGTGGCATGGGCCTCACCCACCATGCCAGAGCTGATGAGCTCACTGCCTGTGACGGGCTTAGATGGCACGATGAAGCGTAGCAAGGCTCAAGCCTCGGCACACTTGAAAACGGGCAGTTTGCGCGACGTGGCAGGTATCGCTGGGTTTGTGGACACCACAAGTGGCAAACGCTTGGTGGTAGTGGCCATCCTGCACCACACCAATGCCAACGCAGCACGCCCTGCGCTGGACGCCATGATCGACTGGGTTGGCAAACAACCCTGATATCGAATTAACGCCAGCCTTGGGCGGTGGCGTTGTACAAATACGAGGCAACCCAGCGATTCCCGGCAGGCGTGAGATGCATCCCGTCGGCAAACAGTAGGGTGGCGTAACTGGTGTTCGCGGCGCTGGCATCGCACCCCACGAAGGCAGTGGCGTTATTGCAGGCGGGCAGCGTGCCGGCTGCGGTGCCGTCATAGCCAGTGTCCGTGAACGGGCTAAATACTGTCATAGAGGTGGCCGTCAAGAACGCGGCTGTCACGCCAGAGGCGTTGGCGTAAATCACAGTGTTGTTAGTCTGACCACCAAATGCAGCACTAAGGGCTGTCAAGACAACGTTGTTGAACGTGTTAGTGACCGTGGTGTCAAAGTTGGTGCTACGGCCCCAAGGGGTTCTTGAAACATCCAACACCGGCATGACCAACACATGTTTGACGCCGGCATCCACCAGGCGTTGAACTTGTGCCACCAATGTTTGTGCTTCCGTATTGGGTGTTGCGTTCGCTTTCACATCGAATGTACCGATCGTGATGACAACTAAATCACCCGAAGAAAAACTGCCAACCGATGTGATTTGGTTGGCCAAATCAGAAATTCTTTGGCCCCCGCTGGCGTAGCTCACGACATTGGGCTGACCAAAATAGGCGGCCACTTGTTCGACCACTGAACCCGCAGTGCCCGCACCCTCTCGAACCGTCGGAGACAGTCCACCCGCAGCAGTACGAATGTCGTTGTAGCCGTCGCCTAAGCCAATCACGCGTGTGGGGTGAAAAGGAGACACGGTCGTGCTAGACCCGCAGGCACAAAGCGACACCGCAAGGGCAACACCACACAAGAGTTTGAGGGTTCGGCTAAAAATTGGATTCATCACAGGCTCTCTTTGAGTTCCGCGTTAGTTTAACGAGTCGGCGTGGCAGCCCGCGTCAAGCGGTCACGCACGCCATCCCATTCGGGGGTTGGGGGTGGGGCTTCTACCCAAATCTGAACAACGCCTTGGGCATCGAAATCACGCAATTGGGCAAAGAGTTCGTGGGCGCAAGCTTCTGCGGTTTGCGGCATGGGCTGGACATGAAGCCATTGGGCTTGCGTGGTGGACACCTGCACAGGGCTGCGGGACCACACCGCCACCTTTTCTGCCATGGCACGAGAGGCCTGCGGCATCGATGGTGCGTCGATGGCTTTTTGCAAATCAATCGCTGTCATCAACTGCACTTTGGCCTTGGGCGCGTAGTGCGACTCTAACGTGCCCGAGGCACGCGGGGCGTCAAGGTCTGGCAAGTCAGGCGTGATCACAGGGATGCCGCAGACGGCGCTCAGCTGCTGAGGCGTCAACACCCCGGGGCGCAACAAGACGGGGGCAGCCCGTGTGCAATCCACGATGGTCGACTCGATGCCCACATCACACGCACCGCCGTCGACGATGAGCAAATCCTCGCCAAACTCACTCGCCACATGCGCAGCGGTGGTCGGGCTGACGCGGCCAAACAAATTGGCGCTAGGGGCAGCCACACCAAACACGCCCAACGCTTCGGCGCTTTGCAACACCGCATGCGCCGTGGGATGCGACGGGCAGCGTAGGCCCACCGAGTTTTGTCCACCGGCAGCCACCGCGGCCACGTCAGGGCGACGCGGCAAGATCAGGGTCAAGGGACCGGGCCAAAAAACGTCGATCAATTTTTGAGCAAATTCCGGCACATGGCTGGCAAAGCGCTGCACGCCTTGGGCACTGGCCACATGCACGATCAATGGGTGGTTGGCTGGACGACCTTTGGCTGCAAAGATTTTGGCCACAGCCACATCGTTGCCTGCATCAGCCGCCAAGCCGTACACCGTTTCGGTCGGCAGCCCTAACAGCTCACCGCGCTGCAAAGCTTGTGCAGCAGCAGCGATGGCTTGGGAGGACTGACCGTCAACAATCATGGATGACTCTGGATACCGTCAAAACGGCGCCATGCCCAAAATAGCCGCCGCTTGCAAAGCCACCGCACGGGCAGCCTCTGGCGTGGCAGCAGTGATGTTGAGGTGCCCCATCTTGCGACCCACGCGCGCTTCGCGCTTGCCGTACAGGTGCAAATGCGTGCCGGGCAGCGTCAGCACTTTTTGCCAAGCGGGTTCAACTTGCGAAGAATGAGGCGCGGACCCCGATGGGTGGTTGAACCACAAATCACCCAACAAATTCAGCATGAAAGCAGGGCTGTGCAAGCGTGGCTGCGTCAAAGGCAAATCGGCCATGGTGCGGACCTGCAATTCAAACTGCGACACGTCGCAGGCGTCTTGGCTGTAATGGCCGCTGTTATGGGGGCGGGGAGCAATTTCGTTGACCACCAGCTTGCTCGCCGCATCACCGCCATCGGCCAACACAAAAAACTCCACGCACAACACGCCCACGTAGTCCAGCCCTTGCGCAACGGCTTTGGCCGCTGTGACGGCTTGGTTAGCCAACACCTCAGGCACATTGCCCGTAAACACCTCGGTCACGGCCAGAATGCCGTCGCGGTGCAGGTTGCGCTGCACGGGCAAATTCACCATCGTGCCATCACGCCCACGCGCCACGATGACAGAGCACTCGCTAACCAAGGGCAACATTTTTTCCAGCACGCATGGCACTTGACCCAGCTTGGCCCAACCAGCATTCAGCTCATCACGCGTAGTCACGCGCAACTGGCCTTTGCCGTCGTAGCCCATGCGGGAGGTTTTCAATATGCCGGGCAGCAAGTTGTCATTCACAGCGGCCAGTTGTGTCACCGTGTCAATCACCGCATGCGGGGCCACAGGCACGCCACACTTCACAAAATGGGCTTTCTCACGCGCACGGTCTTGCGCCACGGCCACGGCCGATGCGGCGGGTGACACGGGCAGCATGGCAGCGAGTTGCGCCAGCGCATCGGCGGGCACATTCTCGAACTCAGTGGTCACAGCTTGGCACACGGAAGCGAGTTGCTTCAAGCCTGCGGCATCCAAGTAGTCGGTGTGGATGTGATGATGGCTCACCAAGCCTGCGGGGCTTTGTGCGTCGGGGTCGAGCACCGCTGTGTTGTAACCCATGCGTTGTGCGGCGTGCGCCCACATGCGGCCCAACTGGCCGCCGCCCAACACGCCCAGGGTCGAGCCAGGCAGCAAAGGTTTCAAGGTGGCGCTCATACGGGCAACGTCATGTGGCGCGCCACTTCGGTCTGCGCTACGCGGAAGGCTTGCAGCTTTTCGGCCAAGACGGGATCGGTAGACGCCAACAAGGCCACGGCAAACAAAGCCGCATTGGCGGCGCCAGCGTTGCCAATGGCAAAGGTGGCCACAGGGATGCCTTTGGGCATTTGCACAATGCTGTGCAGTGAATCGACGCCTTGCAAATGCTTGCTGGCCACCGGCACGCCCAACACCGGCACGATGGTTTTGGCGGCAATCATGCCGGGCAAATGGGCTGCGCCACCCGCACCTGCGATGATGGCTCGCAAGCCTCTGCTGTGTGCGGTATCCGCATAAGCAAACATGTCGTCTGGCATACGATGGGCAGAAACGACACGAGCTTCAAAAGAGACGCCAAATTCTTGGAGAATCTGGGTTGCATGTTGCATGGTGTCCCAATCGGAGTTGGAACCCATGACGACGCCGACTTGGCACTGGGTCATGATGTGGCTGTGTGTGTAAGCAAAAACGAATTTTAAGACGGGACCCCCATGCTTGATGTGACGATGGAAAATTTCGAGGCCGATGTGATCGCGGCCTCCCAAACCACCCCTGTGTTGGTGGACTTCTGGGCCGACTGGTGCGGCCCCTGCAAATCACTGGGCCCCGTGCTCGAAAAGCTTGAAACGACCTACGAGGGCCGCTTCAAGCTGGTCAAAATCAACGCTGACACCGAACAACAGCTGGCTGGCGCGTTTGGCGTGAAGAGTCTGCCCACCTGCATCTTGCTGATGGGTGGCCGTCCTGTAGATGGCTTTATGGGCGCTTTGCCCGAAGGCAAAGTGCGTGAGTTTTTGGACAAGCATTTGCCTTCGGAAGGCGCCATCACGGCCCAAGCGGATGCGCAAGAAGCCGAACAACTCATGCAAGCAGGCGACGTAGAAGCCGCTTTGAACAAGTTGCAAGAGGCCCTCAGCCTCAATCCCAGCGATGAAGAGACACGTTACAACTTCGTCAAACTGTTGATTTCTGTCGGTCATTTAGAAGAAGCGGCGGCGGCCTTGGCTCCCAAGTTGGCGCAAATTCCGTTGCAACTGCGCTTTGACGCCTTGAATTACTGGCTGCAAGCGCTGGAGTTTGTCAGCATCGACCCCCGCGGCAGCTGGACCTTGGCGCAGTTTGACGAATTGATCGCCAAAAACAAACGTGACTTTGAAACCCGTTTGGCCAAAGCCCGCACGCTCATTGCGGCTGAGCATATGGAAGCGGCCATGGAAGAACTGCTAGAGATCATCATGCGCGACAAAGCATGGAGCGACGACGTGGCGCGCAAAACCTATGTGGCCATCTTGGAACTCATGACACCGCCAAAGCCCAAAACGGACGATGCCGCCTTCGGTAAAACCGCAGGCGGCATCGAGCTAACCGGTAAAGCTGCGGTGCAAGAAGACCCCGTGTTGGAGATGATTTCTCGTTACCGCCGCAAGCTCAGCATGGCGCTGAACTGATCGCAGTAAAAGCCTCAGTCCTTCAACCGCTCCCAAGCCTCTTGGTACTTGGCGGCGGTTTGGGCAATCACCTCTTGCGGCAAATGCGGTGCAGGGGGTGATTTGCTCCAAGGCTTGCCTTGCACTTGGGCCGTTTCCAGCCAGTCGCGCAAGAACTGCTTGTCGTAGCTCGGTGGGTTCACGCCGTCTTTGAAACTTTGCGCGTAGCTATCCGCAGGCCAGTAACGTGATGAGTCGGGTGTCAGCACCTCGTCCATCAACACGAGGTCGTTGTTGGCATCGAGGCCAAACTCAAACTTGGTGTCGGCAATGATGATGCCTTTGGCTGCAGCCACGTCACGCGCGGTCTCATAAAGCGCGATGCTGACGGTTTTGATTTTCTCGGCCAAGCCGCCACCGATCATCTCCACCACTTGCTCATACGTGATGTTCTCGTCGTGGTCACCCACGGCCGCTTTGGCGGCGGGTGTGAAGATGGGCTCAGGCAACTTACTGGCGTTCTTCAAACCTTTGGGCAGCTTGACGCCACACACGGCTTGGTTCTCTTGGTATTCCTGCCAGCCGCTGCCCGCCAAATAGCCACGCACCACCGCTTCCACAGGGATGGGCTTGAGGCGTTTGACCAGCATGGAGCGGCCTGTGACTTGGGCCACTTCGTCGGCACTGACCACGCTCTCAGGGGCTTCGCCCGTGAGGTGGTTGGGGCAAATGTGGCCGAGCTTGCCGAACCAAAACAAAGCCATTTGGGTGAGCAGTTCGCCCTTGCCCGGAATGGCCTCGCCCATGATGACGTCAAACGCGCTGATGCGGTCTGAGGCCACCATCAAGATACGGTCGTCGCCCACGGCGTAGTTGTCGCGCACTTTGCCGCGTGCGAGCAAAGGCAAGGAAGTGAGCGCAGAGGTGTGCAGAGCTGTCATGTATTACTTCACCAACTGAGCGAGTTCGCCCTTGGCGTACTTGGCAGCCACGACAGAGAGGCTGTCGCCTTTGATCTTGCTGCCTTGGCCTTCGCAACCGAATTCCAAATAGCGTTGTTTGCAAATGTTCATCGCGGCTTCGCGGGCAGGCTTGAGCCATTCGCGGGCGTCAAACTTTTCTGGGTTCTCGAACATGAATTTACGAGCCGCTGCCGTCATGGCCAAGCGGATGTCGGTGTCGATGTTGACCTTGCGCACGCCGTGCTTGATGGCTTCTTGAATTTCAGACACGGGCACGCCAAACGTCGTTTTCATCTTGCCGCCGTATTGGTTGATCATGGCCAACAGGTCTTGCGGCACGCTGCTGGAGCCGTGCATGACCAAGTGGGTGTTGGGGATGCGGGCGTGAATTTCTTTGACGCGGCTGATGGCCAAAATGTCGCCCGTGGGCTCGCGCGTGAACTTGTACGCACCGTGGCTGGTGCCAATCGCAATAGCCAATGCGTCGAGCTGGGTGGCCTTCACGAACTGCGCGGCTTCTTCAGGGTCGGTCAACATTTGGCTGTGGTCGAGTTTGCCCACTGCGCCGATGCCGTCTTCTTCACCGGCTTCGCCCGTTTCCAAGTTGCCCAAGCAACCCAATTCGCCCTCAACCGACACGCCCACTTTGTGCGCCATGGCCACCACTTGCTGGGTGACTTGCACGTTGTACTCAAAGCTAGAAGGCGTTTTGCCGTCTTCCATCAACGAGCCATCCATCATGACGGAGCCAAAGCCCAGGTCAATCGCGCCTTGGCACACCTTGGGGGATGTGCCGTGGTCTTGGTGCATGACCAAGGGGATGTGGGGGTAGGCTTCGGTGGCGGCTTGAATCAAATGCTTGATGAAAGGCTCACCCGCGTATTTACGTGCGCCAGCACTGGCTTGCAAGATGACGGGCGCGCCCACGGCGTCGGCAGCGGCCATCACGGCTTGGACTTGTTCCAAGTTGTTGACGTTGAAAGCAGGAATGCCGTAACCATGCACAGCCGCATGGTCCAGAAGTTCGCGCATTGATACGAGTGCCATGGGGAATCCTCAAAAATTAAAAACGTGTGTCACTGCTGGCAATTTTAAAGGCGGCAGCACGGCATCCAGCTGACAGGCGTCAAAGCCCGTCAGCGCTTGTGATGGATCATGGGTGTCGGAATTAGCTTACTTCGCAAATACGCAACATGTTGGTGCCACCTGGGGTGCCCATCGGATCACCGCAGGTGATGGCGTACACATCGCCTGTGCCCACAATTTCACGCAGTTTCAAGTGCGCTTCGGCTTGGGCCAAGGCGGTGTCGCGGTCAGCGCTGGTGTCCATCAACAATGGGCGCACGTTACGGAACAAGGCCATGCGGCGTTGCGATGTCACCTTGGTGGTCACCGCATAAATGGGGATGTGAATACGGTGGCGGCTCATCCACAGCGCGGTCGAGCCCGACTCGGTCAAAGCCACGATGGCTTTGGCGCCCAAGTGATGCGCGGTGAACAACGCCCCCATGGCAATGGTTTGGTCGATGCGGTTGAAGGCTTGGCCTTTGAAATCGGCGTCCAACTCCACGTCCTCAGCGGCTTCGGCTGCCGCGCAAATTTTGGACATTTCCTGCACCGTCTCCAGTGGGTATTTTCCGGCGGCAGTTTCGGCGCTGAGCATCACGGCATCGGTGCCATCAATCACCGCGTTGGCCACATCGCTCACCTCGGCGCGGGTAGGCACGGGGTTGGTGATCATGCTCTCCATCATCTGGGTCGCGGTGATCACCACTTTGTCGTGCTGGCGCGCCAGCTTGATCATGCGTTTTTGCAGCGCAGGCACGGCGGCGTTGCCCACCTCCACGGCCAAGTCGCCACGCGCCACCATGATGCCGTCGCTGGCGCGCAAAATTTCGTCCAGCAGGGGGATGGCCTCGGCACGCTCGATCTTGGCAATCAGGCCAGGCTTGTGTTTGTATTCAGCGCCCGCCACGTTGGCGAGTTGACGCGCCATTTCCATGTCGGTGGCGTTTTTGGGGAAGCTCACCGCTAAGTAGTCGGCTTGAAAGCTCATCGCGGTTTTGATGTCTTCCATGTCTTTGGCCGTCAAGGCAGGGGCCGTCAGACCGCCGCCTTGTTTGTTGATGCCTTTGTTGTTAGACAGCTCGCCGCCGATCTTGACGGTGGTGTGTACTTGCTCACCGCGCACGGCCTCAACCGTCAACACAATCAAGCCGTCGTTGAGCAACAACAAGTCGCCAGGCTTCACGTCGCGGGGCAGTTCTTTGTAATCCAAGCCCACGCCCTGCAAATCGCCAGGCTCGGTACGCGAGGCATCCAGCACAAACTTGGCGCCGTTCTCAAGCATGACCTTGCCATCCACAAACTTACCCACGCGAATCTTGGGGCCTTGCAAGTCGGCCATGATGGCCACTTCGCGGCCCGCACGAGCAGCCGCTTCGCGCACCAAATGGGCACGGTCAATGTGGTCTTGGGCTTTGCCGTGGCTGAAATTGAGGCGGACCACGTCCACGCCGGCCCGGATCATAGCTTCAAGCAAGGCAGGGTCGCTGGAAGCGGGGCCCAAAGTGGCAACAATTTTGGTGGCGTGACGGGCCATAGCTGTCTCTCCTGATGGTTTTTGTTTGCTTGATTCTTACATGTTTAAAGTACACCACGGCGTTGCTTTTGAATGTGTGAATGACCCAAAAAGCACGCTTTCCGCCGGTTATAAGCCTTGAACTCACACGGGGCTTGACGGGTAAACACCCATTCACGGGTGTAAACAGCGATAATCTCTCACTAATTGATGCAAATCAGTACGCATCATCACAGGCCACTTAAGATTCATTTCCTATGACCACACATATCCAACCCATCCTTCCCGGCGAACCCATGCCGCACCGCAAAGTCATGCGCGAGTGGCTGATTCCTTTGGCTGAACGCACCACCGTGCTGGCCATCGTGTTGCTCGTTGTTGACTACGTGCTGTGGGGCGCCCTGATGGCCGGTACCGTTTTGTTCGAATCTTGGTGGGCCAAACTCTTGAGCGGCTGCGCAGCAGGTTTCGTGATTGGCCGCTTGTTCATCATCGGCCACGACGCTTGCCACCAAAGCCTCACACCACACCGCAACCTCAACAAGTGGTTGGGCCGCATTGCATTCTTGCCCTCGTT
>Ga0213920_1000970_pt1 | contig 17515 bp, 19 predicted proteins | sample McNCre1117MG_FD_161054 | JGI IMG/M metagenome (GOLD analysis project Ga0213920, IMG submission 161054) | Freshwater microbial communities from McNutts Creek, Athens, Georgia, United States - 11-17 MG | ecosystem: Environmental > Aquatic > Freshwater > Creek | place: USA: Georgia | collected...
TCGCCGATGGCGCTCGCCGGGGTCTCTACCGCCTATTTGGCAAGGCGGATCCCGGCCCGCTCGACACCGCCAAAACCATGCCGTTCACAATGGTCATGTGGTTTGTGCTCATGGGAATGGGAATACTTTCGATCCTGGCAGACTTCATCAAACCAATCGCCTTTGGTTAGCCTTGGTTAGGCTTATGCCAGAACTTTCGAAAGTGAGTACGTCATGCCTGCAGTAAACCTCGGCCCTATCAAGACCCCGCCGCCTGTTCTTTCGCCGCGCCGTAAGTCGCGCAAGATCATGGTGGGAAAGGTTGCCGTTGGTGGCGATGCCCCGGTATCCGTGCAGTCGATGACCACCACCAAGACCACAGACATCAATGGCACCCTGCAGCAAATTGCCGAGCTAACTGCATCCGGCTGCGACATCGTTCGCGTTGCCTGCCCAAGCCAGGATGACGCCGACGTGCTGCGTATCATCGCCAAGCGCTCGCAGATTCCGGTAATCGCCGACATCCACTTCCAGCCAAAATACGTTTTCCAGGCAATCGATGCCGGTTGCGGCGCGGTGCGAGTAAACCCAGGCAACATTCGTTCATTCGACGACAAGGTTGGTGAGATCGCCAAGGCCGCCAAGGACGCCGGCGTCTCAATCCGCATCGGTGTAAACGCTGGTTCGCTAGACCCACGCCTATTGCAGAAGTATGGCAAGGCAACCCCAGAGGCCCTGGTGGAAAGCGCCGTTTGGGAAGCCAGCCTGTTTGAAGAACACGATTTCCACGACTTCAAGATCTCGGTGAAGCACAACGACCCAGTAGTTATGGTGAAGGCCTACCAAATGCTGGCGGAGCGAGGAGACTGGCCACTGCACCTCGGTGTCACCGAAGCAGGTCCGGCGTTCCAAGGCACCATCAAGAGCTCGGTTGCATTTGGTGCGCTATTGGCTCAGGGTATCGGCGACACCATCCGTGTTTCGCTAAGTGCGCCGCCGGTTGAAGAAATCAAGGTGGGCAGCCAGATTCTGGAGAGCCTCAACCTTCGCCCACGCAAGCTTGAGATTGTTTCCTGCCCAAGCTGTGGCCGCGCCCAGGTAGACGTTTATCAGCTAGCAAACGATGTAACCGCAGGCCTTGAAAAGATGACGGTTCCGCTGCGCGTTGCCGTAATGGGTTGCGTAGTAAACGGCCCGGGCGAGGCCCGCGAAGCCGACCTCGGCGTTGCATCCGGCAATGGCAAGGGGCAAATCTTTGTGAAGGGTGAGGTTATTAAGACCGTGCCCGAGAGCGAGATTGTTGCAACCCTCATTGAGGAAGCAAACCGAATTGCTGCAACTATGGACCCAGCCCTGGTTGGTAGCCCTACCGTGGTGGTTGCCAACAAGTAGCCAACGGTAGGCTAGTAGGCATGCCAACTCGCCTATCTAACCTGTTCCTGCGCACTCTGCGCGAAGACCCAGCCGAAGCCGAAGTAGCCAGCCACAAGTTGCTGCTACGAGCCGGTTACATTCGCCGCGCTGCCCCCGGTGTTTACACCTGGCTGCCGCTCGGCCTGCTGGTGAAGGCCAAGATCGAGAAGGTCGTTCGCGAAGAAATGGCCAACGCCGGCGCCCAGGAAGTGTTCTTCCCAGCGCTGCTGCCGCGCGAACCATATGAGGCCACCAATCGCTGGACCGAGTACGGAGACAACCTCTTCCGCCTACAGGACCGCAAGAAGGCCGACTATCTGCTGGCTCCAACCCACGAGGAAATGTTCACCCTGCTGGTGAAAGACCTCTACTCGTCCTACAAAGACCTACCGGTTTGCCTCTACCAGATCCAAAACAAATACCGCGATGAAGCCCGCCCACGTGCCGGCTTGCTTCGCGGACGCGAATTTGTGATGAAGGACGCCTACAGCTTCGACCTCACCGATGAGGGCCTCGCAACCGCTTACCAGGCGCAGCGCGATGCCTACGAGCGCATCTTCACCCGCCTCGGTGTTGACTACGTGATTGTTAAGGCAGATGCCGGAGCAATGGGTGGTAGTGCATCCGAGGAATTCCTGAGCCCAAGCGAGATTGGCGAAGACACCTTTGTGCGCTCGCCAGGTGGCTACGCCGCCAACGTTGAGGCCGTGAAGACCGTGGCTCCAGAGGCAACCAGCACCGATGGCCTGCCTGCCGCTGTGGTTCACAGCACCCCTGGTACGGCAACCATTGCATCGCTGGTAAACCACGCCAATGCTGCGGTTGCCCGCACGGACCGCGCCTGGACCGCAGCCGACACCCTGAAGAACGTTGTTCTTGCGCTTACCAGCCCAGAGGGCAAGCGCGAGTTGGTTATTGTTGGTATTCCTGGCGACCGCGAGGTAGACGCCAAGCGCGCCGAGGCCGCCTTCGGACCAAACGAGGTTGAACCAGCAAACGAGGCAGACTTTGCCGCCAACCCATCGCTGGTAAAGGGCTACATTGGCCCGGTTTCGCTTGGCGCAGACGGCACCCTCACCACTGTTTTGGGTAGCGAATCGGTTTCGGGCATCCGCTACCTGCTAGACCCGCGCGTGGTAGACGGCACCTCCTGGATATCCGGTTCCAACACAGCCGACCACCACGTTTTCAACCTGGTGAAGGGCCGCGACTTCAGCGCCGATGGCATCGCCGACATCGCTGAGGTTCGCGCAGGCGATGCCGCGCCAGACGGCTCCGGCCCGCTTGAGCTGGCCCGCGGAATCGAGATCGGTCACGTCTTCCAACTTGGCCGCAAGTATGCCGAAGCCCTAGACCTTCGCGTTCTCGACGAAAACGGCAAGCTTCAGGTTGTGACCATGGGTTCCTACGGCATCGGCGTTACCCGCTTGGTTGCCGTTTTGGCAGAGGCCAACCGCGATGAAAAGGGCCTGATTTGGCCTGAGGCGGTAGCTCCGGCCGACGTCTACATTGTGGCGGCCGGCAAGGACGACGAAGTGTTTGAGGCAGCCGAGGCGCTCGCCGCAGAATTTGAAGCAGCCGGCAAGACCGTGATGTTGGACGACCGCCCAAAGGTTAGCCCTGGCGTGAAGTTTGGCGACGCGGAGCTCATCGGTGTGCCAAATATTGTGATTGTTGGCAAGGGCCTGGCCAATGGCGAGGTAGACCTGTGGAACCGACGCACGGGCGAACGTCGCTCTGTGGCGGTAAACTCTGCAGTAGCAGAACTCAAGTAACGGAAAGTAGCGCATCATGGATATCGACCTGAGGTTGTTGAAGCAAGTCGAGGTTGAGCGTGAGATTCCGTTCAAGGAACTCGTTCAGATTATTGAAGAGGCGGTAGTTGCCGCCTTCCACCGTGCCGTTGGCAACCACGACCCCGCCCGCGCGGAGCTAGACCAGCGCACCGGCAAGGTTTCCATCCTGGTTCCGGTTTTGGACGAAGAAGGCCAGCCAACCGGCGAAGAGACCGACGCCACCCCTGAGAACTTTGGCCGAATCGCCGCCTACTCGGCGAAGCAGGTCATCGCCCAGCGCCTTCGTGAAATTAACGACGACGTGATCTTTGGCGAGTTCCAGGGCAAGGAAGAGGACATCGTCACCGGTGTCATTGAGCAGGGTCCGAAGCCATACCTGGTTTACGTGAACCTGGGAACCGTTGAAGCCATGCTGCCGGACAGCGAGCAGGTGCCGGGCGAAGACTACAGCCACGGCAAGCGCTACCGCTTCTATGTAACTAAGGTTGCCCGCGGCACCAAGGGCGGCGCACAGGTAACTGTTTCGCGTAGCCACCCATCGCTGGTTCGTAAGCTTTTTGCCTTTGAGGTTCCGGAAATCGCCAACGGCGACGTTGAGATTGTTCAGGTTGCCCGCGAGGCCGGCCACCGCACCAAGATTGCCGTTCGTGCCACCAAGCCTGGCGTAAACGCCAAGGGTTCGTGCATCGGTGAGCTGGGTTCGCGCGTCCGCGCCGTTGGTGCCGAGCTAAACGACGAAAAGATCGACATCGTGGATTGGTCCGAAGACCTTCCTGAGTTTGTGGCTCACGCGCTTTCGCCAGCCAAGGTTTCGTCTAGCTACATGCTTGATGCCGCAACCAAGCACGTTCGTGCGCTGGTGCCGGACTTCCAGCTTTCGCTTGCCATCGGTAAGGAGGGCCAGAACGTTCGTCTGGCCGCCCGCCTAACCGGTGCCAAGATCGACGTCCAGCCAGACTCGATTCTCGAGGACTAGCGAGAGTTTCCGGGTGCGCTAGGCGCGCATCGGGTGGCTCTAGCCGTATGGAAGGTGGAGCGGGTAGAATGGAACCCGTAAGAACCTGCGTTGGGTGTAAACAGCGCGCCACCAATCTGCTACGAATCGTTGCAATATCGGGAAATCTAACGCCCGATCCGCAAAATCGATTCGCCGGTAGAGGCGCCCGGTTGCATCTCAGCACCAGCTGTCTTCGGCTCGCCATTGAGCGCAAGGCCTTCGGGCGTGCGTTCAAATCCCAGGTGCAGTTCGAAGTTGGCGCAGTGTCTCAATACGTTGAACAGGCGGAAACGATGTTGGCAAACAAATGAGTAACTCGAAATGAGTGCCTTCAAGCTTTAACGGCCTGCCCTGTCCTGGGTAGGCTCAGACAGGAGAAAAACTAAGTGGCTCTTCCACGCGTTTATGACATTGCTAAGGAACTTGGTATCGACACCAAGGATGCCCTGGCCAAACTTCAGGAACTCGGCGAATTCGTCAAGTCTGGTTCCTCAACCATTGCACCGCCGGTAGCTAAGAAGCTCCGCGATGCCTACCCAAACAAGCCTGCCGCCGAAGCCCCTAAGGCTGAGGCTCCTGCTGCTGCACCTGCCGCGCCTGCGGCTCCAAAGCCAAACGTGGCAACCCCTGCCGCCGCCGCCCCGGCTCCGGCTCCAGCAGCCCCTGCTGCGCCGGCAGCTCCTGCGGCTCCTGCTGCAGCAAAGCCTGCGGGTGCACCTGCGGCTCCAAAGCCTGCCGGTGCTCCGGCTGCTGCCGAAGCACCAAAGGGCCCAACCCCTAGCGGCCTAACCGGCATTCCACGCCCGGGCAACAACCCATTCGCTTCCGCACAGGGCATGGGCATCCCACGCCCGATCGCTCGTCCGGGCAACAACCCGTTCGCTCCAAGCCAGGGCATGGGCCGTGGCGGCCAGCGTCCGGGTGGCCCACGCCCACAGGGTGCCGGCGGTCCACGTCCGGCCGGTGCCGGTGCTCCTCGTCCGGGCGGCCCACGCCCAGCCGGCGCACCAGGTGCTAACCGCCCTGCAGGCACCCCTGGCGCAGGCTTCGCCCGCCCAGGTGGCGCAACCGGTGGCGCTCCAGGCGCCGGCGGCTTCAACCGTCCGGGTGGCGCCCCAGGTGGCGCGCCGGGTCGTGGCCGCGGCAACGCTTCCGGCACCGCTGGTGCATTCGGTAAGGGTGGCTCGAAGGGCGCATCGAAGGCTCGCAAGAGCAAGCGTGCAAAGCGCGAAGAGTACGAGGCACGCACTAACGCGCCAAGCCTCGGTGGTGCACTGGTTCCACGTGGCGACGGCACTACCGTGCTTCGCCTGCGTCGCGGTGCCAGCATCCAGGACTTTGCCGACAAGATCAACGCAAGCGCTGGTCAGCTGATCACCGTTCTGTTCCACCTCGGCCAGATGGCCACCGCAACGCAATCGCTGGACGAAGATACCTTTGGCATCTTGGGCCAGGAGCTTGGCTACAAGGTTGAGGTTGTGTCTCCTGAGGACGAAGAGCGCGAGCTCTTCGAGGGCTTCGGTCTGGACATCTCCACCGATTACGACGACGAAGAGGAAGACCTTCTGCCTCGTCCGCCGGTGGTTACCGTTATGGGTCACGTTGACCACGGTAAGACCCGCTTGCTCGACAGCATCCGTAAGTCCAACGTTATGGCTGGTGAGGCCGGCGGCATCACCCAGCACATCGGTGCCTACCAGGTACACGTTGAGCACGAGGGCATCGACCGCGCCATCACCTTCATCGACACCCCTGGTCACGAGGCGTTCACCGCTATGCGTGCCCGTGGTGCCCAGGTAACCGACCTCGCAATCCTGGTGGTTGCAGCCGATGACGGCGTGATGCCACAGACCATTGAGGCTCTGAACCACGCGCAGTCGGCCGGTGTACCGATTGTTGTTGCTGTGAACAAGGTAGATAAGGAAGCCGCTAACCCGGCCAAGATCCGCCAGCAGCTCACCGAGTTCAACCTGGTTGCCGAAGAATACGGTGGCGACGTAATGTTCGTCGACGTATCGGCTCTCTCGGGTATGGGTATCCCAGACCTCCTGGATGCAGTTCTGCTCACCGCGGATGCATCGCTGGATATGCGCGCCAACCCGAACAAGGACGCCCGCGGTGTTGCCATCGAAGCGAACCTAGACAAGGGTCGTGGTTCGGTTGCTACCGTTCTGGTGCAGTCGGGTACCCTCCGCGTTGGAGACCCAATCGTCGCCGGTTCGGCTCACGGCCGTGTTCGTGCAATGTTCGACGAAAACGGTAAGCCGGTTGAGGCAGCCACCCCGAGCCGTCCGGTTCAGGTTCTTGGTCTGCAGTCGGTTCCACGTGCAGGTGACACCTTCGTTGTTGCCGAGGATGAGCGTCAGGCACGCCAGATCGCTGAGAAGCGTGAAGCAGCCGACCGCAACGCACTGCTGGCTCGTACCCGCAAGCGCGTCAGCCTCGAGGACTTCACCAAGGCTCTCGAAGATGGCAAGGTTGAATCGCTCAACCTCGTTATCAAGGGTGACGTATCCGGTGCCGTTGAGGCCCTGGAAGACTCGCTGCTCAAGATCGAGGTGGACGACAGCGTACAGCTACGCATCATCCACCGTGGTGTTGGTGCAATCACCGAGAGCGACGTCAACCTCGCAACCGTGGACAACGCAATCATCATCGGTTTCAATGTTCGTCCGGACACCAAGGCTCGCGAGCGTGCCGACCGCGAAGGCGTGGACGTACGCTTCTACTCGGTCATCTACGCGGCCCTCGAGGACATCGAGAAGTCGCTCAAGGGCATGCTCAAGCCTGAGTTTGAGGAAGTCCAGACCGGTACCGCCGAGGTACGCGAGCTGTTCAAGTCGAGCAAGGTTGGAACCATCGCTGGTTCGATCGTTCGTTCGGGCACCATCAAGCGCAACTCCAGCGCACGCGTGCTGCGTAACGGCGTGGTCGTCGCAGATAACCTCAAGGTTGACTCGCTCAAGCGCTTCAAGGATGACGCCACCGAGGTTAAGACCGACTACGAGTGTGGTATCGGCCTCAACGGCTTCAACGACCTACAGCTCGAGGACATCATCGCAACCTTCGAGATGCGCGAAAAGCCTCGCGACTAGTTAGTTAGTTGGGTAGCGGCTCGCCTCGGCGGGTCGCTACCTTACTTTTGAAGGGATGTATTCATGGTTGATCACGCACGTGCTCGCAAACTTGCCGAGCGCATTAAGGTTTTGGTTGCCCAGGCGCTAGAGCGCGCGGTTAAAGACCCAGACCTCGGTTTTGTTACCATCACCGATGTAAGGGTTACCCCAGACCTCCAGAACGCCACCATTTTCTACACCGTTTTCGGCAGCGCCGAGGACAAAGCGCGTAGCGCCGAGATCATTGAGCGCAACCGCGGCATTGTTCGCCGCGAGGTTGGCCGCGGCCTCTCGATTCGCCTTACCCCTACCATCGAGTTTGTTTCGGATGCGGTGCCTGAGACCGCGGCTCACCTAAATGACCTGCTTCACGAGGCGCACCGCCGCGATGAGCAGATCACCAAGGCCGCCGAAGGCGCCAAGTATGCGGGCGAGGAGAACCCATACAAGGAGCCTCGCAAGCACGAAGACGACTTCGATGACGAGAACGAGTTTGACGAGGACGAGGAATAGTCCTTGGCGATTCCCGGCCTGCTGCTTGTAGATAAAGACCCCGACTGGACCAGCCACGATGTGGTTGCCAAGGTGCGGGGTCTTGCCGGCACGCGCCGAGTTGGGCACGCAGGCACTTTAGACCCGATGGCCACCGGCCTGCTCATCTTGGGATTGGAATCGGCCACCAAGCTGCTCACCTTCCTTGTGGGCGAAGACAAGACCTACCTGGCCACCATTCGCTTGGGTGCCACCACCGTCACCGATGACCGCGAGGGCGATGTTTTGCAAGAGGCAGACCCGGCGCTGGTTGCTTCCATTAGCCCCGAGCAAATCGAGGCTGCCCTTGGCACCCTGCGCGGGGAAATCATGCAGGTGCCTTCATCGGTGAGCGCAATTAAGGTGGACGGCCAGCGCGCCTACGCCAAGGTGCGCGGGGGAGACGAAGTGAAGTTGGCTGCTCGGCCAATCACCGTTTCGCGTTTCACAGTTGACGCTGAGCCACGCCTGGTTGAGGGCAAGTTTATGGATATCGACGTAACCGTGGACTGCTCCTCGGGTACATACATTCGTGCGCTGGCGCGCGACCTCGGCGCCGCCCTCGGCGTGGGCGGCCACCTCACGGCGCTTCGCCGCACCCGCATCGGCCAGTATTCGGTGTCTCAGGCCTCGCGCCTGCGAGACCTCACCCGTGAAAACCTGGCCATTTTGCCGGCTGCGTCTGCCGCGCGCCAGCAGTTTGCGGTGCGCCAACTTTCTGCGCAGGACGAAGTTGATCTGCGCCACGGTAAGCGAATTGTTTTGGGCGAGGCCCTGGCGGGGCACCCTTCATCGCAGCCGGTTGCAGGCATTAACGAAGCTGGTGCCCTGGTGGCAATGTTGCAGCGCGGGGGAGGCCAGCTGAAGTCTTTGGTGGTGTTTGCCGGTGATTGATTGGTTCTACTTGGCGGCGCTGTACTTTAACACGGCCTCGGGCTTGGCCATTTTGGTTGCAGGTTTTGCCGGCCGAAAGCCGCACAACTTCATGGCAATTTCGCTTGGTATCACCGAGACCCTGCTGCTGGTGCAGTTTGCCGTGACCACGGTTTTGGTGGCTCAGGGCATCACTTCGGCGCGTGACATTGTTGAGTTTTACGCCTACGTGATCACCGCACTGCTGATTCCGGTGGGTGCGGTGCTCTGGGCGCTGGTAGACCGCGAGTCTAAGTGGTCTACCGCGGTTATGGGTGTTGCGGCGCTTTCTATTGCCGTGATGCTGGTGCGCATGCACCAAATTTGGACAGGCAACTTCAACCTTTAGGCTGTTATCGTGACTAAATCTTCTTCGCTCGGCGCCTCGCGCGCGCTGGTTGCCGTTTACGCGGTTTTCGCTCTGGCGGCCTCGGCTCGCGGCATCTACGAGCTAATCGTTAAGTTTTCGCTTGCACCGGTTTCGTACTCGCTTTCGCTGGTTTCGGCGCTGGTTTACATTGTGGCTACCGTTGCCCTGGCCAATTCCCGCAAGCCAAAGTGGTTTGCGGTTGCGCGAGCAACGGTTTGGTTCGAACTGGTTGGCGTTGTAACAGTTGGTGTGCTTTCGCTGGCAGTGCCTTCGTTGTTTGCGTTTCCATCGGTGTGGAGTTGGTTTGGCGCCGGCTACGGCTACGTGCCGCTAGCGCTACCGATTGTTGCCCTGGTTTGGCTGGGTAGGCACCGTCCGTGAAGTTTTGGAATCAGCTGGCCGAAATCGAGGGTGGGTTTGGGCCAACAGTTGTGACCATCGGCAAGTTTGATGGTGTGCATCTGGGCCACCGCGCCTTGCTTCGGGCCGCCACGAAGGCCGCTCGCGTTGCCTCGTACCGCTCGGTTTGCCTCACTTTCGATCGCCACCCGGATGCCCTGCTAGCACCAGAGCGCGTTCCGCTGCCGCTAACAGGCCCTAATCAGAAGGCCGAGCTAATTGCCGCCGCCGGCATTGATGCCACGCTGCAACTTTGCTTCGATGAAGATTTTGCGCACCTGAGCCCGCGCGAGTTTGTTGAGCAGGTGCTAGTTGGAGCGCTAAAGGCAAAGCACGTGGTGGTAGGCGATGACTTCCGTTTTGGTTCTCGCGGGGCTGGCACTATCACCATGCTGGCCGAGTTTGGCATAGAGTTTGGCTTCGCCGTTGAGGTGGTTGCCCCGGTTTTGGTAGATGGCCGCAGGGTCTCCACCAGCATCATCCGCGAGCTACTGGATTCTGGCGATGTCACAACTGCTGCAGCGATGCTTGGCCGCCTGCACGCAACCCGCGGCTGCGTTGAACACGGCCTAAAGCTGGGCCGCCAACTGGGCTTCCCAACCGCAAATCTTTCGCGCGGCTCGGAGGGCTTCCTGCCGCTCGACGGCGTTTATGCCGGTTGGCTTCACTGCGATGGCGAGCGTTATCCCGCCGCCCTTTCGGTGGGTATCAACGAGACCATCCAGGCTGTTCCGCGCCTGCTCGAGGCCCACGTGCTAGACCGCAAGGACCTAGACCTCTATGACAAAACGGTCACCTGCGAGTACGTTAGCTTCTTGCGCCCTGCAGCCAAGTTCAATGGCATCGATGAATTGATTGCCGCCATCGGGGATGATTGCGACCGCATCCGCGAAATTTTGGCCAATAGCTAAAACTCTCAGAGAACTGTCAGGATTCTCTGGGCTTTTACGCAATCTTGTTTGGCAGAGTTTCTACTAAGGAAAGCCGAAGGCGTTCCACCAAGGAGACCCGAAATGTCTGATTTCGAAAACGCACCAAAGAGCTACGAGTACAACGCAAGTAGCGAAACGGTTTATGAGCAGGAGCGCCCGCTGCGCCCAGCCCGAGTGAAGCTCGCTTCGGCAATCACAACCAGTGTTTTGGTTCTCGGTGGTCTCGCCGGCGGCGCGGCCTTCGCGTTCACCGCAAACGACCCTGCTCCGGTAGACCCATCGCCTTCGGTTGTGCCAGATCCTTCGCAGAGCACCGATCCATCGGTGGCGCCAACCGAAACCCCAACCACAAACCCAACCAACCTAGCTGCAGACCCAACCGCAACCACCATTGCCATTCCGCCAGTTGCCTTTGGCGACACCGATGGCCAGCGTGACTTCCACGATGGCAGTGGCGACGACCAGGGTGAGAAGCACCACAGGCCACGCCCAACCGTGAACCCAACGCCAGATCCATCGGCAACCACCCCAAGCTTTGGTGGTGGCAGCGATGACAGCGGCGATGACAGCGGCGACGACGACTAAGAAAGATCACCATGAATAACGAACCCGAGTACCAGGTTGAGGAAGCCCCAGCCAACGCCAAGAGTTTCTTCGCAAAGCGCTGGGTGCGCGTAACCGGCATCAGTGCTGCCGCGGCCCTTGCGCTTGCAGGCGCCTTTGGCGTGGGCGTGGTTGCAGGCGAGAAGATTGCCGGCAGCAACAACACAATGGCGGGTCAGTTTGGCCAGCAATTTGGCCACGACGGCCAGAACGGCCTGAACGGCCAGTTCCCAGGCGGCCAGAACGGCCAGTTCCAGGGCGGTCCTGGCGGTTGCCCTGCAAACGACCCAGACCACTGTGCCGGAACCGACCGCAACCAGCACAACTTCAAGTTGCCAAGCACCGGCACCAACTCGGGTTCAACCACCACCAACCCGTAGTCAGCAGCTACTAGAAACCGTCCAGAACTAAAGACCAGCCACGGCGAAGGATTTTCGTGAACCTCAACTTCTTCAAGAATCCCGAGACCGGCAAGGTGGATCTGTTCTGGACGGTTTCCGTTTTGGTTCTGGCCGCCTACTCGGCATTTGCCTATCTATGGCAGTTAGCTGCCGGCCAGCGCTCAGAGTTCTATGCGGCAATCGCCGTGAGCATGTCCAAAAGTTGGTCCAACTGGTGGTGGGGCGCCGCGGACCCAGCCGGCACCATCACACTCGATAAAATCCCTGGTTCTTATTGGATTCCCGCTGCCTTTGTGAAGCTATTCGGCTTCTCCACCTGGGCCGTAAATGCGCCAAATGCCTTGGCCAGCATTGCACTGGTTTTGGTGGTTGCTGCAACGGGTAGGCGGTTGGCTGGCCGTGTGGGTGGGCTTATTGCGGGCGCCATCGCTGCAACAACACCGATTCTGGCCGCGGTTGGCCGAAGCAACCAGCCCGAAACCTTCTTCCTGCTCTGGATGGCCGTTGCCGCCTATTTCGCGGTGCGCGCCCTCCAGGCCAATTCGTTCAAGTTCCTCATGCTGGCCGGTGTTTTCATCGCAGTGGCATTCCAGAGTTACATGCTGGTTGCTTGGGCAGCTTGGCCGGCACTAGGCCTTGCCTGGTTGCTCACCAATCAAACCTGGCAGCGCAAAATTGGCACACTCCTAGCAGCCGGTCTCAGCAGCCTTGGGCTCAGTTTGGTGTGGGTGGTTTCGGTTGCGCTCACCCCGGCTGGCGCCAGACCGTACATCGGTGGTAGCAATACCAACAGCGGTTTTGAGATGGTGTTTGGTTACAACGGACTTGGGCGGTTCAGCACTTTCACCAGCGGCACGGCCTCTTCATCGGTGCGTAGTTTCACCCCGCCCTTTAGCGGCGACCCAGGTTTCTTCCGCCTGGTCAACTCGCAACTTCTGCCTCAGATTGGCTGGCTCATCCCGGCAGCTTTCATCGCCGCAGGCGTTGTTTTGTTGGCGCGCAAGGTTGGTGCGGTTGGCTGGTTCGTTATCTCGTTCTTCCTGGTGTACGCCGCCATGTTCTCGGTGGTTTCGGGCATGCACCAGTTCTACACGGCGCAGCTTGCCATCGGCATCGCGCTGCTTGTGGCGCATGCCTTTGGCAGGGCGCTGGACACGGGCGATCGAATCGGCCCGGTGCTAATAGTTGCCAGCGCCGCCTTCACCTCGCTCTACATTGCGGTGCAGTATTCCAGCTACCTGCTCTGGGCGCCCGTGGTTCAATTTGCGGTAGCCATTGCCGCCGTTGTGCTCATTATTCTGCGCACCGATGGCCCCGCCCGCACGGTTTCGGCGGTGGCAACCACCCTGGCACTGGTGTTGGCTCCGGCGTTCTGGAGCGCGGACGTCTACAACTATCCATCGTCGATCAACCCGGTGGCGGGCCCAAGCAACGTGATGGGCACTGTTGGCGGAGGTGGCATCGGTGCGCAGGCACCAGGTGGTGGCTTTAGCGGTGGCGGCTTTGGCGCACCCGGCGGTGGAATGGGCGGCTTCGGCGGTCTTTCCAGCACCGATTCCGGCCTCATCAAATACCTCACCGCCCACCGCGGCAATGCAAAGTTCCTGGTTGCAGTCTTTGGCACCATGACGGCGGCTCCATACATCACCAAAACCGGTGAGAACATACTGCCAATCGGCGGCTTCGATGGCGCAGACCCATCGCCAACCCTCGCGCAGATCAAGTCATTCGTTGCCGGCGGGCAGCTGAAATACGTTTTGATTGGTGGCCAAGGCCAAGGCCAGGGCATGGGCAATGGCGGCGGGCCCAACTCGGGTGGCTCGGGCAGCGCAAACTCCGTTGGCAGCGCAAACGGCAACTCTATTCAGACCTGGGTGGAGGCCAACTGCCAGGTGGCTGGGTACAGCGGTGCGAGTCTCTACCGGTGCGTGCCGTCATCGGTGAAGTAGAACTGGCTTTTTGGCGCCAAACCGCCTAGACTAGACAGGTTGCCGTGTATCGGCCGCGGAAAAACAGAGCAGCACCAAACCCGGTGTCTGCGCCGCGCAGCGAACCGAGAGGAATCACCATGGCTCTAGACCCACAGGTAAAGATCGCAATCATCAACGAGTACGCAACCCACCCAGGTGACACCGGTTCGCCTGAGGTACAGATTGCTGTACTCAGCAAGCGCATCAAGGACCTCACCGAGCACCTGAAGACCCACAAGCACGACCACCACAGCCGTCGTGGCCTGCTTCTTCTCGTCGGTCAGCGTCGCCGCCTCCTTGGTTACCTCCAGGGTGTCGACATCGCTCGCTACCGTTCGCTCATTGAGCGTCTAGGCCTACGCCGATAACGTACACGTTATCTTTAGGCCTCCGCCGATAACGAACGCGTTGTCTACGGATCTGCGCCGATAACGCGAAGTCTTTCAAAATCCCCCGAGGGCATGCTCTCGGGGGATTTTTTTGTTCCGGGTGGATTAGGCTCGAAAAAGAAGGAGGGGGCACAGCATGGAGTTTGAACGCCAGTGGGCGATGTGGCTTGAGCAAAAAGAAGCTCGGCGAGAAATGGGCGACAGACTCGCCGCAACCCGCGATGTTGATCACACCTGGTACTTCCCATTTAGAGGCAGGGCCAAGGCTGCGGAAGATGAACTGAGTTGGCGCGGCTACAGAGTGCGGGTATCTGGCGCTTGGTTCAATGTGGCAGTGTACGCAACCAAGCCTGCTTCGCTCAATGATGCCTCGGTTGAAGAAATGCTGCACGAGGTGTTGGCGCTTGCCAAAGAGCACGGTGGGCGTTACGACGGTTTTGGTGCGGTAGGCGTTATTTGATTTTTTACACCGAGGCGGAAAAATGGCCTAGGCTAAAGTCAACTTTAAGTAATCTTCGGTGAATAACCTTCCAACTTGGGGATGGGGAGTGGTGAATTGGACACCGATCTACAGGTCAAATTGGTGAACGCATTCTCAACCGAGGAACTTTCGTGGCTGAGGTTATTGGGGTACCAAAAGGAACCTGGAAGAGACGGGGATTGGTACCGAGGCGCGATTAACTTGCAAGTTCTCACTGATACTTGCGATGGTAGCGTTTCAGCGGTTTTCTCGGCCAAGAATCCCGATGCTGAGCCTCTTGACGAAACGGGAATGAATCCCAGCGAGACCGCAATGTTCATGGAAATGTTTGATGTCAAACGCGCATACAGCACTGTTAGCTGCATCCTATTTGAAACCGGGTACCGAGGCCCACTCGTGTTTTTTGATCTCCATTCCATTGAAACGGAAAGAAACCTTCGAAACTTTTTAGAAGGATTGTCGGCATCACTTCGATTATTAACCGATGTGCTTGAAGACGAAGAGTTCTTGGTCTCAGCGGTAATGAAACACCAACACCTAAGCGCCTATGGGTATATGCGAAGCGCTCAGACGGTTGGTTGCCAACATGATTAGTAGAGAAAATCTAGAAAAGTTACGCGGAGACTTCCTCGACAGCGCGGTTGCTTCGGGCTCGGCTAAAGAACTCAACGATGGCATTCTCGAGTTGAGAATCGGTGAATTCACGGTCGAAGTGTTGGTTGGGTACAACAGTTTCCGGCAAAAGCTTCAGGTTGTTGTTGCAACTCGTTTTGACGGCAAAGTTTATATGGCTGATTTCTACACTTTGTTTTTCTATTGGTGTCGACGCAACGGCGGACAAAGGTGGGGTCTTTTTGTAGGCGCAGTTAGTTATGCGCCAGACCTAGCGGAGGCCTACGCCGATCTGCAAGCGATGCTTACCTGGGTGGTTGCGAACCCGCCGCCAAGCAGTTACACCAAATCCGCTTTTAGGGCTGCCCACCAAACCCAGGCTTATTTTGATTGGCCAGTGCCAAACAGAAAAGAACAAATCCTTTGAATAACGGAATGACACGCATAGAAGACACCCTCCCGGAATTCGTGGCGCAGGAGCTCCACTGGATGAAGCTGCTGGGCTTCAAGCAGCCTAACCAACTAGAGGCGTCGCTAGAAAGCGACACCCTGGAAATCAACTTTTTTGTTGAAAATTTATCTACGGCCATCGCAACACAAGTGGTTTTGGTTGAGAAGTCACCAAAGCTTAAAAAGGGTCTCGTTAATCCAACACATGCAAGGCTCGAGTGTCTCTATTTCGAACTCGGAGGGCGTGGCGAGAATATTCGTTTGGGCCTGATGGAACTGGAATCTGAGGAAGATCTGCCCAAGGTCTTGGAGGCTAAAACTGAAATGCTCAAGTTCGTCGTGAGTCACCTTCACAACCCAGATCTCATTGCGGCTGCCTTGGCTAAACGCCACGGCGGTAGATCTCCGTGGATTATCAACCTGCAAACCCAAACCAAGTTTTGAGAGGCTATCGGATGATTAATTCGGTTGAAGCATCCTATGCGGTAACTCACTTCCAGAAGAGAGTTGTAAAGTCGGGGCTTTGCACCCAGGACTCCATGGGGAATCTGGCGTTTAATGCCGGTGGCCTCGATTGCGCTTTTTCGGTTGCATTTGTGGAGCGGTCATCGCGGTTGAAGGTGGCATTTGCCGCCCGAATTGAGAGCCGAACATACGTGATGGGACACGAGTTTTTGAACTACCTGAAGTTGGCTGAAGCCCAGCCAACCCTTACCGGTCTAAACGCTAACCTTTGGAACGGTAATGCTCTTCAAAACACTCTGGACCACCTGGAGCAGTTGATTAAAGAGCTGAAGCACACGAATTTAGAGCCGGGGCTGCTTGCCAACATTTTTATTGCCATGGAGTGCACGCAATAGCACCCCAACGCCTACTTACTAAATGTCATACCCCGCTGGTAGTCTTGTAACCGAGGAAATCTGGGGGAGATGCTGGTCCTCGGTGGAAGGTCTTGGGCGCTTGCTCCCAAGGTTTATCACTGATGACCAGACGCCGTAACTATTTTGCGGTTTGCCTAACGGCTTTTTCCCCTTCCTCATTCGTATCTTCGTTCTTCGGCAATCCCAATTCCGGGCGTGCCACGAAGCGCTACGTCTTAGAAGCAAAAGAGGAATAAAGAGGAAATTAATGTCGATTGACATCAACAACCCGCTGATGGACGGCACCAAGTTCGCCATCGCAACCATCGATAACGGCAAGTTCGGCAAGCGCTACGTTCGCTTCGAGACCGGCCGTCTGGCACAGCAGGCACAGGGTGCCGCTTCTGTATACATGGACGACGAAACCATGCTCTTCAGTGCCACCACCGCAAGCAAGCAGCCAAAAGACCAGTTCGACTTCTTCCCACTCACCATCGATGTGGAAGAGAAGATGTACGCAGCCGGCCGCATCCCAGGTTCGTTCTTCCGTCGTGAAGGCCGCCCAACCACCGATGCAATCCTGGCCTGCCGCCTAATCGACCGCCCACTGCGCCCATCGTTCGTCGATGGCCTGCGCAACGAGGTTCAGGTTGTAGTAACCGTTATGGCTATCGAGCCTGACGAGCTCTACGACGTAATCGCAATCAACGCTGCCTCCATGAGCACCCAGCTCGCTGGCCTGCCATTCTCGGGCCCAATCGGTGGTGTCCGTGTTGCTTTGGTTGACGGCCAGTGGATCGCCTTCCCTAAGCACTCGCAGCTTGAGAACGCAGTATTCGACATGGTTGTTGCCGGTCGCGTTATCGAAGAGAACGGCGTCAAAGACGTTGCGATCATGATGGTTGAAGCCGAAAGCACCGAGCGCACCTGGGATCTCGTGAAGGCTGGCGCCACCGCTCCATCGGAGGACGTAGTGTTCGCCGGTCTGGAAGCAGCCAAGCCATTCATCGCAGAGCTAGTGCGTGCACAGGCAGAGCTGGCAGCAGTAGCCGCCAAGCCAACCGCCGAGTACCCAGTGTTCCCCCCTTACAGCGAGAACACCTACGAGCAGGTAGCCAAGCTGGCTGAAGCCGAGCTGGTAAGCATCTACCAGATCGCCGACAAGACCGCTCGTCAGGACGCCGACGACGCCCTCAAGGCATCCGTCAAGGAGCAGCTGGCAGCAGTTCTCAGCGAGGCAGAGCAGGGTCAGATCTCGGCAGCCTACAAGAGCGTAACCAAGAAGGTAGTTCGCACCCGCGTGC
>Ga0213920_1000971_pt1 | contig 17504 bp, 33 predicted proteins | sample McNCre1117MG_FD_161054 | JGI IMG/M metagenome (GOLD analysis project Ga0213920, IMG submission 161054) | Freshwater microbial communities from McNutts Creek, Athens, Georgia, United States - 11-17 MG | ecosystem: Environmental > Aquatic > Freshwater > Creek | place: USA: Georgia | collected...
TGGTGGTGACTTGAATCAGAAAGAGAAAATTACTCAAACATTAGTACTTGACAGGATTAATGACTTTTTGGATAAGATGTTTACCAAATATCCTGACCAACGTATTCTAGCCATTTCAGGCAACCATGATATTAGTGGTAGGGCTGTGCATGGTCAACCGTACCCACCTACCATTATCAATCAGATTAAGCACCCGAACTGGCAGTGTATTGACGGTCAAATGATTACCACACCTAACTGCGAAATTGTTGGGCTTCCGTATTACAAGACACCTGATGATTTTTCTATGGAGCTTAATAACGTAGTGGCTCAGGTAGGCGATAAAACATCTAAAAGGTTCAGAATCCTGTTGATTCACAACACACCTAAACATCTGACTAATCCGAATATTCCTTTTGACTTCGACCCTTTTGACGAACGCTTCAATGCTTTCGATTTAGTCATTTGTGGACATATTCACAAGTTTCAAAAGTTCTCGGACAAGTTCTATTTGCTGGGCAGTCCACTGCACCGCGACTTGGGTGACATAGGTGACGAAAAGTTCTTACTCCATATTGATGAAGAAACTTTCAAAGTGAATCCTATTTCGAGAAAAGGTCGCTATCCTGAATTGAAACGCATTGAGCACCCTACACAAGAAGATTACGACAAATACTTCGTAGTCCCGGTTTACTCTATCAAACAGAGTAGAGAAAACATCAAACAAGTAAGCAAAGTTGATATGAGCAAAACTCCATCAGATATTTTTGAGGACTATGCAGCAATCAAAGGCAAATCAGAATTTTTCCCACAATTAAAAGCATTAATTCAATAACAAATGAGCACTCCTAAAAAGAAACAACAAAAGGCTGTTCAAGAAAAGCCTAACAAAGAAGGTAAGCTGCTGTACCTTTATGCAGAGCAGCTTATAACTGACAAAGGATTCAACACTCGCTATGATATGGGTGATTTGAATGAACTTGCTTTATCTATTCTGCACAACGGTTTACTTCACCCGATATTAGGTTACGCTACTGGCGAACTTAATGAAGATGGTTACCCAATCTATACAATCATTGATGGTCACAGGCGGTTTGCTGCGATGTGCAAACTGATTGAATCGGGTGACATCACAAATGACACTCAGGCTATCCCATTCAAGAAAATGCCTGAAGAGTGGGATTTGGTTGACCGTACCGTATGTATGCTGAACGTATCGGGTCATTCTAAGCAGTTTGAGATACTTGAAATGGCTTTGGGTATCAAACGTATCAAAGAGCTTAGACCTAACGTAACCAACGCTGAAATAGCTGAAAGAATTGGTAAATCAGCAGTTTATGTGGGTGATTGCCTATTACTCCTTTCTGAAGGCAATAATAGGCAGCTTGACCAAATCCGTTCAGGTGTAATATCAGCAAGTGCAGTTATTTCCTTACTCAAAGAAGCACGCAAATCCGGCACTACTAATGAGGAACTCGATGAAGTTATCGAGGAAACTATTAGCGAGAAAGGTAAAGCTACAAAGCGTGACGTTGAACGTAAACTCAAAGCACGTTTGGAAGAGGAAGAAACTCCGGTATCAAATACTAGGCTTATCAAAGAGGAACCGCTTACATCTAGGGCACTTTCCAGAAGTGCTTACGAAGTTCTAGTGGACTTGAAGAAAGCACTGAAAGACCAAAAACTACCTGCCCCGATAACTGATAACTTCGAAGTCTTGTCTAATATCATTGACTACGTTCGCGGTGACAAGGATATTGCTGATTTACTAAGCATATTCTACGTTATTCCTGAAGCACCTACTCTTGATTTGGATGAAGAGGCTTTCCAAGAAACTAAGGCATTCGCAACTCGTACACCAATTGACGATGAAGATGTAGAGCTTAAGCCATCTCGTAAGACTAAAAAACCTACAGTTGACGATACTGACGATGATGATATTGACATCGAGATTGATATTCCGGTAAAACAAAGGTTGGATAAACCGTCACCGTTCAGTGAGTTACCTCAATTCAAAGCATCTGATTTAGACCTCGAAGACGAAGAGTAATGAAGATAATCAACATTTTAGGAATTAATTTAGAAGGTTTCCGAACTTGGTCGGAGCCTTCTTCTTTTGCTTTTGCACATCAGGGTGTGCATATCATAACCGGTGCAAACGGTTCAGGCAAAACGAGTTTATTTGCTGCTCTAGCTTGGTGTCTATACGGAGTTAATCTGTTTGATACTGTGCAAGGAGATTTAATCACACTTGAACATCTAAGAGGTAAGGACTTCAAAGGTTGTCGAGTAGTTGTAACCCTCAATATCGGCAAGACCTTATACCGGGTTGCTAGACACTACAAGTTCAAAGGAAAGACGTTTGGAGTAGCCGGTGACGGTTTACTTATATTCAGGAAAGACCGGAACGATACTGCAAAGTTTTCACCTGAACATCTAGTTACTGATGAATCCTATACCAAGGATTCGCAGAAATGGCTTATCAGGGAGTTAGTTCCTTTTGAGTTGTTCATGCAATCAGTATTATTTGGTCAAAGAATGAAAAGGTTCTTTGAGGACAGTCAGGAAACAAAGCGGACTGTGCTCGAATCCTTGATGGATTTGTCGTTTATTGACGATGCTAAAATCAAAGTGACTGCTAAGGTTGAAGAATTAACTACAGAGGTGAATAACAGGCGCGAAGTAGTTGCTAACCTAGAGAATCAGATTACTTTGCTGACTAGTAAAATCGAGTCAGAAACACTCAGAGCCAGTCAATATACTAAGTTGATGAAACAGCAAAGAGTTAACTTGAAAGCTCACGCAGAATCGCTTAAAAGCAATCTAAGCAGCCTGACTGAAAGGATTGCGGAAGCCGAAGGTAAATTATCTGAAATGAATAAGACTAGATTGGCTGATTTCAACCTGATAAAGACCAACGCTAAATCGCATCTTGACCGTTTACAGGGTATGAAAAATACCTTAATGTACGATTTAGACAAATTGAAACGTGATATTGCTGAGAATAAAGGCAAGATAACTGCCCTCAAAACTCCGGTAAAGACTAACTGCAACGTGTGTGGTTCTAAACTCAATGCCGAAGGTGTTAAGGCTGCACAAGCTAAACAAGACTCTGATATTGCTATCATTGAAAAAATAAACATGAGTCTTGAAAAGAAGTGGGTTGACGACAACAACGGCTTACCTGCTTTGACTGAACAGATAGAAGAAGCTAAGACTGCTTACGATACCGCTTCATTGGATTATTCTAAGGCTTTCAGTAGTGCTACTGAACGTAGTAGTTTGGAGGCTCAACTCACTACTATGCGCGCTAACAACGAAACTATTGTTAACGACCTCAAACGAATCAAACAACAGTTCGAAGATGCTAAAAAGCCTTATACCCCATCAATTGATATTGATGCTACCAATGAAAAGATTGAACAGCACCAGTTAAGCTGCACTAAGTATTCGGATGAGATAACTAACCTAAGCGAAGAAATGACTGCCCTGAATTGGTGGCTATCGCAGTTTAAAGTTGGTGGTATTAAATCCTTCATGTTTAGTACTATGTTGGATTCGTTCAATCAGGCTTTGGCTAACTATCGCGAAGCATTTGGTATTGAGGCTAGTTTCTCTATTGATGAGAAAAAAGCCAATAAACCGTTTGTAGGGGAGATAATCATTGACAACGTTAAATTGAACTACTTCAACCTATCAGGTGGTCAGAAAACTAAGGCAGATTTGCTTATTTGCTTTGCTTATGCAGACTTGCTTGAAAGCACTGTATCGTTTAACTTGCAATTGTTCGATGAGCCTACTACCTACATGGATTCTGAATCTGCTGCCCTATTCGACACGATTATTCGTTTGAGGGCTAAGGAGAAAGCAATCTATTCAATTACTCACGAAGCCTTTGTTGATACTTCGGGAGATGGTACTTACGTCTATCAGGTAACTGGTGGCATCAACAAACCTTCTAAATTTATTGACTAGTTTTTTAAAATGACTTGGCAAGAAATAGATAAACTGACTAAGTTCGACTACAGCCTTAACGCTACCAGTCTGCTTAGTCAGTTTTTAGTACAAGACCTGAGCCACAAGCCTAAGTTTGTGGAAGCATTTCAGAGGTTGATAGATTCCTGTAATACCTTGTACACCAACAAAGTAATAACGCAAGAGGAACGTCAAGTAATGATTGACAGAATACACAAGAAAATATTGAATTATTTAGCCAAAGCTCATAAAACCATAATACCTAGATAATGGAAGATTTTTTCGGATTTAAGCAGACTCGTAAGCCGAGTATCAATTCTAAAGCTAAAGGTAATGCCAATGAGTTACACGCCTGTAAGCGTTTGCAAGAATGGACAGGTGAAAAGTTTGTTCGCACACCAATGTCAGGTGGCTACCGGAGGATTAACTCAATGAATCTTGCCGGGGACATTTACCCGGACACCTTGAATAGCGGTTTCTATTTCCCATTCACAGTAGAAACTAAGGCACTCAAAAATCTATATGTACCACCAGTATTGAGGTTACGTTCTGAAATATACACGATATTCAAGCAATCACATAGAGACTCCAAAAGGTCTGAACAATATCCATTTGTAATGGTCAGGGCCAAAAATATGCCTGTAAATGAGTATTATATCGTACTTGAACGCTCTATGGGTGGTGATGTTATGGGACTATTTATAAAACCTATTAGCTACGGTGCGTACACTGATGTAGATTTGCAACAAGATTTGGAACTAGTAGTATTTAAGTTCTCGGACGTAAAAACTGTTAGTTACAAAAAGTTCATTAAATATTTCATAGCAATTGTAAAACCACAAAATTAACATGCGTACAGTTGGAACATTGTTTTATGCCCTCATAGCTAAATGGGAAGGGCTTAGACTTAAAGCGTACAAAGACACAAAAGGTATCTGGACTATCGGCTACGGTACTATCGTCTACCCTGACGGAACTCCGGTGAAAGAGGGTGACACGTGTACAGAACAGGAGGCTGAACATTATCTGAATGACCACAATGCTAAGAACGTGGCAGTATTGGATAAAGTGCTACCTACTACAATCACTCAGCAACAGTTTGATACCATTTGTTCTATCACGTACAATATCGGATTGCCTTCATTCCTTTCATCTACCCTGCGTAAGCGTATTGACCTCAATTCAGGCTCCGAAGGTACTCGCCAAGCCTTCATGATGTGGAACAAGGTTCGTAAAAGCGGTATTCTCGTATTTGATAACGGTCTTGACAACAGGCGTAAAGACGAGGCAGACCATTACTGTGCTGATATTGTATGAGTACTTGGTCAGAACTGATGCAGTCTATTAACGGTATCGGTTACTGGATTTTTGCCTTACTAGTCATCTATTGTATTATTGAATTTGTAAAGTATTTAGCAAATGGTAAACAAGATAAACGGTAACGACAAACTCCGATTTTCTCTGATACTTATTTCCGGCATTTGGTTTGTAAACGCGATTATTAATTTTCACAAAAAACCCCGGCAAGTACAAATTGACCGACAATTAAAAACAACTAAAATTCAATTAAAATGAGTAACAGAAAGATTACCGATTTTCAGGTGGTTAGTGCCTCTAGTGGGCGTTCACTGGAAGAACTAGTGGGTGGCTACATGCGTGGAAACTGGCAACCGTTTGGTGGTTTAAATACGCATAATGATGGTACTATCCACATCGCGATGGTCAAGTACGAAGAGGAAAAATCTGCCCCTACTCAAACTATGACTTCGGAAGAATTTTTTAAAAACGAGCATTAGTAGTTATTTGGCATCAAGGTGGCTGAGTGGTCGAAAGCAGTAGTTCAACACTACTAGGTTAAACTCGGAGGTTCGAATCCTCTCCTTGATACGAGTTTTTTTTTCATTGGTATTTTTCATGCTAGGCTTACCGTTTCTACGGTAGGCTTTTTTTTTATAGCTATATCGATAACTGTACCCAACCAACTATACCTATATAGCAATTATTAATCCCACTACTGCTTAATGTGTCTATATATTTGTCCTTAAATAAAAGCAACTAAAATGACACAAGAAAGAGAAAGCGGATTCTACCGCATAAAGCACAAGGAAACAGGTCTATGCGGTGTTGTACATTATAGCCACCTCGACAAGTGTTTCAGAATGTTTGGAAACACTGCCCCACTATCTTCCCCGATGATTTTAGATGAGTACTACATCGACACTGAGCCGATTAATCCTGAATTTACCATACCCAAGGCTGTCGGTCACTACATGGCTAAACATAAAGACCATATAGACAATATCATGCTTTGGTATTTTGACGGTAAAGACTATTACCCCATCAAAGGTGGTCCTAGGGTTGAAGTTCTTACAGATTGGATAGTTTCAGATACTCTAATCGACCTCGACAAACATTTTCCAACCGATAGATAGTGTAACAATGACAACAACTACAACAATCAGTCTATCAGACTACCGGAGATTACTTGAATTGGCAAGTCAATCACCAATTGCATCTAGTCAAGAAAAATCAGCACTTGCTCAACAACTTACTGTTGTTCCTGAAGATGTACTGACCGTTACTGAAGCACTCAAACTAATGGCAGACAAGAAAGGTTTGCCTGATGGTTATGTACTGCATGACGGTATGGGTGTTGAGATGCTGATGGTGGAATACGATTCTCTTGACCCATTATACCCTTACTGTGCTGTAGATAGTACCGGTATAGGGCTTACGTATGCTGAAGATGGTAAACTAGTTTTCGGAGGTTCCGGACTGCGTGAAGACCTTCGCTTAACCTTTAAACTACCTGACTCACCAACCGAATAAGCTACCAAATCTCGTACCTTTGCTAGAAAAACTAATATGACTGAAAATTTTTTCACTTCAATGTGTATGGACGGAGGTAAGATTTCTAGCAAAAGGGTAATCGCGGTTACTATGTCTGCGGTACTTGCTTGGGGCATTGCTTATGCAATAGCTAAAGCCTTAAACACTGGTGAGAGACTATCAGTGCTAATAGCTACAATGGCATTTATTGCCTTACTTGTAGGTGTAGCATCTCTACCACAAATTCTAAGTATTATCCGTCCGGGTGCAGTTCCACCGCCTGACACTAAACAAGAACCAACTGATGAAAATCCTTAAAACGCTTATTACGGTGCTTTTTATTTTAGCAGCACTGACCATTCTGAGCCTACCATTTACAGGTTTTTTCCGAAAGACTAAACCTACCATTGACTCCACACTACAGAATCATTATCAGACTACCCACAAGGTAGATAGTGAAGAAGTAGTCGTGGGGTCGATTACTAAAAAAGCTGATTCAATCAGATTAATCTACATTCCTAAAATCAAAAAGATTTATGAAACTACGCATGATAGCATTGTATGCTTGCCTACTGATGCCGGTATTAGCCACCTCGCAGACCAATTATCCAAAAAAGATAGTCTTGGGTTCAGATACGGTAATCGCGCTAACTGATTTCCAAATGAGGGTAATCAATGGTAGTTTTGTAAAACTTGATTACCTAGATAGCCTGTGTAAACTCCATGTATTTCTTATCGGTAAACAAGACAGTATAATCAGTCTGAAAACTACCCAAATATCTCAATTACGTATTGATGCAAACAACTTGGCAGACAGCACTATTAAGTACAAAGACAAGTATCTGATTGCTGATACTAAGAAGCATAAACGTAATATCGAACTCCTTGCTGCCGGGGTATTGATTAGTATTCTAACGGCTTTATTATTCAGATAGAATATTACAGATACTAACAATATTAATATTATTTCAAAAATTGATTGGGTTAATCTCTCGAAGGTTGACCCATTTTTGTTATTTTTACACCTACAAATAGAATTGTCATGACCAAACAGCACTTTCTACCTAAAGCAGTTGAGATATTCAATGCTACACTGCCTGAGAGTTTTAATGACTTTAAGTTTGTACACAACGATTCAATAATATTATTCACCCTTTGGTCAGCTTTACACATGACGGCAACAGATGTTTCCCTGTACTTAGGAGTAGCCGTAGCAGGGGCTACACTAGTAAAAAAGGGGGTAGAAATATACCTGCTAATTAGAAAGGCTGTTAAACCTTCGGATTCAGCTAAAGAAACATCTGATTCGGACGAAGGGGACAAATAGTCCAATAGACAAATACAATTTCTATACTAATATCTGACCACTACATTTGTGGTATGATATTCAGCCTTGAAACTACGCTGGTTTCCGAATACCGGCAGAAACGTGCTATATGTGCGTATAATCCTGACTCTCTTACTCCTGACCAATTAGCTGCGGTAAATCTACTTACTGACAATTGGGCTAACGGTAACAATGTGAGTGTTATAACCGGTTACGCAGGTGTAGGTAAGACATATATGGTCGCTCGCCTGATTGAAAAGATTCTTTTCGAAAATAAGAATGCTAATATTGCTTTCTGTGCCACTACCAACAAAGCAGTTGGGGTGGCTTTTCGTATGTGTGAGTTTACTGATAACAGAATCCATTATACTACTGCACACTCACTTTTAGCACTAAGAGAAAACGTTCAGCCGGACGGTGAGATTCTGTTTACTCCTGACTACAAAACAGAGCCACCAATCAAGTCTTATTTGACTAAAGACTCTTATGTTTTTGTTGATGAAGCCAGTATGTTGTCTAAGCATCTGTGGAAATACTTCATTCCTTATTTCTCAAAGCCAACTAAGTTCATTTTCATTGGTGATTCATTCCAAGCACCACCGGTAAAAGAAACTATTTCCCCGGTATTTGATGCAGATGTTCAGTTTGAACATAATATTGTCGTAGCTACCCTTGATAAGATAATGCGACAAGCAGAGGGTAATCCGATTATCAAAATAGCTACTTCAATTCGTTTATCACCTACCAACACTACTGCCATTTCTAAGCGGTTTCCTGACGATATTATTCCTGATGATACTTGTGGTTACTTCAATCTGCAAAACAACCACGATTGGCTGCTGCATACGCTACATCACGTATTTACGTCCGAACAGTTCAAGAACAACCACAACTTCGCTAAACTACTGTGTTGGAGAAATGATACCGTGAATGCTTACAACAAGATTATTCGCAGATTTATTTATCCTAATCAGAAACTTCGTAGGGTTGAAGTAGGTGAAAAACTGGTCACTAAATCACCTATTGTTGACTCTTTTACTGAGCAAACCAAAATACCTAATGCTACTGAACTAACAGTACTCGAAGTGACTAAATCCACTGAATCTGTTCAATTCGGCATATTTGATTTGAGTATGTTCAATTTAGGCTCCACTATTGAAGTTCCTTTCTATTACACCAAAGTAGCTTACACTACCCTAAGTGGTAAGCAAGTTGAGACTATTAAAGTCCTTACCGACTTAGGTTTTAAGACCATGACCGAGGTAATGAACAAACTCAAAAAAGTAGCTATTCAAATGTCTAAAGCTAAAGATGATACTGCTAAATCAGTTTGGCGCGACTACTATAAACTTGAACGACTATTTGCTAATGTTGGTTACAACTACGCAATCACTACGCACTTAGCGCAAGGTAGTACCTATGAGAACGTTATTATCCACGAACAGGATTTGAGGGCTAATAGCAAGATTTCTGAACGAAACAGACTTCTTTATACTGCTATTACTCGTGCTGCTAAAAGAATATTGATATACTAAAACAACAAGAATAATGTGGACACCAATTCTAATTACAATTCTAATTTACTTGCTCATAGGGTTTGTAAATTGTATTTTATTACCTAAAAAGGCTTATGAGTATCTTGGGTCCTTTATTATAAGTGCATACACAGGTCCTTTAAAACCGTCAAAAGGGCTTATTTACGGCTGTATAATGCTTGCAATATCTGTAAGTTGGCTACCGATGATAAACAGTATTATTAGATTACATACAGTGTTTAAAGACTAAAAATGACAATAATGAAACAAGCAACAATTGAACAAATCCAAAAGAAGGAAAACCTTTGGTACTGTGATGAACCGAGAACAGGCTCACGGTTTGAGTTTAAAATATTTGATGCTGCTGTAATCAGGATTAATGAGTTTAGTCCTGAAAAGGTAATGATAGCAGTCAGCTACAAAGTTCCGGAAGTACCGAAACTAACATTCTGTTTTGTAGGTATAAATACGGTTTATTACCAAGAACCTTTGAGAAATCCTACGTTAGAAGAACTTGCTACTAAATCTGTTAAACTTGTTTCTGGTAGACGTTGGGAAAAGGTAACTGATTACTACCTATACGGCAATCAAGAAGGCACAGAGCCGTTAAAGCAGCTTGTAGCCATACAATATTCTAGCAATGAAGGTGCAGCTATGGTACATACATTTGTAAGGGTTGAAGAGTTATTTGTAATTGAGTAAAACCCTCACTTAAAGGAGTGAGTAATTAATACAATGAATACAAAATTGATGGAATCTGTAGCGATTAAGATTAGACAAGGAGCAAAAGCAGGAGATTTAACACCAGAAGAGTTAGCCTGTGCTATGTACGAGGGGCTCCCGATAGTTCAGAATCTTGCTGAAACATTGGCTAGAAAACATGGAAAAGCAGAAGCACTCACTTTCTTTGACATGCAGTACCCAGAGGTAAAAAAGTTTTGGATTGACATAGCAACTCGGATAATAAATCACTCGAAAGAATGGCTTAAAAACGAAGGTTCATGCTGCGTGCTTTCTGATAGAGAGCTTGAAAGAATTAAAGAAAATCTAAACAATTAAAACCCCCACAAAGGAGTGGGTAATAAATACAATGGATAATCAAGAATTGACCTATGGTCAGAAAGCCGTCGGCTTAACATTTAATCCATCAGGCGATGGGTTAGTTTCTATTTGCAAAACAGGTTTTTCACACCTGATTGACCAAATGAACGAGGTTCGCAGTGCTTCTACAAGTCCTGAACAAAAAAGACTTTGTAGCGTAGCAATTACTGAAATGCAGACGGCTCAAATGTGGGCTGTGAAAGCACTTACTTGGAAAGATTAACCCTGAATGGTTTTTGCTTGGGTTCGATTCCTGAGCAGGGGCAAAAGAAATTTTAAAAACAATAACAAACAATGGCAGACAAATTTAAAGAATTACTCAAGCTCATTTGGGTGTTGCAAGAAGATTTTGCATATAGAGAACACCCTATTGGTGGTGGTTACAATTATAAAGTAAGAAGAATTAACCCCTTCAGCCCTCTATCTTATATTATTCTGTTTTTAGGTGTAATAACAGGATTTTTCTTGTATGGGATAGTTGGGTTTTGGGATGTAATAGATATACGTAACCCTTTTAAATGGATATAACAAAATGGCAGAAATTAACGTAGCTGCGTTATTTGCAGCATACCACGGTTGTAAGGTGGTAACAAAAGACGGATTTACAGGTAAGATGGCATCTGTATGCGATGAATTTGTAAAAATCAAAGCGATTGGTTCGGATACGTTTTTTACGTATAAGCACCCGATAGCGGAATGTAAACTGGTGCTGAGGGATGGGGATTCTTCAACTATAGAAGAAGAAGAAGAGGAATCTGATAAAATTGAATTAGTAATCCATTTTACTGACTGGTGTAGGGCACACTTCATTGATGTTGGGTACATGGATATACCCTCTTTGATTAAGGACGGACGTTATGCTGTAGAAGATAAAAGTGAGGGGGGATTGAAATCATGAGCCAATTATTTAAAGCATTCATCAGGGTAGTAAAGTCTATTGCATTCGCTGAATACTCGCATTTTAGTTCTTTCGACACTTGCACCATTATTAGGGAGCCTGTCATTGAAGCTAAAGACAAGAATGAGGTTAAGAAAATCATGCTTGAAAAATACCCTCAGTTTTTTCAAAATGGAAAGGTGTACGAGCGTGAGACAAAGGACACTGCGCAATTCTTTTACCTGACCATTTTCCCGTTAGACAAATGGGAGATTGAATTGATTAATCAGGGTTCGTGGACTTGTGCCAGTTGCGGTCAGGTGCATGAAAACAGGTATGTTTCCAAACCGCTAAAAAGGGAACGCACTTTTGGGAGCGATGTTCTTTTTTGCAAATCGGACGATGAATACTGCCTCAATGAATATACTAAAAAGAAATTCAATAGCAGTACGGGTTTGGCAGATAATGTTTTCTATGTAAGGGCTGATAGTCCGAATTACATATACAAAATCACTGAGAAGGCTACCGGGAAATCATACATTGGTAAGACAAAAAATGAACCTTTCTTCAGGTGGTGGGATCATTTGAAAAAGAATGAATCGCCATTTGGGTTGTACCTGAGACAATCGAAATTGAGTGATTGGACTTTTGAGGTTTTGGATATGTTGCCATGTGGTATGTCGGATGCTGATGTGTTCATGGTGGAAACTGAATATATCATGAAATTCGATAGTATCAACAATGGGTTTAATTCGATGGTGAGCAATAAAGATGCTGCATCGTCACAAAAAACTAATAATCAACCAACTTTATTTGAATCATGAGTAGCCAAATGAATTTATTTGATACGCCAAGTAATGATAACAAAAAGGTGTCGAAAACGGCATGTTTAAAGTTCTCTGTAGGCGATTTGGTGCAGGTTAATTCTACTATCGGCTTTGTAGTGGATAGGGGTGAGGACAGGTATGTGTTTGGGTTCTATGGGCATATTACAGCTATTGAAAACGGACAGGTGACTATTCAGGCGTGTAACCGATGGATTCATTACATGAAGGTTGCCGGATGGAAGGATGACCTTATGTATTATACTGTTCGGGTTGGGGTTGAATCGATTAGTTTTAGTGTGTATGGGGCTGAGGTGGAAGTTGAGAATGTGTGAATCAGGATTTACAAGATTTTAGGAAAAAAAAGGATTTTTTAAAACCCTCACTTAAAGGAGTGAGTAATTAATACAATGATTAAAATTGGAAGTACAGTGTTGTACAAAATGACAGAAAACGATTATGAAATCGCAGGTGGAAACAGAAACACGGGAGATAATGGGTGGTATCCCGCAACCGTTGTTGCTATTTGGGAAAATGAGTATCCCAATAACCCAAAATGCACTTTAGGTTTAAATTTAAAAGTTCATACAGATGCGATGAATGATTTATGGGTTACAAGCGCAGAAGCTGAAACAGAAAATCCTTCTTGTCCTCATGCGCTTTGGAAAGAATTATAACCCTGAATGGTTTTTGCTCGGGTTCGATTCCTGAGCAGGGGCAAAGATTTTTAAAAACAACATAATAAACATGAACGATTTAGAATTATTAGTCGAAGCGAATAGGCTTGACACACAAAATGGTACAGATAACTGCAAACTTTCCCCTCATTTAGTTGGAGCCGATATTAAAGGCAAAAATGGTTATGTAACAATGGGCGTAGAGCCTAAAAATATTAACGAGATTATAGACGGTGAAAGTTTATGTCTGCTTGTTTTAATTAACAAAAAAGAATACGAACGTCTAAAAGGGTTGTAAAAGGTTGCATGGGAGGATTTAGGGTGATTTTAGGAAAAAAAAGGATTTTTTAAAACCCTCACTTAAAGGAGTGAGTAATAAATACAATGGATAATCAAGAATTGACTTTTAAGGGGTTGAGAGATGCTAACAAGAAAAGAATACCATTATTTACAGATTCTAACGGTAATAAATGCCACAATGAAGATGGGTCTGATTGGAATCTAAATGATTGGGGTGTTGCATTATCGGGTGAGGTTGGCGAATTGTGTAACTTTCTTAAAAAAGTAAGACGTGGTGATTTTACCCTCGATGAATGTAGGCAAGATGTTGCCGATGAAATTGCTGATGTTCTTATTTACCTAGATGTATTAGCGAGTAGATGCGACATATCTCTTGCCGCTGCTGTTAGGCATAAGTTCAATTCCGTTTCATCGAAAAAAGGTATTGAAGTTTATTTATAACCCTGAATGGTTTTTGCTCGGGTTCGATTCCTGAGCAGGGGCAAAGGATTTTTAAACAACAACAACAACGATAAAAACAAAATGACTTTTCGAAAACTCATAATCAAATTACGCATTCTGCAAGAAAAGACCTACATACCTGACGAGTATAAAGATTTAGTTCATGCTAAAATGTTTAAACGTAGGGTTATGCGAATTAACCCATTTAATCCACTCTCTTACATTACTCTCGTCCTAACGTTCATTGTAGGAATAATATGCTTCGGTGTAATTGGATTTTGGGAGCAAACAGATAAAACTAATCCTTTTAAATGGAGATAAAACAGCAAAAATCTAACTAAAATGAGTCACACAGAACCATCATTAATCATCCTAACGAATGAACAACCTGACACAACAATAATGGACTTATTCGCCAGTATTGTTAAAAGCTATCCGGTTAGTCAGTATGTTGTGCAGGCAGCTACTAATGCTATTAACGAAGTAGCCAAGCGGATAAGCCCTATTTTCGAATACCGCCTGAACTTATTAGAGGCTGAAAAACCAGTTGTAACCATCGTGGCTAAGAATTTACCCTCTGACTTATTCTTACGTGGAATACACCGTGATATGGCTCTGTCTGTGCCTGAATACGGTACAGTAGATGTACTAGACTTGATTGCTGTAATCAACTACACTAAAAAGTCAGAATTTTCTGATTTGCTTATTCACGAACAGTTGTCATAACAGTATGGCTAAACAGTCCAAAATGATTGATAGGGTTAAAGCCCTGAAAGAAGCGATGGTTGCCCATAATTGGGTTGAGTTTAAACGCTCAATCAACGTTAGGGGCAACTTACAAATAGTTAAATACTGTAAGGTTTGCGGATGTGTTCGTAAGTCTGTACGTAAAGAAGGTAAACTCACACATTTCTATGAAGTAGGTGCTAAAGTAGTCACAGATAAGCCCTACTGTCAGGTTAGACCCGGACGAACCCTAGAGGGCAGAAAAGGTACTGTGGTTATGAAATTGGGCATACTACTTACTAGATACCAAAAGATGAATAAGACTCAATTTGATGCCAACGTCCGCAATTTCGGTGACGTTTATGAGTTGGAAATACTCATTCGTAAACTGACTACTAAGCTATTCAAGGACGATAGTGACGTAAAGTAATATACCCATAGTTACAATCAATTTGTATTGAGGGTATCGGGTCATTAGTTTTGAGGTATGAAAAATCAAAGAACAACTGAACTAAGCGTTCAGGAATTACACAACTATTGGGGTAACGATAAGTTACTATTGGGTGCAGTTAACGTACTAATCAACATGGAAGCTGAAGGCAACAATCGAGCAGCAGCATTCCGTATAGACCAAGTAGAGAACACCTACCCCGGATTCAAACGCAAATTCGCAAACTTTAAAACTAAGTACAGATAAAAACTATGCAAGTAACACAAATCCTCGCTACCATAGCACTGAACAGTCAGGGTAGCGGCATCACAGATGCAATGCTAGAATTAGCCAAAGAAATTTACAATGCCGGTATTAAAGCAGAGAGGGAACTCTACCCGGCTGTAACTACTATCGGTGAAATACCTTACGATGATAGGGTATTTGTTGAAGTAGGTCTAAGTGAACTTGAACTCCGGGCAACCAAAGGTGGTATTCTATTGCCTGATTCATCTAAGGAGAATCAGGACATCACTGACGGTACTATTGTAGCTATCGGCACTCGTTGTAACAATCCATTCATTCCTGTATCGTTGGGCATGAAAGTCCGTTTCAGTAAATTCTCCGGCTCTGATTTCGAGCGTGATGGTCGTAAATTCAAAGCCCTGCGATTGGTTGACTTATGGTCTGCTTACACTGAAAATGTACCTACTACCGTTGCTATTGAGGACAGAATGGCTACTGTATCTGAACCTATAGAATCAACGACTAAGTAATGCAGCTATTCTCAATCGGTGTACTCGTTTCCCTGTTAGCGATAATCTACATACTATCGCAGACGGTTAATTCATACTTCGGGCGTAAACACCTCGAAATTATGGACGAACTACTTAAAGCACAGGAAGATTTGTTCAGAGAACAGATAAACAAGCTCGAAGATGAAGTCCGTGAACTAAGAAGCATGATTATCAACAATCATGAAGACTTCAAAAACTTCGTAGCTGAGTCAGAAACAGACCTAAATACTCTTGAAGGTCGGATAACCAACAGACTTATTCGGTTGGAAGGTGCTAACAGCATACATTTAAGCAATGGTTAATCAAAACGAAAGCGGTAAGAAATTACCGCTTTTTATTATACACTTCGATGGTGCTTGTGACGGCAGAAATGTTGGTAATACTCAAAACGTTGCTGTAGGTGTCCAAATAACGCATCAGGGCAAATTAGTCCTAGAATACTGCGGCAACTTAGGTTTGGGCACTAATAACGATGCTGAATGGGCTGCTGCTTATATCTCAGTTAAACTGGCAAATACTTTAATCACCCCTTGTATCGTTCGCATAGTTGGTGACAGTCAATACGTAGTTTACTCTATGCTCGGTATCTATAAAAGTAAAAAACATGCAAATATTAAAGCTAAGATTGACAGGCTACTCAAAACTATATCTGTACCTGTTACTTTCTCGTGGGTTAAACGAGATAAGAATCAGATGGCAGATGCTTTGTCTAAAAGAGGGTTACTATGCTCCAAAAGAAAAGCAGAAATCACCTACCATTGTCCGGAATACTTCACAAGTACTTTCTGATGGTGCTATAGCCATTTGTGCTTACAGTGGCTCTGCTATTTATCCTACTGACATTTATATTAAGTCTGGTAATTACTATTTCCTAACAGAAAAAATCAAAAGAAACTAAAAATGACAAAGAACGTATTTCAATTAGCAACTGATAAAGGTGTAATGTTCGTAACTACGGCAGACCCCGATAACCCTAACAAAGTAGGCGGTAATTGGTCAGGTAAATGTGTTGCTAGATTTAAGGTGACATTAAAGCCGGGAGTTGTTGCTAAAAAAGATGGTTTAGTAGTTTACACATCTCTAAGTAAAATCCGCCAAAACAATTTGGTAAATAAAATCGCTAACAAATTCTAGAAAAAATATTTTATGAGTCAAGAAACAACAAGACCAGTAGGTCATTATTACGCAAAAGCACTTGGGTTTGATAAGCCGGTTATACTTTATTGGGACGGTGAAAATTGGAACTGTGATTTGCCTACAAAAATTGAAGCAAGCCACGTAACCGTTCTACGCCCTGTACCTGAGTATCAGGAATCAGTAGAAGAATGGACTGTTGAAAAAGCACTTGAAACATTAGCTGATGGTAGAGCGTTACCTGATGGCATGAAATTGGTTACTACTGAGGGGTATGTGGTTGAAAATATTACTAGAAATGCTGATACTTATTATCCTTTTGTATGTACAGTATATGAACCACATCAACGTTCATATACTTGTCAAGGTAAGTTTACACAGAACCATCCTTCTGAATTAGACCTTGAACTAAGAACTAGGTAGCCTAAAAAAAAATTAAAGAACAATGACAACAATAAAGGTACTGGAAGGGCTTAATCCAGTTTTAAATAATAAGCCTATTGAGTTGGTGAAATTACTTACTGAACATTTTAATTTAGCAAATCCACACAA
>Ga0213920_1000972_pt1 | contig 17502 bp, 16 predicted proteins | sample McNCre1117MG_FD_161054 | JGI IMG/M metagenome (GOLD analysis project Ga0213920, IMG submission 161054) | Freshwater microbial communities from McNutts Creek, Athens, Georgia, United States - 11-17 MG | ecosystem: Environmental > Aquatic > Freshwater > Creek | place: USA: Georgia | collected...
TGATGGACCAGCTGCGCTTTGGCGCCGTTGACCACCACGACACCGCCCGCGTGGTTCACGGCGTGGTCTCCGGCATCAGCTTCTACGGCAACTGCCTTGGCCTGCCAAACATCGGCGGCGAGACCGTCTTCGACAAGGTTTACCAGGGCAACCCGCTGGTCAACGCTCTTTCCATCGGAGCGCTGCGTCACGAGGACCTCAAGCTTGCCAAGGCATCCAACCCTGGCGACCTCGTAATCCTGTTTGGCGCTCGCACCGGCGCCGACGGCATCGGTGGCGTTTCGGTCCTGGCATCTGAGACCTTCGACAAGACCGGGCCGGCTAAGCGCCCTGCCGTACAGGTTGGCGACCCATTCGCCGAGAAGGTGCTCATCGAGTGCTGCCTCGAGCTTTACCACGCCAAGGTTGTTGCCGGTATTCAAGACCTCGGTGGTGCAGGCATCTCCTGTGCCACGAGTGAGCTTGCATCCAACGGTGGCGCCGGCATGCGCATCGACTTGGAGAAGGTTCTCAAGCGCGACGAGTCTCTGACCCCTGAGGAAATCCTTATGTCGGAGTCTCAGGAGCGCATGATGGGCATCGTTCCTAAGAAGGACCTAAAGGCCTTCACCGCCATTGTTGACAAGTGGGAGGTAGAGTACGCCATCCTCGGTGAGGTAATTGGCGAGGACCGCCTCTACATCAACTGGCACGGCGAGGAGATTGTTAACGTCCCACCTCGCACCGTTGCCCACGATGGCCCAGTGTACGAACGCCCGGTTGCTTACCCTGCTTACCAGGACGCGCTGAACGCCAACGGCGTTAACGCAGCTGGCCTCGCCCGCTCGGCAGGCAACGCCACCGAGCTAGCAGCCCAGATCTTCCAGATCACCTCGAGCCCAAACCAGGCCGACAAGTCTTGGATCACCAACCAGTACGACCGCTACGTGGGTGGCAACACCGCCCTTAGCCAGCCTGACGACTCTGGCATGGTTCGCGTTTCGGAAGAGTCCGGCCTTGGCGTTTCGCTCGCAACCGATGCAAACGGTAAGTATTGCCAGCTAGACCCATACGCCGGCGCACAGCTGGCCCTGGCCGAGGCCTACCGCAACGTGGCAGCCGGTGGAGCTGTTCCTACCGCGGTTACAAACTGCCTCAACTTTGGTTCGCCTGAGAACCCTGAGGTCATGTGGCAGTTCAAGCAGGCAACCGCCGGCCTGGCCGACGCCTGCCTCGAGCTTGGCATTCCGGTTACCGGTGGAAACGTCTCGTTCTACAACCAGACCGGCGATGTTGCAATCTACCCAACCCCTGTGGTCGGCGTGCTCGGCGTGATCGACGACGTTGCCCGCCGCATTCCTTCGGGCTGGCAGGACGAGGGTCACAACATCTACCTGCTTGGCGTAACCCGCGATGAGCTGGACGGCTCGGCCTGGGCCGAGGTAATCCACGACCACCTCGGCGGCAAGCCACCGGTTGTTGACCTCAACGCAGAACGCAAGGTTGCCGAGCTGCTGCACGGCGCGAGCATGCAGGGACTGATTGCTTCGGCGCACGACCTCAGCGAGGGTGGCCTGGCACAGGCCGTGGTGGAGAGCTCGATTCGCTTCGGCGTTGGCGCCCGCATCTGGCTCGGCGAGCTGATGGAGCGCGACGGCGTTGACCTCACGGCGGCCCTGTTCAGCGAGTCCACCGCCCGCGTACTGGTTTCGGTTGGCCGCGAGGACGACGTGAAGTTCGTTGGTCTCTGCGAAGCCCGCGATGTTCCTGTTCTGCGCATCGGCGTGACCGACCAGCGTGGAGCCGATGCCGCACTGGACATCAAGGATGTTGCAATCCTCAAGCTGGACGACCTCCGCGAGGAGTGGAAGACCTCCATCCCAGAGCTGTTTGGATAGTCAAAATTGTCGAAGCCCCCGGTCCTCGCGGATACGGGGGCTTCACTTTAGGCTGGGTGCTCCTATGCCGCCTGACGACTCCACTTGGCAAAGCCGACATGACGCACCGGGTACGCCAGGTAGTCGGCGATGTAGTTGAGTCTTTCATCGCGCCAGGCGTACTTGCGCACGGCCTCGGCCATCGCGGCCCAGAAGAACACGTGGATTAGGTCGATCGAGAGGTGACTGATCGACTCACCCGGGAACGCCCTGCCGATGATGCGGCGCAACAGCGTTGGCACCTCACCTGAACCGTACTTGTGCAGGGCGGCGCGCGCCTCAAACTCCAGCTGCCTGGCCCTCATGGGGTTCCAGATTGGGTTTGGGTTGTCCTGGTGCAGGTGCAGCATGGAGTGAACCTGGAGCGCCTGCGAATATAGGGCGTCCTCCAGTAGGTCGAATGTGGGCACAAATGCCTCGAGCTCGAAGCCATTCTTGCGGAGGTCAACTACGTCTGGGTAGTGCAAGAAGCGGTAGAAAGGGACGTGTGGGCGAACCGGTGCGTAGGCAACCGAGGTAAAAGACGCAAGCAGCGGATCTACGCCGAGCGCGGCGGCACCCCAGGTGTCGATTGCCTCGTCTACCTCAGGTTCGTTTTCTTCGCTGCGCCGTGCCATTTCCTCACAATTAAAACAGCGCAACCCGGCAACCGCTACCCTATTTGCTGTGAGCATAATTCAACCCGAGGGAACCGCCGAAAGCCGTCGCGAGGCGGCCATCGTCAGGTGGGAAAAGGCGTCAGCCATCCCGCTAGCGGCGCTTGCCGTGGCCTTCGTGGGCCTCTGGGCCCTTCAGGTGCTCGGCAACCTCGACACCGCCACCTGGGATGTTGTCGAGGGTGCAATCCTCGCTATCTGGGTGGCCTTTGTGATCGACTTCGCAGTGCGGTTCACTATGCACACCAACCGCAAGGCGTTCCTCAAGGCCAACGTGATTGAGATGATTGCCATCATCGTGCCGGCCTTCCGCTTCCTGCGAGTGCTGCGCATCCTCACCGCAATCGGGCTATTGGCTCGCGTTGGTCAGTCGCTCACCACAAAGATCAACCTGTTCATCAGTTTCCTGGTGCCGATGATTGTGCTCGCCGGTTCACTAGGGGTTCTCGAGGCCGAACGCGGCACCCCGCACGCCACGATCACCAACTTTGGTGACTCGCTCTGGTGGGCCTGCGTGACCATCTTCACCGTCGGCGACACTCGCTTCTATCCTGTTACCGTCGAGGGTCGCGCCATCGCCGTGGTTTTGATGATGAGTGGTGTGGCCATGCTGTCCGTGGTTACGGCAAACTTTGCCAGCTACTTCCTCTCGCGCACAAGGTCTTCGCAAGACCGCTAAAAGTTACTAACAGGCGTCGGTCGAGCCGCCGCCAAAAAGGTGCCATCGCGGGTAAATTTGCCTAGACGGTGATTGATGACGAGCGGTTGGTTGAAGTTCTTTGGCGTCCTCGCTCTCTTCGTAGTAGCAGGCGCGTATTTCAACGTTCCCTGGTATCTGTCGGCCGTGGTGGGCGGGTTCATCGGTGCGGTTCTGGCAATCACCGGTTGGTTTGCGCAAAAAACCAAGACCTACACTCAGACGGAGATCGGTGCCAAACCGTTCAACGGCAAGCTGCCCCCAACTGTGGGGATGGCAACCACAACCGCCATCGCGCTCGAGGGTGACAACAGCTACGGCCAGCGTGTCTACGGCGAGTCCGCGTTCGCGGCTAACTTCGCCGACATCATGGCGTACGCCGGCGTTGCAGATGGAACCGTACTAGAACTACAGGCGGCGCTTGTGGTTGAACCGGCAAACCCAGATAGCACCTGCGCCGTGGCCGTGACGGCCGGTGGAGTGGTGCTCGGCTACATTCCGCAGTTTGAGTCGGAGAGCCTATATAACTTTTTGCTTCAGCACCGTGGCATGGCGCGAGTAAACGCCAACATCCACCTGCTGGTTGCCAATCAAGCCAGCTTTGTAGAGGTGGACCTGATTCGGCCATTCCGCATAGTGCCAGGAGTCTAAGTCTTTCCGCAGGCTGCTGCGTGTAACCTTGAACAATGACCAAAACCGCCACCGCCGAAGCCGAACGTTCCCGCAAGCTCTGGATCCGAGCCATCTCGATCATCTCGGCAGCAATCGTGCTATCCATCGGTGGCGTGGTTTATTACGGCACCATCGTTCTACCCGCGCAGAACGCAGCCCGCGACGTAGCCGCCTGCAAGATCTACGTGAAGGGCAGCAACGATGCAGCGGTTGCCTTCATGAAGGAGGGCAGCGCCACCGACCACAAGCCATCGGTGACCACTGCCATCAACAACTACATGAAGATTCTGTTTACGGCCAACAATCTGTCCTACAACCAGGCAAATCCAAATGGGTCGGTCGCCGCCTCATTCATTCAGATTTCCAAGGCACGCCTGGCTCTCGACACCTCGAGCTCCACCGCGCTGATGAGCGGCTTCAACTCGGTTTACTCCGCCGCCAGCGACACCCTGAGTCTCTGCCAGTCCGTCTTGACCGCGGCTCACGTTCCGGTTCCAACCCTGGCCCCGGCAACCACTCCGTCGAGCTCGCCGTCTAGCACCAAGTAACCGCGCCGCGCGGCCCTAAGGTTTGCACTTAGGCGCTACTTTGCCGCCAGCATGTCATGACGCACGATGATGGCGTCGCGAGCCGGACCAACACCGATGGCGCTGATGCGGGCACCGCTCAGCTGCTCCAGCTTGGCGATGTAGTCCTGGGCATTCTGCGGTAGGTCTGCCATTGTGCGCGCGCTCGAGATGTCCTCGGTCCATCCAGCGAAGTTCTCGTAGATTGGCTTGGCGTGGTGGAAGTCGCTCTGGTTTACTGGCATCTCCTCAACGCGCTTGCCGTCAACCTCGTAGGCCACGCAGACTGGAATCTGTTCCAGGCCAGTAAGGACATCTAGCTTGGTTAGAACGAAGTCGGTCACGCCATTGATACGGGCCGAGTAGCGGGCAATCGGGGCGTCGTACCAGCCGCAACGACGTGGACGACCGGTGGTGGTTCCGTACTCGTGGCCGGTAGCGCGCAGGAATTCGCCGCTCTCATCGAAAAGCTCGGTTGGGAATGGTCCCGAACCAACGCGGGTGGTGTAGGCCTTGACGATGCCGATTACGGTCTTGAACTCGGCAGGACCGATTCCCGAACCCGTGCTGGCGCCGCCAGCGGTTGCGTTGGACGAGGTTACGAACGGATAGGTTCCGTGGTCAACGTCGAGCATGGTGGCCTGGCCACCCTCGAACAGCACCAGACTTCCAGCCTTAATCGCCTCGTGAAGCTCCAGTGCAGTGTCGGCCACAAACGGGCGAACGCGCTCAGCGTAGGCGAGGAGCTCGGCCACCACCTCATCGGCGCGGATGGCGGCGCGGTTGTAGACCTTGGTCAGCAGGTTGTTCTTAGAGACCAGCGCGGCCTCAACCTTCTGGCGCAGGATGCTCTCGTCAAAGAGATCCTGCACGCGGATGCCAACGCGGTTGATCTTGTCTGCATAGGTTGGGCCGATGCCGCGGCCCGTAGTGCCGATGGCTCGCTTACCCAGGAAGCGCTCGGAAACCTTATCGATGGTGACGTTGTAAGGCGCAATGACGTGAGCGTTGGCGGAGACGCGAAGTCGGCTGGTATCGATGCCGCGGGCGTTCAGTGCCTCGATCTCCTCGAACAGGACGCCGAGGTCGATGACCACGCCATTGGAGATCACGGGGGTGACGCCCGGAGTCAGGATGCCGGAAGGAAGCAGGTGCAGGGCGTACTTTTCGGTGCCAATCACCACGGTGTGGCCGGCGTTGTTGCCGCCGTTGAACTTCACAACGTAGTCGATGTGCTCGGCCAGTAGGTCGGTGGCCTTACCCTTGCCTTCGTCGCCCCACTGAGCTCCGATGATTACCACTGCAGGCATAACTGTCCCCTTTTTATCGGTGGAATAGGGGCATTTGGCTACCCCGCTGGCGGCTTTGGCCGCGCGCCGCGGCTAGGCACCGCAACCTTTAAAGTTTAGCGGTTACGGGTTTTGAGGGCTAGCGAAAATGTGCTGGATGACCCAACTGTGCATGGCGATTGCCGCTGCGGCGCTGGCGTTGATGCTGCGGGTGGAGCCAAACTGCGTGATCTCCAGCACAACCTCCGAGGCATCGATAGCGGCGCCCGATAACCCCGGGCCTTCCTGGCCAAACAGAAGCACGCAGGATTCTGGCAACTCGTAGCGCTCGATCTGCTGGCAGCCCGGCACGTTGTCGATGGCGATGATTGGCAGCGCGCCACCTCCGACACCCGCGGTTGCCGCCCAGGCCACGAAGTCTTCAACAGTTGGGTGGTGGCGCACGTGCTGGTAGCGGTCGGTCACCATCGCTCCGCGGCGGTTCCAGCGCTTGTTTCCGATTATGTGCACCTCGGCAGCCAGGAACGCGTTTGCAGTTCGCACGATCGACCCGATGTTGAGGTCGTGCTGCCAGTTTTCGATGGCAACGTGGTACGGGTGACGCTTGGTATCTAGGTCGGCAACGATGGCCTCCATGCGCCAGTAACGGTACCTGTCCAAAACATTGCGGGTGTCGCCACTGGTCAGAAGCTCGGGGTCGAGCACCGGATCCAGGTTTCCCGCCTCATCCAGCGGCCACTCGCCCTGCCACGGACCAACGCCCCAGGTGGTCTGCTCTGGGCTGGGGTTAGCTTCTTGAGGCGCGGTCACAGGTTAAGCGTAGGGCAGACAAACCTCGGCGTTTACTAGGTTTGGGTAGGCTTAAGCCCATGGCTGACAGAACAAACATCACCGCATGGCTTACCGACATGGATGGCGTGCTGGTGCACGAGGGACACGCAATTCCTGGCGCAGCAGAGCTAATTAAGCAGTGGATCGACACCGACACCCCCTTCCTGGTTCTGACTAACAACAGCCTGTACACCCCACGCGACCTGGCCGCAAGGCTGCAGGCGGGAGGCCTCCACGTTCCCGAGGACCGCATCTGGACCAGCGCCCTTGCCACCGCCTCCTTCCTTAACAAGCAGAAGCCAAAGGGTCGCGCCTATGTCATCGGCGATGTCGGCCTCACCACCGCTCTGCACGAGGTTGGCTACATCATGACCGACCACGACCCCGACTACGTTGTACTCGGTGAGACCCGCAACTTCAACTTTGAGAACCTCACAAAGGCCATTCGTCTCATCCAGGGCGGCGCCCGCTTCATCGCAACCAACCCAGACGCCACCGGCCCATCGCAGGAAGGCGTACTGCCAGCCACTGGTTCGGTCGCCGCGCTCATCACCAAGGCCACCGGCCGCGAGCCTTACATAGTGGGCAAGCCAAACCCAATGATGTTCCGCAGCGCACTAAACAAGATCAAGGCCCACTCGGAGACCACCGGCATGATCGGTGACCGCATGGACACTGACGTGGTCGCTGGCATTGAGGCAGGACTCCACACGGTGTTGGTTCTCACCGGAATCAGCGACGACTCCGAGATTCAGAAGTATCCGTTCCGCCCAACCGAGATTTTGCAGTCCGTAGCCGACCTAGTGAACTAACTTCGTAGATGCACATCCTCGTTTTCCTGGATCAGAGTCCGCACTCTTTGGGTGGGGTCCAGGCGAGCGTGCTCCTGCAGCAGAAGTACTTGGAGAAGGCAGGTCACCGCGTAACCCTGGTGGCTCCTGCGAGCAGTGCAGACCCGGTTTCAACACCCGGTTGCATCATCTATCCGTCCTTTGCCCTCACGCCAAACCGTGAGTACACGGCCACAGCAAATCTCGGCAAGGCCTACCGTCACGTTCTTACCGAACTCGCCGCGATCCGCGAGAAGGTGGATGTGGTTCACGTTCAGGCTGACTGGTGGGGCGCGCTGCTTGGCGCTGGATTTGCCAGGCGGCAGAATCTGCCGCTTGTGAACACACTTCACACCAACCTCTCGGTTGGCGCGGCAAAAGTTGTTGGCAAGCTAGGGGCCAGCATGCTGTACCTGCTGCACTCAGAGGTTTTTGGACGCTGGGTGCTTGGCCGAAGTGGCTGTGTGACCGGCAACGGATGGAAATATCTTCACCTGATAACTTCAACCGCACAGACCGTACTTGCACCAAGTGCCCACTTTGCGCGTCTAGCACAGGAAAAGGGCGTGGCCACAAACATTCGCGTGGTTCCAACAGGCGTGGATGACGAATCCATAGGCGTTACAAGTGTCCGGGGTGCGGCCAACGAAGTCACCTTCGCGTGGTCCGGGCGCTTCAGCCACGAAAAGCGCATCATGGAGTTCCTGTCGGCGCTGAAGACGGCTAACCTACCAGCCAAGGCTCGCATTTACGGCTCCGGTGCGCTGTTGGCCAAAATGCAGCGATTCATCGAAGTAAACGGTCTGGCCGATCGAGTAACCATCATTGGCCGCGTATCTCACCAGCAGATGATTCAGGAGCTCGCCGGCTGCAGTGCCCTGGTTCAAACTTCCATCGGCTTCGAGACTCAGGGAATGACGGTCTTCGAGGCCGGAGTCGTTGGTACGCCATCGGTGCTTTGCGACTGGAACATTGCCGAAGACCTGCCGGCAGACAGCTACTGGAAGACCACCGATGACAGCGTGGCCTCGCTGGCAGCAATGCTCACCGCGGCGTACCAGGAAATCAGCGAGGGCAAGCCGAAGCGAATCGACCTGAGAGGTTCGATGTTGCAGAGCCACCTTTACCTGAGATCCCTCGAGATTTACGAGCAGGCAATCGCCGAGCACTCTTAATGTAAAAATCGGGTGGCCAAACCAACCGATTTTTCTTTGCGCTAGTTTGCTGGCGCGGTGATCTTTGGCTCGGGCAGACCCGTCGACATTACGTTGAGAGATTCCTCGCGAATGGTCTCTGGAAGGGCCACGTAGTTGGTCAGCTGACCCTGTGAGTCCTGACGTGTGAGGTAAAGACCAACCGCGTGCTTTAGCTTAGTGCTGGCGCCACAGATGGACAGGTTTACCGGGTAAACGGCGCCGTATGGGTCGGCAGCGGTAGTGGATCCGGCAGGTGCAACTGGCTTAGCGTTGTAGTCGAGGGTTAGCGTGATGTTGTTGCCAACCTGCTTGAACTGGTACTGAGTGCCAGCCGAACCGATACCGGTCATGTCTGGCACGACACCGCTAGGGTTCTTGCTGCTGACCAGAACACTGGCCGCGAGTGGTGGAACCATTGCGTTGACGCTGTAAGCGGAGGTCAGCGAGAACGAAAGCAGCGAGACCGAATCTTCCGGCAGGGTACCGAGGTCGGCAACCCTGAGGCCGGACTTTGCGGTTAGCAGGGTTGCGTTGAATGTCTTGCCGGTCAGATGGTGATACCAGGCGGTAAAGGCCTTGAGCGACTGAGGGTCGGTGTAAGGGTAGACCTTGATGGCGCCAGTGGAAACCTCAACGCCACCGTTATCGGCCGTGATGGCTGGGTCGTTCCAGGTTGTGATGGTTCCGTCAAAAATGCCAGCAGCGGTCTTTGGACTGAGGATGAGGCCAGCCGCCTGGCTCAGGGTTGCTGAGATCACGCCGGCATCGAGCGCGAATGGAACCGTGGAGTCTGGCTTGCAATCTGCCGCTGCCGGAGCCGAGGCTCCGATGTAGAGGTCCGCAGCGCTGCCTGCCGCGGTCTGGGTGAAGGTCATGTCTGGGCAGGCAACCTGCATGCTGCTCTGAATGCCAACCACGGCATCGTTCATGACCTCGCCGGCCTGAACGCTTACCGAACCCGAGACACAGGTGTGCGTCTGCTCTAGTGCCGCGGCCTTAACGTCTGGTGGCATCGGCGGGGTGCAGCCGGTTAGGGCCACCGCGGTGACGCTTAGGACTGCTGCAACTCGAGCGATTTTGACGAACATGATTCCCTCAGTTTATTTGGTTAATAAAAACAGGGGTGGGGCGCTGTTGCACCACCACCCCTGCTTCTTTGGGTTTGTTACTTGATCAGAAGAGCAAGTGCACGAGCCTTGGCGATCTGGCCGCCCGACAGTGCTACGTAGCCCAGCTTCGAAGCGTTGGCTGGAACACAGGTGTTCAGCACGTAGTTGATGAAGCCCTTGACGGCTGCACCGTTGCCGGTTGCCGAACCAGTGTTGACCAGTGCGTAGGTGATCAGCGATGCGTTGTAACCACCGGCGATCTTCTTAGCCCAGTTGATGTTTACCTGGCCGTCGGCAGCTACAGGCTGGCTCGACAGGAACTTGGCGGCGGCAGCTGCGGTTGGCTTCAGGAACTGGCCGGCAGCGTTCTTCAGTGCTACAACCTTCAGGCCAGCGGTAACTGCGTCCTTCAGGTCGACGTAACCGATAGCGCCAACGGTGCTCTTTACGTTGGTAACAACTGCGGTGGAGTCTGCAGCACCGGTGCCAGCCGGGGTAGCTGCGCCGGTTGCGTTGGTCCAGGTCTGGTCCTTGGTCCAACCGGTTGCACCGTTGGCTGCAAGGTAACCAGAGAAGTTACCGTTGGTGCCCGACTTGGTGTTGCGGTAGACAGGGGTGATTGCGGCGTTAGGAAGCTTTGCACCCTTGTTGAGGGCAACGATGGCTGGGTCGTTCCACTTGGTGATGGTGCCGAGCCAGATCTTGCCAACGGTTGCCGAGTCCAGGCGAAGCGCTGGAACTGCTGCAACGTTGTAGATAAGAGCGATTGGGCCACCGACAACTGGGATGTACTTGTAGGTACCTGCGGTTGGCTTTGGGCTGTCCGAGGCGCCGTAAGCGCCGTCGGTGCCTGCGAAGTCAAAGGTGCCGTTGGCGAAGTTGGTACGACCGGTACCCGACGACGACGAGGTGTAGGTAACGGTGGCGTTGGTGTAGTTAGCAGCACAGGTGCTGAACATTCCAGCGCTGAACGACGATCCACCAGCGGTGATGGTCGGGTTTGCAGCGTGTGCAGGCGACGCGATAAACGCGGTTGCTGCGATTGCAACTGCGGCGAGAAGGCCGGCGGTCTTACGCATTGTTTTCTCCTTGTTAGTACCCATGAATAGGTGTACTTCTAGGGTGACTTTAGAAAGTAAACAACGCCACCTTCGGAAGGTAACCAAAAGGTGAACCGTTGGTTAACTTTCCTGAAGGTGGCGTTGGAAGTCGTTGGCTTTTAGCCGAAGTGGCCGTTGACGTAGTCGTTGGTGCGTGGATCGATCGGCTGGTTGAATACCTGCTCTGTAGCTCCGAATTCCACTACGCGGCCAGGGTTTCCATCCTCGGCGAGGAAGAACGCAGTCTGGTCGCTGATGCGCTGAGCCTGCTGCATGTTGTGGGTAACAATCACGATTGTCATGGTTGGCGAAAGCTCCATGATGGTCTCCTCGACGCGGCGGGTCGAACCAGGGTCTAGGGCCGAGCAAGGCTCATCCATGAGCAGAACCTCTGGGTTCATCGCAAGCGAGCGAGCGATGCAGAGACGCTGCTGCTGGCCGCCAGAGAGCGAGAGCGCCGGGTCGTTCAGGCGATCCTTGACTTCGTTCCAGATGGAGGCGCGCTTGAGGCTGGTCTCGACCAACTCTGCAGCGTTGCCGGCCTTGCGGCCACTGAGCTTGAGTCCGGAGAGAACGTTCTCCTTGATGCTCATGGTTGGGAACGGGTTTGGCTTCTGGAAGACCATGCCGATGCTGAGGCGCACGTTGGTTGGGTCCATCTCAGGTGCGTAGATGTCCTTGTTGTCCAGCAGTACCTCGCCTGCAAAACCGGCGCTTGGGATTAGCTCGTGCATGCGGTTCAGGGTGCGCAGGAAGGTGGACTTACCGCAGCCGGAAGGGCCGATAAGCGCGGTGACCTGGTTGGCTGGGAAAACGAGGTTTACGTCACGCAGCACGTGGCGCTCGCCAAACCAGACGTTTACGTCCTTGGCCTGCAGGTGCGGGTTCTCAACGGTCATCGAATTTACTTTCTCTTGGCTGCACGCTTGTCGCGTCCAACGAGTCGAGCTGCTGTGAAAAGAATGGCCACCAGGATCAGAACCATCAGGGCGGCACCCCAGGCGCGGCTGGTGCTGGTGTCATTCGAGTTGGCGATGAACTGGAAGATGTAGGTTGGCAGCGCTGCCATCGGCTGACTGAGGTCGATCACGGTGCCGTTGAAGTTGTTAACGGTGAGGATGAGCGGTGCGGTCTCACCGATAACGCGGGCGATACCCAGGATCACGGCGGTGATCAGACCGGTCTTGGCTGCCGGCAGCGTCACCTGGAGGAATGCACGGTACGCAGGTGCACCAAGAGCAAGGGCGCCGTTGCGCAGGTCCTGTGGAACCAGGCGCAGTGCCTCCTCGGCAACTCGAGCAACGGTTGGGAGCATCAGCGGCAGGAGTGCCAGCGATCCAAGCCAGCCACCGTAGTGGATGTGCAGCTGGACAATCAAAGCCGAGTAGATGAACAAACCGGCTACCACCGATGGCAGACCGGACATGGCCTGCACCAGGGTGCGAACGGTGTTACGCAGCTTGGAGCGAGTCTCGGTTAGGTACACGGCAACCAGCAGACCAAGCGGAACTGTTAGCAGAGTGGTGAAACCAACGATGAGCACGGTACCCAGGATGGCGTGACCCACGCCGCCGTAGTCGAGGCTCGTTGTCGGGGTGATGTAGACGTTGTTCTGCGAAATGAACTGCAGGCTCATGGCGTGAGCGCCTTGTGAGATAACAGACCAGATCACGCTACTTAGCAGAACGCCCACGAAAGTGGCAAAGAAGATTGTGAAGACAACGAGCAGGGCGTCGGCCATGCCCTTCTTGCCGTAGATGTTGCGACCCACGGCGACACTCGAGATGATCTGCAGCGGAAGGAACACCAGCATCATGATCACGGCGTAGTCGAGCTTGCTAAAGAAGCCAATCGCGATGGCGACGATGGCCGGAAGCGTGGATGCCAGAAGGATTTTGGCGCTGCGGCGAGGGTTCTTTGCCTTCCACGGCTCGCTGGCCGGGCGTGGCATCGGGCCAAGGTTGCCCGGATCCATGGAGACTCGTACGTCAGTCATTTAGCGCCTCCATGGTTGGGCAAGGTTCACGATCCAGGCGGCAATCCAGTTGACCAACAGGGTGATTATGAAAAGCACCAGACCGGCTGCCATGAGGCCGCCAATCTCCTGGGTGGTTGCCTCACCAAACTTGCTGAGGATGACCGAGGCAACGGAGCCACCGCGGTTGGAAACCACGTCGACCCAGTTGATTTCGAAGCTGAGGTTTAGAACGAAGAAGATGGCAACGGTCTCGCCGAGTGCGCGGCCGAGGCCGAGAAGTACGCCACCCACAATTCCGCCAGACGCTGTGGGCAGAATCACCCGGAAGAACGAGGTGGCCGTGCTGCCCCCGAGAGCGAGCGAGGCGTTGATGATGTCGCGATCCATCTGAGAGAAAATTTCGCGGGTGACCGAGGTGATGATTGGAACGATCATCACGGCCACGATCCAGCCTGCGATGAACGGCGAACCACGGAAGTTCCCGGTCTCGTTTCCAAAAATCGGAAGCCAGCCCAGGCCCTTGTTGAGAAGCTGAGCCCAGTGAGCCGCAACCGGAGTGAACACCTGCAAGCCCCAGAGTCCAATAACGATGGAGGGGATTGCAGCCAGGAGGTCGACGACGATGGTGGCGATCTGCGCAACGCGCTTGTTGGCCATGAACTCAATGAAGTACGCGGTGGCGATGCTCATTGGAACAGCTAGGACAACGCCGCAGATTGCGATGAGGATGGAACCCCAGAGCATGGGGCCGATCTGTAGGACCGGTGGGTTAAGAGTGCCATTCCACTTGCTGCCGAGGATGAAGTTGAGACCCTGCTGCAGGAAAGTCTGTCCAGAGCGCAGCAGCAGAAACACGAGAATGAGGCCAACCAGGACAATTGCGCCGTATGCCGCAGCCCTCGCCAAGCCGTAAAAGACGCGGTCTGCTACCGAATGCGGCTTGGTGCTGAGCTTGCGGCGCACGGGCGCGTTAGAACGGGCGTCAGTCATACTCTCAATTCTTTAGGTTGCAGTTTAATAATGCCCGTTAGCAAAGTAAACAGAAGGTGAATTGAGAAATGGGACCACCGGAGAACCGGTGATCCCATTTCACAGGATTTGGTGTTACTTGGAAACTTTGAAGGTCTCGCGGTCCAGTACAACACCGTTGGAGCGGATAACCACGGTGTGGGTACCGGCAACCAGGTGGAAGCGGGTGGTGTGGGCAGCGTTGTCGGTTGGGTTGATGGTGCGGAGAACCTTGCCGTCAACCTTTACAACTACCTTCTTGCCAGCAGCAAACTCGTAGCCGAGGTAAGCGAGGTGCTTGTCGATGGTTACGTCAGCATCGGTGATGCCAGTGGTCAGGTCGAGCTCGTCTGCAGCGGCGTTGCCAGCAACGGCGTTGATTGCAGCCATGCCTGCATCGTTCTGGCCGTCAACAAACTTCAGGGTTACCTGGCCGTTGTCGTCGGTTACGCCCGAAGCGATTGCGAGGTAGCCAACACCGGTGCTGCTTGCCGAAACAACAGCGCCAGCAACTGGGTTGCCGTCGGCGTCGAGAGCGGTTGCAACCACGTCGGTGGTCGAGCCGGTCTGTACGGTGGTGGAGGCAGCCGCGAGGGTCAGCGAGTCAACCGAGTCGGTTGGGGTTGGAGCTGCAGCGAAGTCAACCTCGGTTGCTGCTGCGGTGGCTGCATCGGCGGTGTGAGCGCTGATGAACGCAGCGCCCTGCTCTGCATCTGCAGCGAAGATCTTGAGGGTTGCCTGGCCGTTAGAGTCGGTTACGCCCTGGCTGATGGCGAGGTAGCCAACACCGGTGCTCGATGCGTCAACGGTGGTGCCGACAACTGGGTTGCCGTTCGAGTCAAGCACGGTGACTACGAAGTCAACGGTGGTGCCCGAGTAAGCCGAGTCAGCGACGGTGATCGATACGGTGTCGGTGACAGCAGCGTGTGCTGGAGCAGCTACGAACGCCGATCCAACGATTGCAGCAGCGGCGATGAGGCCAGCAGTCTTGCGCATTATTTCTCCTTGTTTTACCTAATAAGGTGCAACTCAAGGGTTGCTTTACAAGGTGAACGAATACACCGTTAGTTGGTTACCAGTTAGTGAACCGAGGGTTAACTTTTTAGTCGTTTGAGCCCTTGCCGCTGCTACTAGAACCCTTGCTGGAGTCCTGGTTATCCTCGCTCGAGGACGGCGATGGCGTAGGGGATGGGGTAGTTATGGTCTGAACTGGGACTGGAGTCAGGTCTTCAATATCGCCAAGCTCGGTGTCACGGCTGGAGGTGGCGGCCACTATGGCTGCGGCCTGGAGTGCCCGGACCTTGTTTTTGCTATCCGCAGTCTTGGCCTTCTTTAGCGCAGACTTGGCGGTTGCGTTGGCCGCGCTGACATTCTTTGCAAATTGGGCACTGATGGCCTTGAGCACAACCGTGCGTGCCTGATTTGCCTTCTGGAAGAGCTGTTTTGCCGTTTGAAATGCGGTCTGACGCGCCTTGGCGTAAGCCGAACCTGACTTGAGAGTAGTGAGGTTTGCCACCGCAGCCTTGTAGTCGGCAAGCGCGGCTGCGTACTTTGCCTGGGCCCCAGCCACGGGATCGGATGCTGATGAACCAGACGACGTGGAACTTATTTGGATGGAAGCGTGAGCCGAATAGGGCACAGAAAACGACAAGGCGAGCGCGAAAGCAAGCGCGGCCGTAACGATGGCCTTACCCAGGAATCCCCGGCTAGCCAAGTTGATTGTCATTTCTAAAACCCTCCAAGAACATTTTCTAACAGGTAATAGGGCTAAAACATGTGAAGATTTTGTTAAAAGGGATTGGATAACCAATTGCCCATCGATGCTCTGATTGAGTGAGGTCATGGTTCAGATACTTGTCGTAGACGACGAAGTGGGCATTCGCAACATGCTAGGAGACGCCCTGCACCTCGCTGGTTTCGACGCACACATGGCGGTGGATGGCTTTGAGGCCCTAAAGATGCTCCGCGAGATCGAGGTTGACCTCATTATCGCCGATGTAAACATGCCACGGATGGACGGCTACGAGATGCTTGAAAAACTCCGGGCCCAGGGAAACGACACCCCCGCAATCATGCTCACCGCTCGGCACGACCGGACCGACGTAACCCGAGGGCTGCGCCTTGGCGCTGATGACTACGTGACCAAGCCCTTTGGCCTGGAGGAGCTCATTTTGCGTGTAAACGCAATTTTGCGCCGCACCATGCACAGCGAGGAGGAGGCCGAGACCTCGCTCAGAGTTGGGCCGGTCGAGCTCTTCGATGAAAGCCACCGAGTTTTGCTAAACGGAACCGAGGTGGATCTTTCGCCAACAGAATTCAAGCTTCTGAAATACCTCATGAAGCAGCCCAAGAAGGTGGCGCGTAAGGAGATGCTGCTCGACGCCATCTGGGGCATGGGCTTCGCAACTGGCGCAACGGTTGTAGACACCTACATCTCGTACCTGCGTAAGAAGCTTCACACCGATGACTGGGAAGGCATTAAGACCGTCCGAGGAATCGGCTTCATGATCACCGACTGATGCGCCTTCAGACCCGACTGACCCTGACGACCACCGCAATCATCGCGGTGGCAACGTTGGCCGTAGGCGGCGTCAGCGTAATCGGAGGATTCAACCGCGAGGTTGGCCAGATTAAAACATCCTTGGCGGAGGACGCGAACGGCGTGATTCAGGCCAAAGGTGATGCGCTATCCACCGCTCTGATGTACGGCCAGCAGCAGGACATCACAGTGGCACTGCTGGACATAAACCACAACTTCACCGTGATCAACGAGGGACACGTGCACCTCAGCAGCGCTCCAAAGATGGTTGTTCTCAAAGAGGCTGCAAAGTACCCGATCCTGCGCACCAACGGCTCACAACACTATGTACTTTCGACGGTGGCCATAGCCAACGGAGAGTGGGTGGTGCTCGCAACCAGCTACCAGTCTCAGTTGAATGCCTTGATGCAGAACCAGCTTTGGCTATACCTGTCGGTTGGGCTCGCCGTTCTTGCGGCCGCAGTGGCCATCGCCTTCCTGATTAGGCGAGACTTGCGCGGAATCCGCAAGCTAGTAACCCAGGCAAGCGAGATTGCCGACGGCAAGACTGCAGCATTCGAGACCATCGATGGCGCGTATGAGGTGAATGAGCTGAGCGAGGCGCTCGGCTCGATGGTTGGGCAGCTGACCGCGCACAGCGCCGAGATGCAAAGATTCCTAGGTGATGCCAGCCACGAACTGCGCACGCCACTCACCGTGATTCGCGGTTACCTGGATCTTTACGCGAGTGCCGACCTCGGCAGCGATCGTGGCCGGAGCTTTGTGGTCAACTCTGTGCCAAAACTGCAGGCCGAGGTTTTGCGCATGCAGGGGCTAATCGATGACCTATTGCTGTTGGCCGAACTTGGCGAGCCCGGTGGAGCGCGCAACGCGGAACCGGTCGATTTGAGTACTCTCCTTCGCGACCAGACCACCAGCCTGCTTGACCTGCAGCCGGGGCGGTCAGTTGACCTAAGGATCACCGATGGCATCGAGGTGCTGGCCGATCGTCACCTGATTTCGCAACTGCTTAACAACCTCTTCGGCAACCTGCGTCGTCACACTGGTGACGATGTCGCGCTTGCGATTGAGTTGACCCACCACGACGGCTGGGCAAACCTGACCATCGATGACGC
>Ga0213920_1000973_pt1 | contig 17502 bp, 10 predicted proteins | sample McNCre1117MG_FD_161054 | JGI IMG/M metagenome (GOLD analysis project Ga0213920, IMG submission 161054) | Freshwater microbial communities from McNutts Creek, Athens, Georgia, United States - 11-17 MG | ecosystem: Environmental > Aquatic > Freshwater > Creek | place: USA: Georgia | collected...
AGTTATGTAGCTGCCAACCTTGATATCACGCCTCGCCCCATCACACTGAGCGCCAACGCTTCAAGCAAGGTGTATGGCGAAGCCAATCCTGCATTGACTTACACCGCAGAGTCAGCCTCTGCTGGGCGTGGCCTTGTGAACAATGACACGTTCACCGGCTCACTCAACACCTCGGCGAATCAATCTAGTTCCGTAGGTAGTTATGCCATTGCCAGCACGCTCGCTAATAGCAACTACAACATCAGTTATGTAGCTGCCAACCTTGATGTCACACCTCGCCCCATCACACTGAGCGCCAACGCTTCAAGCAAGGTGTATGGCGAAGCTAATCCTGCATTAACTTACGCAACAGAAGCCAATTCAGCCAATCGAGGCCTCGTCAACAACGACTCCTTCACCGGTGGACTCAGCGTTTCTGCCACTCAAACCAGTGCAGTGGGTCAATATGCCATCGCCAGCACACTGACCAATAGCAACTACGACATCACATTTATTCCAAATCATTTGGCCATCACACCACGCCCTGTCACACTGACAGGTGTGATGAACTACAACGGTACGAGCAGCCTCGACACCTCAGCCACCTCGTCTACATTGACAGTCACCAATGCTTTGTTCAATGACCGCATTGATGTCTCTGGCACCGCACTGTTAGCAGGAATAAGCGCAGGCCCTCAAGCAATTGCCAATTTCAATGGTTTGAATTTGAGTAACAGCAACTACACAACGCAAAGTGCCACAGGCTCAGTCAATGTCATCGGCACGAGCAGCATCAATGTGTCGCCACTCAAGACGGCAGAGGTTGCAGCCCTGATTGGTGGACAACTGTCGGGACTCACGGGCACACAGATAGGCAGTTTCAGCGCTTCTCAACTGCAGGTATTTTCCGGCAATCAAATCGCTGCGCTATCTGCATCCCAACTGTCAGGCTTGAGTGCGACACAGCTGGGCAGCCTCGGCAGCGCCCAACTACAAGCCATCACCCCCGCGCAAGTGGCGCTTTTAGGTTCTGCACAAATTGCTGGTTTAGACGCTACGCAATTGGCGGTTTTATCTGCACCCCAACTACAAGCACTTTCACCTCAGCAAGTCAGCGCGCTATCGCCCGCCCAGCTGAGTGAACTCACACCCGCACAAATCAGCGTGTTAACGGGTAACCCATTGGCATCTCTCAGTGCTTCGCAATTAGGAGCCTTGACACCATCACAGGTTTCTGGCGTTAGCACCAGTCAAATAGCGCGCATGGCCGCTGCTGAGATCAATGGTTTGAGCGCTGCGCAACTGCAAGCACTTACGCCTATACAAATTTCCGCAATTCCAGCCTCTAACATCGGCGCATTGAGCACCAACCAATTGGCAAACATGAGCAGTACGCAACTGCAAACACTCAGCGCCGTGCAATTGGCTTCACTGAGCCCTGTGCAATTGACGGCGCTATTGCCAACACAGATTTCGGCGCTGACGGCGACTCAAATGAGCGGCCTGAGTCAAGAACAAATCCAAAGCATCACGCCAAGTCAAATCCAATCTCTGGGCTCAACGCAGCTGACTGCATTGACTCCTAATCAAATGGCGGCCATGGCTGGGCCACAGTTGCAAGCCTTCTCTTCTGCACAAATTAAAACTCTAGCGCTCCCACAGCTCAGCACCTTATCAAATGCTCAGATTCAAGCACTGACAGAGAACTCAGCTTCATCTCTTAGCTTTTCACAACTTGCATCATTGTCTAGCCTACAAATTTCTGGTGTGAACGCGGCACAGTTTTCAGTTTTAAATCCTTCAGAAATCAGCACCTTGAGTAGCATGCAATTGCAAGCTCTCAAACCTGCCCAGTTGGCCGCAGTCACTCCAAAAATTTTGGCCGAACTCAAACCCGAGCAACTACAAACCATCAGCCAAGCTCAGCTGGCGGCTCTTAGCCCAGCACAACTCAGCGCGTTGAGCACATTACAGCTGCAAGTACTCACGCCTGCACAAATTAGCGTCATGGCTGCGGCGCAACTCAGCGCCCTATCACCCATTCAAATCAGTGCACTGACCAGCAACACAAACTCTGCATTGCGTTACAGCCAAGTGGCATCACTGTCAGCCACGCAAATTCAGGCTATTCATCCTTCACAGTTCGCACAAATGACTGCCGCCGAACTTGGCTCACTGAACAACACACAATTACAAGCACTCACGCCTGCGCAAATTGATGCGATTGCACCTGCCAACTTTGGCGCCTTCAGCGCTGAGCAAATCATGGCGATGTCAAGCACCCAAGTGCAAAGCCTATCGCCCGAGCAATTGGCCTCGTTCACACCCTTGCAAGTCGCAAGTCTGAGTAATGCTGAATTGGCCGGTTTCGACAACCTGCAACTTGCTGCGATTGGCATATACCCCCAGCTTCAAGCACAAGTCGACCCACAGCCACAACCAACCAACCGATTTGAAGCTGCAATACCCGTCATGACGGCATTGCCTTCACAAGCCACTGCTGTGGCTGTGCCACAAAATATTGCTGATCTTTCCGGCCTTCAAGTACGTGCACTCACCCCCGAGCAACTCAACAGCTTGCCTCAAGATCAAGTCGCAAGCTTGAAACCTGCGCAATTACAAGCGCTGACAACAACACAGCTATCACAACTCAAACTTGAGCAAGCTGAAAATCTGACGCCTTCACAGTTGTCTGTCATGAGTCCACGCCAGATTCAATCGTTGCCGACAACTTCTACGACGGATGTGTCACCCCATCAAGGCGTGCTTGCTATCACCATCTTGCACAGCGCACAAGCGAACCCCACCTCTGCAGGCATTGCGTTTGAACAAAGCGCGGACACGATTTCACTCAAAACTGCTGCAGCGCCTCCAGTCGCAGCGCCCATGACAGATAAAGTGGTATTCGCCGACAAGCTCACTACATTCATGGTCTCAACGCCAGAAGGCGAGATGGTGGAGTTTCAAGGCAGCTTGGTCAACAACCGCATGGTGATCGCTGCGACCTCTGCCGTTGCCAAACGTGTGGCACGTTCTGAAATGAATCTGGTCTTAGCTGCAGCCATCACCAGCCTAGGCAAAGAAAATCGCGTGATGCTTGCTAGCTTGACAGGTGTGGTGCTAGATCTGCGATGATCGCTTCAACTCTTCTTTGAAAGCCCGCCATGCCCAACACATCTGCCGCTAAAAATTTTGAAGGTGTTTGGACGGATGTCTTGGTTCCACTGCAAGACAACTTGGACATTGACAAAACCAAACTGGCAGCACATTTGCGCAACCTATGCGCCAAAGGCCTTGAACGTTTTGTACTCTTTGGCCAAGCAGGCGAAGGCAGCTCTTTTTCTGCCGATGAAAAGTTGTCGGCCGTCACACACGTCATCGCAACAGGTGTGGCAGGCACAGATATTTTGTTGGGCGTGCAATCATCCTCATTCAGCGAAGTGGCGCAATTCATTCGCAAAGCACACACGCTGGGCGTGCGTCGTTTCTTGGTATCAGCGCCGCAGTATGGTTTGCCTTTTAGCCACGTGGCCTTGTTTGACTATTTCGATCACCTGATCAAACAGGTCAACCTGCCCGATTGGCAACTGTTCATCCACCAACTCAGCGGCAGCAACCACGGCAGTGATTTACCCGAAGCCACACTGGCTGATTTACTCAAAGTGCATCCGCAGGTATTTGCGGGCATCGTCGATCAAGACGTTCACGTCAACCACACGGTTGATTTGATGCGCGCGTTTGGCGCAGGCCTTGCCATCGCAACCTGCCATGAACCCAACTTGAGTCTGCTCAAGCCCAAAGTTTGTGTATCCGCCTTGGCCAATGTCATTCCTACCCTCATGCAGCATCTTTTAACCAACGATGCGCCAGAGCAAGCCACCAAGATCGCAGGCATGAAAGTGGCCAAGCCCGATGACCGTGTGGTGGAGCTGATGACACTCTTGGGCGACTACCCACCCATCGCCGCCATGAAGTTGCTGCTTTCACAGCATTACCGAATGGAAAGCTGGGAGCATGTGCGCCCTCCCCAATCCACTCTCACCAAAGAGGGCCGCACCGCACTCTTAGGGGCTTTCAAAACCTTCAACTTGCAGGCCAACGAATGAACTTTGCACACACGTGGTACGTCATTGAACGCAACAAGCATTTCGAAACCATTTCGCACGAAGCCATGTCACTGCTGCCAGAAGGGAGCTACGTGATGCTTCAAAACTTCGCGACCCACCATGAGGCGCAGGAAGAACACATGCGTCTGGTCAAACTCGCCATCGACGACATGAAACACAAGCTGGGCAACTGATAGGGTTTTGTATACGTCTGCCTTCTTAGCTCTAGGAAAATACTTGCTATTGATATCTCGATAGGCAAGTCATGAAAAAAATCCTCCTCCTGGGCTCTGGCGAGCTCGGCAAAGAATTCGTCATCAGCGCCAAGCGCTTGGGCTGCTATGTGGTGGCCTGCGACAGCTATGCAGGCGCACCCGCCATGCAAGTGGCCGATGAATGCAGCGTGTTCAGCATGTTGGACGAAGCCGCCCTGCGCGCCGCCATTGCCAAGCACCAGCCCGACCTGATCGTGCCCGAGATTGAGGCCATCCGCACCGAGGTGTTGCTGGAGGTGGAGAAAGAAGGCTTTGAAGTCATCCCCAGCGCCCGCGCCGCCAACCTGACCATGAACCGCGACCGCATCCGTGATGTGGCCGTGGGCTTGGGCGTACGCACCGCCAAGTTCAGCTATGCCGAGTCGGCAGAAGAGTTGATGAACCAAGCCAAAGCGATTGGTTTCCCCGTGGTCATCAAGCCCGTGATGAGCTCATCTGGAAAAGGCCAAAGCGTAGCCAAGACTGAGGCCGATATTCAACACAGCTGGGACTACGCCTGCGAAGGCATGCGTGGCGACCGCCGACGCGTCATCGTCGAAGAGTTCATCCACTTTGAGTTTGAAATCACCCTGCTCACCGTGCGTCAGCGCAATGGCCAGACCGTGTTTTGCCAGCCCATTGGTCACGTGCAAGAACGCGGCGACTACCAATACAGCTGGCAGCCACAGCCCATGAAGCCCGAGTACTTGAAGGCAGCTGAGCAAATGGCTGAGAAAGTCACATCCGACCTCGGCGGTGCGGGCTTGTTTGGTGTGGAGTTCTTTGTGACCAAAGACGAAGTCATCTTCAGCGAACTCAGCCCTCGCCCACACGACACGGGCATGGTCACGCTCATCAGCCAAAACCTGAGCGAGTTTGATTTGCATGCGCGGGCTATTCTGGGATTGCCCATTCCCAACATCGACACCGTCGAAGGCGCAAGCGCGGTGGTGCTGGCCACGAAAGAAGGCACATCACCCACCTTCACCGGTGTGGCCGACGCCATGAGCGAGCCTGGCACTGATGTGCGCATTTTTGGCAAACCCACCACGCGCCCCTACCGACGCATGGCGGTGGCATTGGCCAAAGGCCCTAAGGCCTTAGAGCGTGCGCGTGCTGCGGCTAAGAAGATCAACGTGGTCACGCACTGAGCGTTTGCAACCGCCATGAAAAAAGGGAGCTTGAAGCTCCCTTTTTTTGTTGATGCGTTTTACGCGTTGACGCCAAAACCTGCATTGCTTGGCAACTCGCCCCCTGCGTGAATGGCCACGGCGCAGTACTTGAACTCAGGAATTTTTCCGAAAGGGTCCAGCGCTGGGTTGGTCATCATGTTGGCGGCGGCTTCGTAGTAGGCGAACGGCACAAACACCGCACCTTGTGGTGTGCCGTCGTCACGGCGCACACGCAAGATCACTTGTCCGCGACGTGAGGCGATGGTGATGACGTCCCCCGCCTCCACGCCCAAGCGTGCGATGTCTGCACCACACATCGACGCTGTGGCCATCGGCTCTAACGCATCCAGCACGGTGGCACGTCGCGTCATGCTGCCGGTGTGCCAATGCTCTAACTGACGGCCAGTGATCAACACAAACGGGTAGTCGCTGTCTGGGCGCTCGTTGGCAGGAATGATGTCGGCAGGCACCAAATGCACGCGGCCATCGTCGGTGGCGAAGTGGTCAATGAACACGGTGGGCTCGCCCGGATCTTCTGCGGTCAAGCATGGGTAAGTCACGCTCGACTCACGCTCTAAACGCTCCCACGTGATGCCATTGATCGCGGCATGCATGGCTTGTCGCATTTCGTCATACACCTCGGCCACACCGCTGTGCTCGCCTTGGTAGTTCCAATTCAAACCCACGCCTTTGGCGATTTGTTGAATGATCCACAAATCAGGCTTGGCTTGACCGGGTGGGTCAATCGCTTGCTTGCCCAACTGCACCATGCGGTCGGTGTTGCTGACCGTGCCGGTTTTTTCTGGCCATGCTGTTGCAGGCAACACCACATCGGCCAGCCAAGCGGTTTCGGTCATGAAGATGTCTTGCACCACCAAGTGCTCCAGCGTGGCCAACGAATGGCGTGCGTGGTTCAAGTCGGGGTCACTCATGGCGGGGTTCTCGCCCATGATGTACATGCCGCGAATCTTGTGCGGGTCGCTGTCATCAGCCAAGATCTTGCCCATGATTTCCACCACGGTGTAGCCGGGCTTGTCGTCGAGCGGTGTGTCCCAAAACTTTTCAAACCAATCGTGCGCGGCCTTGTTCGTCACACGTTGGTAATTGGGATACATCATGGGGATGAGGCCCGCATCGCTCGCACCTTGCACGTTGTTTTGGCCGCGCAGTGGATGCAAGCCAGAACCGGGCTTGCCAATTTGGCCTGTCACGGTGACCAAGGCAATCAAACAACGCGCGTTGTCTGTGCCGTGCACGTGCTGACTCACGCCCATGCCCCACAAAATCATGGAGCCTTTTGATTTGGCAAACTCACGCGCCACTTCGCGCAAGGTCTCTGCAGGAATACCGCAGATGGGTGCCATGGCCTCAGGGCTGTAGCCCTTCACGTTTTCTTTCAAGGCTTCGTAGTTGTTGGCGCGACGACGGATGAAGTCTTCATCCACCAAGCCTTCTTCAATCACGGTGTGAATCAGTGCATTGAGCATCGCCACATCGGTGTCGGGTTTGAACTGCAAGGTGCGCCATGCGTGTTTGCCAATGTCGGTCACACGCGGGTCAGCCAACACAATCTTGGCGCCGCGCTTGGCAGCGTTTTTCATCCATGTGGCGGCCACAGGGTGATTGGTGGTGGGGTTAGAACCAATGACAAAAATCAAGCCGGCATGCTCAACGTCGTTCACTTGGTTACTCACTGCCCCCGAGCCCACACCTTCTAACAAAGCTGCCACGCTCGATGCATGGCACAAGCGTGTGCAGTGGTCCACGTTGTTCGAGCCAAAGCCGGTGCGCACCAACTTCTGGAACAAATACGCTTCTTCGTTGCTGCCTTTGGCCGAACCGAAACCTGCCAAGGCTTTTTTGCCATGCGTGTCGCGCAGCTCTTTGAGCTTGCCACCGGCCAAGGCCAAGGCCTCTTCCCATGTGGCTTCGCGGAACACCTCAGACCAATCGGCCGCATCGCGGTTGAGCTGGCCAATCGACTCTGGGTCTTTGGGCACACCGGGCTTGCGAATCAGCGGCATGGTCAAACGTTGGGGGTTGTGGATGTAGTCGAAACCGAAGCGACCTTTCACACACAAACGGTTGTGGTTGGCAGGGCCATCGCGGCCGTCCACGCTGACAATTTTGTTGTCCTTCACGTTGTAAGTCAGCAAGCAACCCACGCCGCAGAACGGACACACCGAGTCCACTTTTTTATCCACCACTTGTGAGCCGACTTGTGTCTTTGGCATCAACGCACCTGTGGGGCACGCTTGCACACACTCGCCACACGCCACGCACGAGCTGTTGCCCATTTCGTCGTTCAAGTCAAACACGATCTGGCTGTGCGCGCCACGGTTGGCGTAGCCAATCACATCGTTCACTTGTTCTTCACGGCATGCACGCACACAACGGTTGCACTGAATGCACGCATCCAAGTTCACCGCCATCGCAGGGTGTGACACATCGCATGCGGGTTGTTCGCGACGCAAGGCCTGCAACTCAGGACGAACCGTCACATCCATGCGAGAAGCCCACTCACTCAGTTCGCCATGTTGTTGTGTTTCGTCATTCCACTTGTAGCCCGTATCGGGCATGTCAGAGAGCAACATCTCCAACACCATCTTCTGACTCTTCACCGCACGGTCGCTCACCAGCACTTCAAGGCCCGCCGTCGCTGTGCGGCAGCAGCTAGGTGCCAAAGTGCGTTCGCCTTTAATCTCGACCACACACGCACGGCAGTTGCCATCGGGGCGCAAGCCGTCTTTGTAGCAAAGGTGAGGAATGTCCACGCCATGACGCTGTGCCGCTTTCAGAATGGTCTCGCCTTCATAGGCTTTCACGGCTTGGTCGTTGAGCTTGAACTCAACGGTTTGCGGCATCAAGTCGCTGGGTTTGATCGGGGCGTTCATTTAAACGATCTCCTCTGGGAAATACTTTTGCACGCAGCGCACAGGATTGGGCGCGGCTTGGCCCAAACCACAAATGGATGCATCGGTCATCACTTGGTTCAAGTCTTCCAAGGTGGTGTTGTCCCACACCTTGGCCTGCATGAGCTCTGATGCTTTGGCCGTGCCCACACGACACGGTGTGCACTGGCCACAGCTTTCGTGTGCAAAGAAGTTCATCATGTTGATGGCCGCATCACGCGCTGAATCGTGCTGACTCAACACAATGACAGCCGCTGAACCAATGAAGCAACCATAGGGCTGCAAGGTGTCAAAGTCCAAGGGGATGTCATTCATGCGCGCGGGCAAGATGCCACCCGATGCACCACCAGGCAAATACGCATAGAGCTCGTGGCCATCGAGCATGCCACCGCAATACTCGTCAATCAACTCTTGAATGGTGATGCCCGCAGGTGCGAGCTTGACGCCCGGCTGCTTGACGCGGCCGCTCACGCTGAAACTGCGCAAACCTTTGCGGCCATGTCGGCCAAAGCCGCTGAACCAGTCCGCGCCTTTTTGCACAATGTCGCGCACCCAGTACAGCGTTTCAAAGTTGTGTTCAAGGGTGGGTCTGCCAAACAAACCCACTTGCGCAATGTAGGGCGGGCGCATGCGTGGCTCGCCACGTTTGCCCTCGATGCTTTCAATCATCGCGGACTCTTCACCGCAAATGTAGGCACCTGCACCACGGCGCAACTCGATGTGCGGCAGTGGGCATGGTGGGTTGACTTGCAAGTGCGCCAACGCTTGTGTGAGCAGCTCACGACAGCCGTGGTACTCGTCACGCAAATAAATATAAACAGAGTCAATGCCCACCACATGGGCCGCGACCAACAAGCCTTCTAAAAAGCGATGTGGGTCACGCTCTAAGTACGTGCGGTCTTTGAATGTGCCGGGCTCGCCCTCGTCAATGTTGACGGCCATCAAACGTGGCGCGGGTTGCTCGCGCACGATGCGCCACTTGCGCCCTGCCGGAAAACCTGCGCCACCTAAGCCGCGCAGGCCTGAATCTTCCATCGCCTTGAGCACTTGTTCGGTATCTGATTTGCCATTGTGCAAATCTGCCACCAAGCGGTAGCCACCATCGGCCACATACGCATCAAAGTCCACATGCTCGGTCATGGCTTGATGGGTTTGTTTGGCTGTCACCGCAGCCACCACCAATTCAGGTGTGGCATGTGGCACAGGGTTTTGATGCACCACGGCCACAGGCGCTTGCTCACAGCGGCCCACGCATGGCGCAGAAATCACACGCACATCGGCATTGCCTAGCAAAGCGGGCAACTTCTCTATCAATTGTTTGGCACCCGACAGCTCGCAGCTCAAACCATCACACACACGCACGGTTAGGCCTGGCGCAGCTTCATCGCCACGCACCACTTCGAAGTGGTGATAGAAGGTGGCCACTTCAAACACCTCAGCCATGGGCAACTTCATCTCTTTGGCCAAGGCCACCAAGTGACGGTCGTGCAAGCAACGGTACGCATCGTTGAGTTTGTGCAAATGCTCAATCAACAAGTCGCGGCGATGCGGCGCTTCGCCAACCAATGCGCGCACTTCTTCCAAAGACACATCGTCTGCTTGACGGCCTTTGAGTTTGCCTTTGCGACGAATGTTTTCGCGCATTTGGTCCACAGAGGCAACCACCACGCTAGGGACTGAAGAATTTAAAGCTGAATGGTTCATGGTGCAAAAAAACAAAACATCCGTGCAGCAATCAGTGCCACACGGATGCTTGTTGGTTCAAAGATTAATTGAAAAACTTACCAACACTCAAGGCGGTACGGTAAACACCCCAAGCCAGTGGAATACCCACTGCCGCCCAAGCAAACCAAACCAATGCGGCCTTGTTCTTGTGGAACGCTGCATCGCTGGTACCCACTTCGGTGGCTGCTGCACGCTCTTGTGCCAGCTTTTTCTCGTGAGCCAATTCATCATCGGTCATGAAGTGCTTGTCGTCTACGGGTTTGATCAACAAATTGCAAATCAAGCCAATGACCAACATGCCCACCAAAATATACATGGTTTGGTTGTAAACCTGCTCGCGTGGAATGCCCAAGCCAAGTTGGTAGTCACGCATGTAGTTCACCACCACGGGGCCCAAGATACCGGCCGTAGCCCAAGCAGTAAGCAAACGACCGTGAATCGCACCCACCATTTGCGTGCCAAACAAATCCGCCAAGTAAGCAGGCACTGTGGCAAAGCCACCGCCATACATACTCAAGATCACGCAGAAGGCAGACACAAACAGCATCTTGCTGCCAGCACCCGCGCTGGCTGGAATGCTGGCGTACAACAAACCACCCAACACAAAAAACACGATGTAAGTCATCTTGCGACCGAGCTTGTCTGAGAAGCTGGCCCACACGAAGCGGCCACCGATGTTGAACAAACTCAGCAAGGCGGTAAAGCCCGCAGCCACACCGGCAATCGCGGTCAGTTGTGCTTTGTCGAGTTCACCAAACTTGGCGTCGATGCCAATCAAAGCACCACCAAACACCTCTTGCAACATGGGGCTGGCCATACCGATCACGCCGATACCAGCGGACACGTTCATACACAGCACCATCCACACCAACCAGAACTGAGGAATGCCCCACACCTTGCTCACGTGCACGTGGCCGTGGGTAATCATGGCGTTGGCACCTTGCGCAACAGGAGGCGTCCAGCCACGTGGGGTCCAGCCAGTGGCAGGTACGCGGTAAGACAACGCACCACCCATCATGAACACAAAGTACAAACCGGCCATCACGATGAAGGTTTGCGTCACGCCCACATCGGTGTCGGTAGCAAATATCTTCATCAGCTCAGCAGCCAGAGGTGAGCCAATCATCGCGCCACCACCAAAGCCCATGATGGCCATGCCTGTGGCCATACCGCGGCGGTCTGGGAACCACTTGATCAAGGTACTCACGGGTGAGATGTAACCCAGCCCAAGCCCGATGCCACCAATCACGCCAGAGCCCAATAGCATCAGCCAAAACTGATGCAGGTGAACACCCAGCGCCGAAATCAACATGCCGCCGCACCAGCAAAAGGCACTGACCACACCCGCTTTGCGAGGGCCTGCGCGCTCCAGCCAACCGCCCCACAGCGCAGCAGATGAACCGAGCAACACAAAGAACAGGGTGTACATCCAACCGAGTGTGGAAATTTTCCAATCACACGTGGTGATGAACAACTCTTGGAAGAATCCAATTTCGGGGCCGCACTTGATGGCTTCTTTGATCCCCAAAGCTTTGGACAGTGGCAACCAAAACACGGAGAAACCGTAGGCCATGCCGATACAGAGGTGGATCGCTAAGGCTGCTGGTGGTACCAACCAGCGGTTAAAACCTGGGTGCGCAATGATGCGTTGCTTTGACAAAAAGCTGCCATGCGTCTCTGCGTGTCCTTCATGAACGTCTGTCGTCATGTCGTCTCCTTCATAATGTTGTATGTGCATCAAAAGGCGCTTTGAGTTCTAGGCCTTAAGTTGCATACGCGAAGTCTAGGACAACCCAACACACATTCATTAGGCAAATCAAAACATAGGGGGTAAGCCCCATCGTTTTTAGTCACACAAGAGACTTTTCCGTTCATGAAATTTTTAACTTGGCCCGTTCCCGCCCTACTCGCTTGGGGTTCGTCTTGGCTTGTTTTCAAAGGCATGCAAACCATTGGCGCTAGCGAAACAATTGCCTTCATCGTGGCCACTTGCTTGGGCGGCTTCTTAAGCGCCTTGGCACACACGCCCATGCGCAAGGGTTTGATCGTGTTGGGTTTTCCGCTCTCGATGGCAGCGTCATCAGCCACCCTCAATGTGCCGCCGATTGGCTGGTTGTTTTTATTGGGGCTCATCGTGCTGGTGTACCCACGCAAAGCTTGGCGCGATGCACCTTTGTTCCCCACCCCCAAACGCGCCCTGCGTGAAATGCAACAGCACATCACCTTGCCTGCAGGCGCACGCATTTTGGATGCAGGCAGTGGCATGGGCGACGGCTTGTTGGCTTTGCGTGATGCGTTTCCGCGTGCCGAGCTGCACGGGGTCGAGATGAGCTGGCCCCTGCGCATCCTCAGCGCCATGCGCTGCTCGTTTGCCAAGATTCGTCAAGGCGATATTTGGCTGGTGGACTGGCGCAGCTTTGACATGGTTTACATGTTTCAACGCCCCGAGAGCATGCCACGTGCCGTAGAAAAAGCCGAAGCCGAATTGCGCCGTGGTGCGTGGCTGATCAGCCTAGAGTTTGAAGCCATCGACCTGGTACCCAGCGCCATCCTCACCTGCCGCGATGGCCGCCCTGTGTGGATGTATCAGGTGCCGTTCAACCGCCGTGCCAAAAGAGAAGATCTCTCACCAGGCCTTTGAAGCGGTTTTCAAACAGCGTTAGCTGATGCGGCTCACCAAGAGCTTGTCGATGCGTCGGCCATCGAGGTCGACCACTTCAAAGCGCCACTCGCCAAACTCCACCACATCAGCCTCAGCGGGCAGCTCGCCCGAAATGGCCATGACCAAGCCGGCCACCGTGTTGTAAATGCCACGGTCTTCGTCTGGCAGCTCTTTGATGCTCAAGCGCGCTTTAAATTCGGTCACTGGCATCATGCCGTCTACCAACCAAGAGCCATCTTCACGCTGTGTAACCCACGCTTCATCGGTGGGGGTGGCTTGCAGCAATTCGCCCGTGATGGCTTCGAGCAAATCACGCGGTGTGAGCAGGCCATGCACCACACCGTATTCGTCGACCACCAACACCATGCGGCCATGCGCAGTGGCGCGCTCGGCGGGCCTGCGGAATTGTTCGAGCAAGTCCATGCCGCTCAGGGTTTCGGGCACAAAGGCCACGGGCTTGGCCAAGGCTTCCACCGTCATGTCAGTGCCGGGTGGCAAACGCAAGAGCTGAGACACACTCACCGCGCCCACCACGTTATCGAGGTCGCCACGGCACACGGGGTACCACGAGTGCGCGCCACTCGCGCCTACTTGCGCGAGAGCTTGCGGTACGGGCAGCTTGGCATCAAGCCACTCGATGTCTGAGCGATGCACCATGATGGAGGTGAGCGGACGCTCGTCGAGGTTGAACACGTTTTGCACCATTTGGTGTTCGTGTTGCTCAATCAAACCCGCGTCCACACCTTCGACCAAGCTGGCCGAGATTTCTTCTTCCGTCACCGTGCGTGCGCCATGTGCATCAATGCGCAACAGTTTCAACATGCCACTGGTGCTGGCTGACAACAAATGCACAAAAGGCTTGGCCAAGGTAGCCAAGGCCAACATCATGGGTGCTGCCACACGCGCGACTGATTCTGGAAACAACTGGCCAATGCGCTTAGGCACCAACTCGCCAAACAAAATGGTGCTGAACGTGATGATGGTCACCACCACAGCAGTGGCCAAACCCGCGGCCAAACTCTCAGGCACGCCTTGCACCAACAACCAATAAGACAAATCTTCACTGAACGCGGCCTCACCCACGATGCCGTTGAGCACGCCAATGGACGTGATGCCAATTTGCACGGTCGACAAAAACTGTGTGGGCTGCTCCATCAGCAGCAGTGCAGCGTAAGCGCCACGATCCCCCGTCTCGGCCAACGTGGCCAAGCGTGCTTTGCGGCTGGAGGCCAAAGCCATCTCAGACATGGCAAACAAGCCATTGAGCAGGGTCAGGAAAACGATGAGCAGAACGTCCATTGCGAAATCAAACAGTCAAAAATAATAGAGACAATCAACACATGGCACTTTACTTGATTGGCGACGTGCAAGGCTGCGACGAAGCCTTGGAACGTTTGTTAACGCACATCGCGTTCTCCCCCAGCCGCGACACGCTGTATTTGCTGGGCGACTTGGTCAACCGTGGCCCTGACAACGCAGGTGTGCTGCGCCGCTTGATGGGCTACGGCAGCAGTGCGCAATGCTTGCTGGGCAACCACGATTTGCACTTGCTAGCGGTATCGCAAGGCGTGCGCCAACCCAACAAGCAAGACACCACCCAAGACATCTTGACCGCACCCGACAGCGCCGAGCTGCTGCACTGGCTGCGCCACCAACATATGGCTATGCAAGTGGGCCAGGTACTGATGGTGCATGCGGGCGTGCTGCCGCAATGGACCGCGCAGCAAACCCTAGCGCTGGCTGGCGAAGTAGAAGCCGTGCTGCGCAGCGACGACTGGGTGCACTTCATGCCGCAGATGTATGGCGGCATGCCCAATGTGTGGCGTGATGACCTAGAAGGTGCAGACCGCTTGCGCGTGATCGTCAACGCCCTCACCCGCTTGCGCTTTTGTGATGCACAGGGCGCGATGGACTTCAGCGTGAAAGAAGGCGCAGACAAAGCGCCTGCGCACTTGATGCCTTGGTTTGATGTGCCGGGCCGATTGACCGCCGATGTGCGCATTGCCTTTGGCCATTGGTCCACCGTGCAGATTGCAGACCGCACAGATGTGGTGTGCTTGGACGATGGGTGTGTGTGGGGTGGGTGCCTGAGTGCGGCCAAGCTCGAAGCCAAAGACACGCTTGTGAATGTGAGCAATGCACCTGCGTGGCAGCGGGTTAGCGTGAAGTGTCCGCAGACCATGGACCCATTGGCTTAGCCAAGCGGTCTGGCCGCCATTGCCTCGCATATAGGACCTTTAGTTACATCTCCAGACAAACTGTCGTCCACAAGGAAAGGTAGATGTGCAACGATAAGGTGCCCAGCACGTTCTGGGGTGCAAAAGTGTAAAACTCACAGCTCGGCGTCCAGCTCTATTGACTTGATAGCAATCGGTTGTCGAATAATCTGCCCGGATTTGCGATGCCTGACCTTGAATTTAAGCATCACCTTCTCAGACCTCCCGTCTCTCTGGGTGTCTTGATCTGAGACGTGAAGTTCAGGGTCGGCAAGTTCGATCTTGTACCGAGGAGCGATCCTCATTGGCACTGAAAAGATCATTCGAATCACGCCCTCACCGTTTGGTGCGTAAAGGATTGTGTCCTTTGCCCCCGTCAAAGCTTGATGGTATGAGATCATTGCTTGACACTCTGCCATCTGCTGTTTTGGGAACAAGCCTCTTTCTGGCGTCAATGTAGTGAAGTGCTGGTCCAGGTCCGGCGGTACAGCGAACGTGACAGGGTCTACTTGAAGTGTTATCGAGTAGCCTTCCCCCTCAAACCCTAGCTTTATAGATCGTCCGTGAGGGGTGAAATCCCTAGGGCCAAGGATTACGGAGAAGGAGACTGGCCCTTCAGGTAAATCGGTCAGATCGAATACAGCGTCTTCTTCTGCGATATCGTCTTCATGAACGTCAAGTCTATCGAGCGCAGGCACACGGTACCCGTAGATGGAAAAAGGCTGTGCAGTTTGAGTAAGAGGAGCGACGAAGAGGATGGTTCCATTCTCGTGATAGTTCACTCGGCCAGATTGATGAATCGTTATACGCTTGTTTTTTGAACGCGGCGAATCAAACTGAATAGTCTTTAGTTCTTGCTGTCTCGACCTAACGCTCCATACTGTTCGTGACGTGCTAATGCCTTCCCTCCGAATAATCAAACTTAGGGAACCATCTCGGTCGCTGGTTTCCAAGACCATGAACTTCCGAGTGATCGAAAAGTAGCGAATGAGAATATGCATAGGCTTGGCAGTCTAACGTTTGAAGTAACCCGATGCCGCTTGCGATCCGCGATTGTCTAACTGGAGACGCTGATTCTAAAAAAGCACATGCTCAACCCTATCTGCCGAATGTGGGGATATCCCCTTCGCGGCTATTGAAACGGTCGACTGCTCCTAGCCGGAAGCGCCCTAATTTTGCTTGATGGCGAATGACTGCATTCAACCTTCAGCCAAACTACGTAGATTTCCACAAACTAATCAAGCCTGATGCGGCAAAACCTCCAACCAAAAAAAACGCGCCACCGGCGCGTTTTTTTTTAAGTGGTCGACTTGAACAAAGCCGCCATCACCCGCTTGGGTTTGATGTTGGCCGACTTGCGCAGTGGGTCGGGTGCGGCTGGTGCTGCGGCCTCTGCGCTGCGCACGGGCGCTTCGTAGGGTTTGTCAAAGAACGGGTCGTTCTTGATGCGCGGTGCGGGCACGTAGCCCACTTCGCGGCTGCGGCGGCTGTCTTGTTCGCGTGGGCGCGAATCGCGAGACGAGGCGCTGTCGCGTGGACGGCTAGACGACTCTGAACGCTCACCACGATCAACACCGCGAGATTCACGTGACTCACCACGCGGCTCACGACGCTCACGCGAGCGGTCTTGCTCAACGGTCACGTTTTCTAAGGTGATTTTGGTCTTGAGCAATTTCTCAATGTCGCCCACCAAACGCTGGTCGCTGCCCGACACAAAGCTGATGGCGTGGCCCAATGCACCGGCGCGGCCTGTGCGGCCAATGCGGTGCACATAGTCTTCGGCGTTGAAGGGGATGTCAAAGTTGAACACGGCTGGCACGTCTTTGATGTCCAAGCCGCGAGCGGCCACATCGGTACAGACGAGCAAATCGACTTCGCCTTTTTTGAAGCCTTCAAGGGCTTTCAGGCGTTCGTCTTGGCTCTTGTCGCCGTGCAAGGCGCTGGTGCGAAAACCGTCGCGCTCTAGCGAGCGGGCCAAGCGTGCGCAGCCAAGTTTGCTGTTGCAAAACACAAAGGCTTGCTTCATGCCGTTGGCTTTGATGAGGTGGCGCAAGGCGTTGTACTTGTCATCCACGCTCACGCTGTAAAACTGCTGCGTGATGGTGGCGGCTGTTTCGTTGGGGCGCGCCACTTCGATGGTGACGGGGTTTTGCAAATAGCTGCCAGCCAAGCGCTTGATCTCGGTCGAGAACGTGGCCGAGAACAACAGCGTGGTGCGCGTCTTGGGCAGGTGGCTCAAGATGCGTTGCAGGTCTGGCAAGAAGCCAATGTCCAACATGCGGTCGGCTTCGTCGAGCACCACGTATTCAACTTGGTTGAGCACCACGTTCTTGGCTTCGATGTGGTCGAGCAAACGGCCGGGCGTGGCCACCAAAACTTCGACGCCTTTTTTCAGCTCGATGGTTTGGGGCTTCATGTCCATGCCGCCAAACACCACGGCGCTGCGCAGGTTGGTGTGCACGGCGTATTGTTTGAT
>Ga0213920_1000978_pt1 | contig 17441 bp, 25 predicted proteins | sample McNCre1117MG_FD_161054 | JGI IMG/M metagenome (GOLD analysis project Ga0213920, IMG submission 161054) | Freshwater microbial communities from McNutts Creek, Athens, Georgia, United States - 11-17 MG | ecosystem: Environmental > Aquatic > Freshwater > Creek | place: USA: Georgia | collected...
TGACCTACAATGTTGGCAGCGATTGGTGCAACTGCAGTGACAGGTGCGGGATTATAAGGAGCAAGTCCTGTAGGAACTACTGACCAAGAATCTCGATCAGTTACGTTACCTGCAGAAGTTGCTGTAAGACCCTTAGAAGCAATTTCGGAAAGAAATACAAATTTATAAGAAGGTAGGGTACTGGCGCGTGGTTTAGTTCCCATGAGAATCTCCGTTATGTGCTGGACACTCTGGATACTTTACTTCTTTATAAATATGATACAGCTTTTGGCCAATCATAATTATAGTATAAATAAGTGTAGACCAGAGAACTAGTTCAGATACTTGTATCCCTGCAACTGTCGCTATCGAAACAGTTGCTGGAGGAACTAACTTTGTGGCTGCCGCAACTGCTGTCTCAGTTGTGTGATCAGTTGACATGTAGAAAGTGCTTTCTTAGTTTATGGAAGCTAGTTGCTCAGGAGTTGGTTGTGGCAGGGTAGGATGATTCCAAGCAGCGATATAATCACCTCTACCATCACTATCATTTTGCAAGTGGATGGTGTCCATGAAGTCTGCGTCTTGCAGTTCAGGATAGAGTGCTTTGATCTTTTCGTAGAGTGTCATTATGCTGCCCTTACCATTGATGCTTGGAAATATGTCGCGTTATTGTTTGGATTTAGTGCCTGACCAAATACTAAGTTTCCATAGAGCTCTATGTAGTCCGTACTGCCATTTAAATAAACAAGTGCGTTCACTGCCCAGATGTTTGATACGCCAATACCCGCACCTTGATTTCCTGCTCCTAGCTTGAATGAGGTGCCATTTTTATACACAGCAAGTTGGCCCGTCGTGTATGTTGCACCGGCTGTAATTGTGGCATTAACTTGATAATACCCCGCTACTGTAGGCGTGAAACGGTAATTTGTTGCATTATCAAAGTTTGAATTTGTATCAAACTCTTCAGTTGTAAATTGAATTTTTGTCCATGTATTACTTGACAAAGTTTGAGCAGAACCTTGATAAGCACTAAACGCAGGGCCATTACCAGCTACGTTAGGTCCAAGCAGTGCTTGAGGAATTAATGTCTGTGACATAGATTAAACTCCTATCTTTTCTTTTAAACTTACCACGTCAGCACGGAGCTGTTCGATGATGGCTTGTTGTTCTTGGATTGCTTTGATGAGTATTGGAACAAACACACTGTACTTGACAGACTTTGTTGTAGTTCCAAGATACACACCTTCATCATCTGTGTCAGGCATTTCCTCGATCATCGAAGGAAATACTTGCTCAAGCTCTTGTGCAATTACACCGATCTGCTTTGTAGTATCGCCAATAAGATTGTAGTTAACGATACGTACATTGTTAAGTTTTGCTAACTTAGGTGACGCATCAGTAATGTTTTCTTTAAACTTTATATCTGAAATTGAGCCATAACTGTTATTTACGTTTTGTACATTACCATTACCAAGTACTTGAAATCGATATGCACCGAAATCACCGCAGCGAACAAATGTTCCAGTTGTATCTGCATTGGTGGACATACCTAACTCAAGACATCGTGAACCTGCAGTATTAGAAGTATTCTCTACTGTTAATGTAGCACCAGTAGAATTACTTTTTCGAATATAGTGGGTTGTTACTACTGCACTCACACCAACTTGGAGATTACCACTAGGATCGACACGCAAACGCTCTAATCCAGAAGTTGCAATATACATTCCGCCGTTTTGCTGACCAATTTCACTTGCATAAGAAGCAGAATCGGAAAACCTTAGGTTTGTGTCGGTGTTTGTTCCATTTGATTGAATAAGCAATCCAGGTGTAGATCTAACTGTTGTCCCTGTGTTTCCTGTATAAACTGTTGTTTTTGCTGATGTAGTTGCTGTCGTACCAAAACCTACGTTACCAGAAGCATCTTTATAAAACTGACCAGCTCCGATATTGATAATACCTGTACCACCGGTTAGTGTGGCAGTATAGGAAATATCTGGGAATACGAAATTACCTGTAGGGGAAATTTTAGCTGGAGTAACTGTATTATCACTAGGAACACCAATAGGTAATGGAGTAGAGTATTTAACTTCAATACTCACACCAGTAGGAGTTGCACTTGTGAATGTCAGAGCAGTGCCAGTGATAGAATAAGTGCTATGATCTTGGTGTACACCACCAAAGAACACGTCAGTATTATTTTTATTTCCTGGATCTACTGAGAGTGTGAATGGGCCAGTTGTACCATTACCAGTGAATGGATCTACGTTAGCAGAAGTAGCGCCCAGACCTGATTGGCTAGCAAACCATGTATTAGTTTCAAAGTCTGCTACAAAGATAACCTGAGCATACTGAGCAGAGATAGCAACTGATGTGGCGCCATTAATTGTGTCCGAGCCAGTACGATTGATAATCGCCTGATTACCATCGGAAGTCCACTTAACGACAGACACACGGAAACCATCAGTTACTGTACTGATTTGTGGCAGAGTGAATGTGATAGCACCAGAGCCTGTGTTAGCACGGAATAAGGTGCCAGCATCTGCAGCTAAGATAGTATAGTTAGCTGTCTTATCTAATACTTGACGATACAAACCAGAAGCGGCAGCAGCAGCAGCACTGGCAGCACTAGAAGCTGCGGCAGTTGCACTGGCAGCGGCATTAGTGGCAGAAGTAGAAGCATTACCTGCTTGCGTAGTTGCGATGCCAGCTTGAGTTGTGGCAGTTGTAGCGCTGGTAGAAGCAGCCATAGCAGATGCTGAGGCATTTGCAGCACCTGATGAAGATAAACTTGCAGATGCGCCAGCATTACTTGCTTGGACAGTAGCAATCGAAGCACTATTAGAAGCAGAACTTGCATAGCTAGAAGCTGAAGATGCACTTGTTCCAGCAGAAGTTGCTGAGGATGCAGCAGCAGTTGCGCTGGTAGCAGCATTACTTGCAGAAGTTCCTGCAGACCCAGCTGATGTACTTGCAGAAGTTGCACTATTAGTTGCAGATGTTGCAGCTGTAGTAGCAGTAGCTGCACTGGCAGTTGCAGAGGTTGCCGCAGCATTTGCAGTTGCAACAGCAGTAGATACATCAGTTGTAATACTTGTGAGCGCAACACCGACAGCTTCTACAGTATCCAGAGCTGTAAGTTGCGAAGTCCAAGTAAATTGGTTAGTGGCAGTTTCATTGTAGTCTACACCAACAACCATCTTCTGACCATTCAGAAAAACCCAGAGACTTTGAGTTCCTGGGGTATAACTAAATGCAGTAAGAGTAAAAACAGTTTGCCCATCTATGACAGGCAGTTCTTGAAACTTGAAGGCAGGTGTACTATTTGCACTAAGTACGCCGCCCCCTCCGAAGATAGATGTCATGTTGTTTCCCTATAAAAAGTCTGTAACTCGTAGAGTTATTAGTAACCATTAGCAACGATATTGCTCATCTTAAGCATACCGATTTGTTCTGGAACCAATGTTCGGTAAGCAGCAGCTTCATCATCTTTACCAATTGCTTTAAAGACTGTAGCAGCTGCATCGAAAATAATTGCATAAGGATGATCTTTAGCAATCCAAGAATTATATCCAGTAGTTGTGATATCAGGATTCAGATAACAACCTAGGAGATAATACTGCTCTTGAGTATCACTACGCAGGTTGAGATAAGATCCAGCCACATAGTAGATATTTGTTTTCTCTACTGTGTAACGATCCAGAACCAATTCAGGAAGAATTAGATTCAGAAATTTTCCTGGAGTATATGGAGTTGTTGACAGATCATACTTACGCAAATACTTTACTGCGCGCCAAAGAGGAATCAATGCGCGATAATCAAGTTGTTGTAGATAGTCAGAAGTATCGAATTGCACACCAGTTTCAAACAGATCTTTGTAATAATAATCTGACTGGTGAGCCTTGAGAGTAGCAGATTTAATAGCCGACAAAGTTTCAGACACTCGGTCAGGGCGACCAGTGATTGTGTAAACTTCTTGAATCAATTCAGCTAATGTCATCTGCTACTTTCAGGGTGAAAAATTAAAACTATCTTATTGCTTATTAGCGTTCAAGCTCATCAAGCGAGCTGCCAAACCTGTACCGGAACCACCAACAGCTGCTTGTGCAATGTCAGTAGAAGAAGCTGGTTTAAGTTTCTCTTCTTCAGTACTACCCATATCATTCTCTGGGTTAGTTGCTGCTGCCATCTTAGCCATAATCTCAGCTTCGATTTGAGCGCGCAAACCTGCCATTGGATCAATAGCTGAAGCTGCGATCTCGGCTTCCTTCTTATCAATATAGATATGAGGATGGCCAGCTTCTACTTCAGCTTTCAATTCTTCAACTTCTGCAGGCACAGCAGTAATGAATTTACCAGAAACAAAAATAGCAGGTTTGCCATTCTTGAATACATAGTTAATAGAGGGAAGAGTTGCTTTGAAGATTGTGGCAACTACTTCGGTTTCGGGAGTATCAGACATGATTGTTTTCCTAGAAGGGTTGATAAAGGTAACTTTTTATTTTCGGCAGAAGCTACTAGAAACTGCCGACCCTAGGAGGAGATTCTAGAATTAACCTGCAGCAGCTGCGGTCATGTTGTAGATGATGCTGTTAGCAGGAGGGTTCTTGATAACAGTTGTCAATTCAGTTGTCAGAGTACCACCAACTGCATCAATACCGTTATCAGACACATCCATGTCACCAGCTTCTGGCATGTTAAACTCTTTGTTCTGAGTCTTACGATCACCCAAGTAAGCCAGACGGAAAGTAGACAAGTCCACTGCAACTGCCATCTTGCTCCAGCTAGTGTTGCTGTTGAACAATGGATGTTCGATCATGCGGAAAGTACCGCGAGCTGTCTTGAAGGTACTGAATTGCAAACCATAAGAAGTTTGACCATCAACAATGTAGTAAGTACCATTCAAGCGACCAATGTTATTGATAACACGTTTGGCAGTACCACCAACAAACAACACACGTTCATTAGCAACTTTAGGATCAGTAGCTTGGTTAAACACTGGATCCAAGAAACCTTCCAATTGAGTGTAGTTAGTTGTAGAACCAGCGGTGTTCACGTTAACTGCACTGAAGTACGAAGGATAGTAAGACAAGTTACCAACGATGTTGATCAAACCATCCATGGTGCGGAAAGGTTGACCGTTACGAGTACCTTGAGACTTTTGACCGAAGAAGATAGCCTTTTCGATATCAGCAGCGTGGAAAGCAGCACAGTCTTGACGAGATTCAGCGACGTTAGTTTCGCCAGCAATCATCATGGTAGTACGAACTGTATCAGAGATTGCCCAAGTGTTACGGAAAATCTGAGTCAGGTTAGTAATACGAACTGGGTTGATAATCAGAGACTGAGGACGCAACGAAGATTCTTCGAAAGCGTTACCAACTTGATACAAGTTAACAGCAGCAGCGATAGTTGCAGCAGCAACAGTACCAACACCACGTTGAACTTGCACTTGAGTACCAGAGATAACACTGTTAACCAAGATGTTTTCACCAGTGGTATCAACACGCATCAACATGCCAGGAAGCACGTTAGAAGTTGAGGTAACTGTGAAAGTTGTATCACTGGAAGTTTGACCAGAAGCACCGATAGTCAACTGTGGGAACAACATAGTCTTTGTGAAGAAACCATGTTCAGTTTGCACAGCAGTATCGCTAGCCAACATAGAAGTCATACCAAACAATGGAGCAGTACCATTGGGCATGAGTCGTGTGATCATGGCAGCAAAACTTTTCTTTGCCAGATCTTGGGTAAGAGCACCCGTATTAAAAATACCAACAGACATTTTAGTTCCTTAGGAAAGTTTGAAAGAATTACAGAACTGTAACAGTGACAGCTGTAGCAGAGGTTTTAGTAACCAAGAGAGTTGCCAAACCAGAAGCAGCAACAGTAGCTTTACCAGCCAAAGTCACGCCAGTACCAGCAACCAAAGTACCTGCGAAAGCTGTAGAGATAGAAACAGCAACTTCAAAAGAATCACCAATATCCATCCATGGGTTAGCAGCCAAGATGTTAGCAGCAGTATCAGTAGTCAAAGTACGACCAGCAGTAAAGCCAGTATATTGCACCAAACCACCAGCGATAGTTGCTACATCCAGAACTGCGTTAGCATCAGCAGCTACTGTAGTAAGTTTACGAGTTGACAAGATATTGTCGCCAGCACGTGCATTACGTTGCAGGCCGCCGTTATCTTGCACAATGGGACGTTGAGCAGACATTAAAAACTCCTATATAAAAAGGAAAGTGAAAGAAAGTTATTGACCAGGCATACCAAGAAACGCAGACCAATCTTCTTGTTTTGCTGCCTTAGCTGCTGCACGAGATGCAGGAGTTTCGACAGGCTTCGGTGCAAAGGTAGTACCGAGAGCTGCAAAATAGTCATTAACTTGCTGTTGAATTTCAGCGCTAGTTGCATTTGGATTCTTACGAACCAACTGGTCACTAAGAGCAGAAACTAACGGAGTTAATGCAGGATTGGAAAGGAGGGGATTGTCGGTTTGAAGATTCTCGTTTACAGAGAATTTCTTAACCATTGAGGGGAGACGTGCGTCGAAATTTTCCTGTTGCTTAGCAAGTGCTTGATCTACAATTTTGGTAGTAGCAAACGCAGACTGAGCGTAAACAGTTTGTGCGACTTTGTTCATAGCTTGTGCAAATGCTGCTACTGCTCCTTCACCACCAGCACCAATTGCTTGCAGTTGTTCAGGAGTTACAGCTTTTGCAAAATCTACCTTACTCGCAGCTTCCATCATTTTCTGTTGGTCAACAGCGCCAAACATCGAGGTATTTGGCTCTGTTTGCGAGTTAGTAGGAGTTTGCCATACGTCCTTAAATGTATCTAGTGGGGATGCAGGAGGTGCATTAGGATTTGGCTGGCCCACATTTAAGTTCTGATCTTGTGATGGAACCATACCATTAGAGGCAGTTTGTGGCGACGACTGAGTTCCAGGAAGTGCAACTCCTGGTTGATTAACTTGCGAGGGGCCAGTTGGTTGTGCAGCTGCTGGTTGTGCAGGTTGTGCGCGAAACATTGACATGATATCCATTTTGATTTCCTAGGAGTTAGTTAGATTGTTGAGAGGCCAGGAGGAGAGATTGTTCTGACTCATCGGAACGAATCAGCATTACACGAAGAATAGACATTTGGCCTGACAGAAATGCCTCATCTTGCGCGAATTTGGTTGGGTTAGTTGCATCAAACTCTAGAGCTAGTTTGCTTTCTGCGATCTGTGCTAGTTCATTCTGCAGGATATGTTTTTGATCCGTTGTCAGAATAGAACCAGCAAGAATTTCCTGATTGGTTAAGTCCCAATGAGTGAAAGTTCCTACTGATATCTTTGCCATTTTATTTTCCTTGTGCCTGCGCATTTAGAGTAGATTGATTAACTGCCGCAGTTCCTTGTTGAGAAGCTGGAGCGCCTGGAGTATAACCAAACTGATCTGGTGTTGGTTGTGGCGGGAACTTACTAGGATCTATATTATCTCCCATCTGTTTCGCCAGTTGTTGCACAGTTTGGCTCCAAGCAGAAACTGCCTGTTCATATGCTTGCTGCTGAGGAGATTTCTCGAAAGCAGTAATATCTGCATTACGAGTTTTCATCAGGTAACTAAACATAGGGCCGATATTGTAAGCAGCTCCGATCTGTGCAGAAGATCCAATGGTTTGTAAGGCCATTGTAAAATCGTCACCAGAGATTGCTTTATCAGTAGGAGTGAGACCATCAGTAACTTTGAAAGTTGCCTGAGATTGTCGCAGAGCTACTGGGTCAATATCTACTTGCTTACCTTGAGCTGGAGAGAAGATAGAAACTCCTGCTTGGTATTGCATGATATTGAGTTTCAACATCTGCTTCAGCGGAGTAAATACCTGAGCCTCGAAAAGCATGGAAGTCATCTGGTCTCTGCCATTTGCATTACTCATAACTGAGTCGTACTCATGGAGAGTCTTATTACCTTTCACAAACTGACCTTGTTTGGCTTGGTTCTGTCCGTTAACAGAGTTAGCCATTTGCATCATCTGAGGAAGTTCTTGGAAAGCTACAGCAGACTGGTCATCTCGGAATGGGAAAGCATAAACTGACTCACCTACATTCTTACCATAAGCTGCTGGGCGAACTGGAATCTTAGCAGATGGATTATCAGAGTTTATATGTACTTCTGAGATTCTTGATGGGTCATAAATTGTACGATCCGAGATGGCTCGACGACGAGCAGCCATAGCACTGTTAACAAGAGCAGAAGAAATATCTTGAAAGGGTTTAGCATTATTAGCAAAAGATTTTGTTTGGTAGCCTAAACCATCTTCAGAAGATTGTCCAAACAGAACTGGCAAGAAGCCGTGTGCGTTAGTTTGGCGTTCTGCGTAGATAAGCACTTGGTGGTTTACAATGATAAACTTCCACACTTGTGGAGTATTAGCACTTGGAACTTTCAATGCAAAATCTGCTGGAATGATTCGTGCATAAAGAGTAGTTACTTCGTAAAGATTCTTATAAGCAATAGGTTGTGGACGATCCAACATACCTGCCCAACTCATCCAATCAGTAGTTCGCTTAGGATCTATCTGCATCAGAGCCATCGGGTTGATCTGAGGGATATAGTAAGATTCAATACCACCAGTTCCAGAGCCGCCCTGAGTTCCAAGTCCTGACTCAAAAGCAAGTTTGATGTTGGAAATCATCTTATCTGGAAGTTCGTTAATAAACTTCTTCAGATGGATACGAGACATAAGTTCTGTGTGACCAGCAAACTCACCATCTTTGTAGATATCAGTAGGCTTGTAGCGAGTATCAAAGAAAGTATTATACAAGTCCCAGCGGCGGATCTTGTTACCTTCCCAGATAACTTGCTTAGGCTTACCTTCTTTACCAGACATGAAAGCCAAGTCAGTTTCTACAGCTTCTGTAACTTCTCGGCCCCAGTCAACTTCCACAGCACCAAGGTTATATTTGAAACAATCTCGAAAGAACATCTGGAACTGCTGAACCCAGCCACCGCGAATCTGGTTTTCTTCCATAATCGCTTGGTACTGGAGAGCTGTATCTTCTTGCTCAGGTGGAGCAACAAAACCAAACATAGGAGTTCCAGTGAGGAAAACTGATGTTTGGTAAGTAACTGCTGACTCTACTTGTGGCATCACAACTGGGACAGTTACATTTTGGAACTTGGTAGGATCGCCATACTTATTAGCAAGACGGGCGCGCCAACCTTCTTGTGTCCAATCATTCTCACGAATATACGCAAGATCTACTTGGCGCATTTGTTCACGCAAGTTCCACTGCTGGTTAAGCATGGAATAGCATTGCTTGTGAAATTGTACCAGTGCCGCTTGGGACTTATCTGGAATAATCATAGGAGTTGCGCTAGACATGTGAGTTTTGGTTCCTGTTAGCAGGGATTAAAAAGCAGAGTTAGAATCGGTGTGATGAATCTTGACTCTGGAGAATTCTTGTTCTTCAATGATAGTACTTGCTAGAAGCAGATGACCATACATCTCGATAACTTTCGGAGCGTAAGTAAGACAGTCTAAGATACCATCAGTGTTATCTCTTTTCAGAGGATTGAACTGAGAAATCTGTAGATTAACCTGCGCTTTGCAATCTGGATGCACGAAGATCTCACCAGCTAGGAGTTGCTTAAACATATTAAGAATCCTAGAGTTCTTGGAATAGGAGCCGGAATAAACTTCCACAGCTTCGATACCAATAATTCCTCGCTGGTTACAGATAAACTCGAACCAATATTTCAGAGTATATTGATACGCGTTTGATTCGATTGCAATGACGCGGCAGTTCTTAGATAGTGCTATCTTAAGTGATTCTGCGATTGTGTCACCTGGGGATAGGCGATCTTCTATCAGATGTTTACAAACTGGGTAGCCATTATGAATCTCAAAATACATGATGGTAACAAAGTCAGAACCGGCCTTATCAGTTGCAGGATCAATGATGATAAAGTTTCCGAAATGGATATCATCAGCTGGGAAAGGATAGTCTGGAAGTTTGTTAAGATCTACAAGGTTATTAACACTGGCGTTTTCGTCATTAAGAACTTCAGCGAAGAAAACTTCTGGCCGACCCATTGCCAAGTCGTTTTGGTATTCTTTCAGGAGTTGCTCGATTGGCTGGAGTTCTTCCCAGAGAGAAGTTCCATCAGCAAGAATACCACCAGCAATGAATTTAGTCCAAGTTGGATTATGCTTGAGTTTCCGCAGGAGAGAATGTTTCGTAGGATACATGTTAGCAATGAAAATGAAAAGACACCCATGAGGGCTCTTAGCTTTCATTGCAGTACCAACCATCCAAGTTTCTAGTTTCGAGGAAACTGTCTCAGAATCTGCATCTTCGCGAGTTTGAATGTCATCGAAAAGCATGACATCAGGACGCTCGTTTTCTAAGGTAATACCACGAATGTCAGATTCAGCACCTGCACCCATGATAATAATGTTACGACCGCGAAATCCAAATCTTTTAAGATCTTGTCGGTCAGTTTCGGCACCTAGTTTCCAGTCACCAAAAACTTTCTTAATGTTCTGCTCACCAAGCATCGACATAATATCAGAGATAATATTATTAGCTTTAGTCTGCGTACCACAGATGATGAGAATAAACTTCTTTTTAGTAAAGAGTACACAGTAGAGAATAAAGATTTTCATCAGCATAGTCTTACCGAAACCACGCGGCAGACCGATTGCTAGTTGTGAGAAATCTCTAGTTTTGTGAATGTAGGAAAGTAACCACTGCCAGATAGATTTAAATACTGGTGGGAATAGGTAGCGGAAAACTACTGGCATTGCTAGAGCAGCCAGAAAGTCGAGAGAATCTTTGGCGAGCTGCTCCACTTGGTCTACTTGGAAAGTAGATTCCTGGACTGGTTCGATCTCCACAGGAGGAACATACTCTGGAGTATCTAGTTCCAGAGCATTAGCATCTATACGAGCCATTACTTAGCTTTCTTGGAGAGAATCAGTTGGATACGCAAGAGCTGTTCTTTAGCAGCTTGCTTATTCTTTTGCACCAATTCTGCTTTTTTAATTGCTTGTGTCATGGCTAAGAGCTGGGTGGGAGTTGGAGGAGCTGACATCATTTGTACCTTTCATAGAGTCTAACATCTTTGTCATGTTTGCTGATTGGATAGTTACTAGATCTTGAGAACCTGCTTTAACTACTTGGTTGTTAATATTAGTTGTGAATGACTGGAGAATTTGTGTTGGCATAAGAAGTTGTACGACAGTTTGTTGTGATGTGATAGATTCTGGAGCAGAAGATCCACGACGTTTCGCGGCATTTATAACTTGGATAGCTTTCAGAACTTCCATAGGCCGCATCATAAATGGCATCAGATCTTTCAGCTTTTCCAGCAGATCATCTTCCATCTTATCATAAGCATTATCGCGCGAGTTATGTTTTGCCAGATTTTCATATCTAGCTTCGGCTACTTTAGAAGAAAACTCTGGATCTGAGAGAAGCTGGGAGATTCGAGATGTAGAAACTCCTACGGCAGCAGCAACTACCTCTGGGCCAAGTCCTTGACCAAGGAGAGCTAAAGCACGAGTATCTGTTGATGAGGTGGTAGAAGACATATATGATTTCCTAAGATGTATGAATGATACAGAGAGGAAGAAACTTTGTCAGCTGGGGATTCTAGCTTTATAAAGATGGGTCTGTTTTGAAAAAGTTTAGTAAAATTGGTAGAGGTCAATAGGATAGGACAGCCACCAGATCTTAAAAAAGCCCCTACCCCCTCTCCTTTGTTTTGCAAGTTGATAAGTTTATAGGTTGTTAATACTTTGGTACTAGCTTGTACTATCTTGGTGCATGAGTTGCTAGAATGGTGCATGAATGTGCTGTGTTGGTGCAACCTGTGGATAACTTGTATAACTTTGGCCTGTGGATTAGTGTTGATAAGTGGTGTAAGTTGTTGATTTATAAGGGAAAAATATTTTCTTGGGGCTTGGTGCGAGAGTTGGCATGGTTACTGCTATATATAATGCAGGTGATAATGCCTGATACTAGTGGAGAAAGTAAGATGATTGATTTTAAGTTGTTAGCGGCTCAAGCTGCTGTTGCATTGTGTGTGATTCTCGCTTATGCGCTGGCTTGTAACTAAGGAGATTCTACAATGTCACATTTATTTATTCTCACAGCCCGTCACCAGTTAGCTAGTGCTATGCATACTGATGATGCATTTACATTGGTAGATATTACTGATACTAGGGTATTGGTCAAATCTTCTATCGGGTGGGTTAGCTCTCAAGTGTATGCGTTTAATAATAAGTTAGGCGCTTGGTAAGATTGTCCTGCTAGGTTCTTAGGCTCTAGGAACCTAGCGGATACAATTTTGTATCATTCATTGTAAAGAAAGATCCTATCATGTCACATTTTCCTTCAACTCATCTTGTCAATCAGTTTATCAGTGGTCAATCAGAGGCTCTTACTGGTCAGAGGTTAGCTAAGATTAAATATAAGACTACTGCGAAACAGGCGGCTAAGTTTCCTAATATCTGTGTCTCTGTGCCATTCGTCGCAAGCACCGAAATTACTGAGAATATCTCTAAACTCATGCCATATATCAAAGGTATGTTAGAAGCGGCTCAGGATGGAGTTATTAGAAGCTTGTATGAATCTAGTGACGGTATGCTCACAGGAGTTTCTGATACTGATATCGGCCTTGATGCTTGTATCTCATATATGGATGCAGAGGCTCAAGGTTCTAGGCTCACGAAAGAATTGATTTCCTCATGGTTTGATACGAATGTTAAAGACTATCTATATGTCATCATTGCAGAGAAACTTAAATATGGTACTGATACTGAGCACACACCAGAACAAGAGGCAACGATTGGGAGACATATTAATGGCTATCGTGGTTTGTATGAGTCTCTAGCAGGTGGTAAGACAGTGCTGCAAGATGCACAGATCAGATCATTGGGGAAAGTATTAGAACTGATTGATTCTGATGATATCTCAGTGAAACTTGCAGGAAGATTAGTAGCTATGCAGAATAAGCCGAAATTAGAGGAATTATTGGAACTGTGAGCCTCTATCTGATTCCTGATGCTAATTAGTTCTATAGACCAGTTAGCATTGGAAATCATAGAAAAATTATTGGACAGATTCACAGTCAATCTAGACTAATTGACTAATTGACTAATTGACTGTTCACCTCTCGACCCCCTTCCAGCACCCCCTCGGTTACGCCACTTAGTTTCTCTATCTATTTATCTATCTAGCTATGCTAGTATCTATATCTATATAACTCCTATACCCTATCACTTTAATATTTAAATTAATTTTTTAGTGGGGGTATAAATAGGCCGTGATGTATGTACAGGAGTTTCCTCTACCTACGGTAGATTCCTCTAGAGGTATAACTATCTATAAGGGTAGAAACTAGGACTATAAATAGTGATTGACACGAGGGCCATTCAAGGGGTATCCTAGGCATACAGTCAATTGGTCAATTGGTCAATTTGCCTCGCTTGAGAAACTTATAAAAATCTAGAAACTTATCTTATATATTCTCCCTTAACCTTAGATAGTCTAAGAGATGGAGAATGTATAAACCTAGGATTCTAAACCATGTCACAAATACCTCACATAATTCTCACATTACCAGATGGATTAGATACCATCTCTGCTATTGTTCTTTTAGTAGGCTCTGCATATGCTTGCATACTTATCATTCTAGCTATCTGGGAGGATATTGTATGAGCCGTCATTCAGTAGCTTATCAAGTCTTAGTACAAGAGGCTGAGAATATGAATACATTTCTAGGAGATCTAACTATCTTAGCAGATCATATGATCTCATCATCTGATCCTGAGATGTTTTATATCTTTCCTAGAATCTCAGGGATAGATAATAATACTTGGATTAGGATTAATAGATATATGTCTCCAGAGGAGTATTCAGCTTGTCTAACAAATGAAGAACAGTTAACCCTAGTTCTTCTCATCTTACAATCAGAAGGAGTACCCTATGAGTATCACATCCCAAGCTAATCCAGTAGCTAATCCAGTAGCTAATCTACCAGCTAATTTCCCTAAAGAGCATATCCTATCTATACAACGCCGAGCGATAGCTAAAGCATTGTTAGAATGTGCAGAGATTATGGAAAATAAGAAGCTACCATATTATGTAGCTAGGTTCAAGCTAGAACATAATAATACATACTGGCTTAATCATTGTCCTAATTTCTATATGTTCAGATATGCAGGTGAGCAAACTATGCCATATGCAACTATCCAACACCAGATAGATATGGTATTACTAACCCGTGAACATATCTTACAAATTGGATTATTAAACTCTTTCGGAAAGGATCTTGTAGAATGAGTAAAAAGAACTATCGACCTTATTTCTCTCAAGAGGAATTAACAGAAGTTACCAGATGTGTCTCAGTATCATCTACCAATACTAGATTGATCGGCTATCTCCGGCTATTCTTAGCTAAGATAGAGAATGAGCAAGTATCAGTACAATATACTAATGCTCCATCTATTGAAGAAAAACTAGGATTAGAAGATTCTCCGCCTATGAAAACCGATCTTAGAGCCTTGCGACTCCAAGCATATAATAAGTGGCTCTCTAGTCCTGCATCTTGCAGTATCCTAGAACACACACGCGCACAGATGTATAGATATGAAAATGATCTTATGTCTCCAGAAGAAGAAACATCCTATGAACAGAAACTAGAAAGAGGTTATTAATATGAGCAAACCATCATCCATTCTCCAACACAAACTCCTAACATCCAGCGGTAGGAAAACTAAACTAGCCCTTCAGAAAGGTTATGTAGAAGTTCCTAAGAAATATTCACCTAAGACTCATATCTATCTAACTTGGGAATATGAAGAATTTGTTATCAAAGGTTACAAGAATGACCGCCGATACCATAAAGTTCTACAGACTAAATCTATTGTTGAAGCAAGGAAGATTCTAGAAGCAGTAGCAATGTCTAAGATTGATTCTCCTGAGCCAATCTCTACTATCTTACATAAACAATTCTGTTTAGTAGGATAATTATTCTAACCATTGTACATAGTAAAGGCAACCTAACATGAAAATCTTATGTTCTCTCTCAGGTATTGAATTCACCTGCGAACATTTCCCAGCTTATCTATCCTCCAGAGAGATAGCTCACCCAATCTTTTCTCTGCCACAAAAGAAACTTATCTCATATCTAGGCAAGTGGGCAGCTGGTGAACTAACACCGACAGATTCTTACCTCCTATTTCTTGCAATTCTTAACTCATCTAATCTGGTTGAATTCCGTGTTCCAGCGGCAAGAGATACCAACACCGATTCTCTTATCTATCAAAACATGGAGCGCCTAGCTAAGACTATCTCTAAGCTAAACGCAGTATCTTCTCCGGCGGCAGTATTCCCACGATATGCTATCGGCCCAGATACTAAGTATCTTACTAATATTAAAATCTGGATAGAAAACTGGAATGATGCCTTCGCAGACTTTCAATCAGGCTATGCTAGAGATTATGACGCGCGTAAACTTATTACTCGTGAAGCTGCGCTAGAAAGAATGATTAAGAACCCACATCTACCAGTATCTGCCTATGCTTCTAAGATAGCAGACTGGGCATCAATAGCAGGTCAATTCCCAGAATATAATACATCCAGTCCATTCACTAATATGACTATTAAAATGTCAGACTATTGGAAAGAGATTATTATTAAATGTTCCCGCGAAGAATCTATCTTTTCTGTTCCTCAGGTAGATATCCAAGACTTGCTAGAACATTGTGAGAATAATATCTCAATCGGTACAATCTATTCTAATGCTCTGTTCACAGTTCTTCGTAAGGCTATCGAACGCCAGCGTAACTTCTTAGGTCTAGGTGATATGGATCTTTCCCGTGGCAAGTATCAAATTCTTTCCACAGATGATACAACAGAGACGGCTAATCTAAAAGCTATGATTGATTCTGCGCCAGATCATGAACCTAGAATTGAAGAGTATCCTAACAAGGTAGCTTTCCTCAAAGCTAAACTCCGATATCAAATGGCTAGAAAGTATGGTTCAGCTCCAGAATCTATAGAATCTATCAAAACTGGAGAATCTAACAATGAATAAATCATTCTATCTGTCTCAACCAGATATTAATCTATGTGATAAATACTATCTTCTCCATTGGGAAGGTGAGTATCTTCGTAACTCTCTCATCTTAGATGAAATCACACAAGAATTATATCTAGAACACCAGAATGTACGATATAAAGTACGGCCTATGCAGCAAGGATATAAATTAGATTCACAATATAAACTATCCTTCCGTAGATTAATCGGTGAGCAAGAAGGTTATGTTGTCATCAAACTCTTATATCTTAAGGATACTAAATGAATATCTTTATTCTCGATACATCACCAGCTATAGCAGCATCCTATCATTGTGACCAACACTTGCATAAGATGATTCTAGAATCTGCACAGATGCTATCTACTGCTATGGTAGATTGGTATCCAGCTGTTGCAAGTTATATCTACAAGCCTGCACATCCTAATCATCCTTGTACTCTCTGGATTAAACAATCTAAAAGAAACGCTTGGTGGGTTGCTGATCTTATGTGGGAACTAAATGAACTAAGAGAAATCCAAGGTTCTGATACTCATTCATCTATGATTATTCGTAAGATCTTTATGGATAACTTAGATATAGATTATGATAAACCTGATCCTTTCATCTTCGCTGGCCCACTCCAATATAAACTCCGACCAGATCTTAGTATCACCCAGAAATATCAAGAATATTACAAACTCAAATATAAATTATGGCTTGACACCAAGCAGAGAATGTCGTATAGTAATCGTTCTCTACCAGCTTTTCTAACTGAATTTAAGGATACTATTCCACATGACTAATACTATCTCTAAAACTAAACTAGCTGATCTAGTTGCTAAGATGAGAGCAGCAAAACTAGGCGACGAAGGAGCGGTGATCCTGACAACATCACCAGCCTTAGTTCCTAGTAGCTTAGAATCTTCTAGTTCTGGTATTCCTTCTAGTGGAATGACAGATAAGTATGGTAAATCAATCAGCTACAACTCCAAGCAACAAGAGTTTGTATCTCTAGCTGGTTCTGGCCAGAGTGCTGTTCTTATCGGAGCCGCTGGCACTGGTAAAACTACCTGCATGAAAGGAACAGTACAAGAACTGATACAGAATTCTATCGTAGGAGTTATGCAAGCTGCCGGACATAAACATCTACAAGATGGTACACCTGGCTTAGTTATCTGTGCATATACTCGACGAGCAGTTAATAATATCAGAAAAAACCTGAGTGCTGATGTACAATCTAACTGTATCACAATCCACAAACTCCTAGAATATGCACCAGTTTACTACGAAGTAACTGATGAAATGACAGGAGATACTAAATCTAAGATGGCATTTGAACCTACACGTAATGCTATCAATCCATTACCATCTTCTATTCGTACTATCATCT